>JAAUYH010182549.1_pt1 | contig 13754 bp, 12 predicted proteins | sample 7278061 | NCBI WGS metagenome assembly JAAUYH01 (sample SAMN14350203, study PRJNA611818) | marine sediment metagenome | isolation source: surface marine sediment (0.6m) | place: French Polynesia: Moorea | collected 2018-08
ATCGAGATTACTTTCCCAGGGATAGTTCCGAAATCTTGATAGGAATAAGCATCTAACTTGATTTGCACTGGCATTCCTATTTCGATAAAGCCTGATTCTTGGTTCGGCATTACTGCGTTGAGGACTAATGGCGATTCCCGTGGCGATATTTCAGCTATAGTTGCCCCAGGATTAAATACTTTGCCTGAATTTTTAACGTTTAATGATAGGACAACGCCATCTATCGGCGACTTGAGAAACTTTTCTTGAAGCTTGGTTTGGGCAGTGGCCAACAGATTTTGGGTTTCAGTAATTTTAGCTTCTATTTGGGTTATTTCTAGTTTAAGTTGCTGAATTTTCTGTTCGGCTTCTAGCATCATGCGGCTTCGTTCAGCTTGTGTTCGCTTTAAGTCTGCCTCAAGTTGCTCGATTTCTTTGAGAGCTGAAGCTAATTCTCCTTGACTTTGGGTCTTTTGCTCAGCAAGATCGCGTAATGACTGTTCGGCTTGAAAGAGCTGTTCACTGACATTGGTAATTTCTTGGGCTTTATTTTCTAATAGCTGTAACTGGGCTTGGCGCTGAGCTTGTTCAGCTTGAAAAATAAATTCTTTGGAAACACCACCACTTTTTTCCAATTCCCTTAGCCTTGCCAATCGTTCTTGGTGGGCCTCTAACTCTAGACTCACTTGCTCAAAACGCTTTTGAGAGATTTGGGGGACAGAATTTAGAAGTTTTTTTCTTGTCTGATAAGCTTCTATTTCAGCTTTTTGCTGAAGAAGCAGTTGGCGCAGGACTTGGGCTTTGTTTTGAGCCGAATTAATTGCTGAGCGCTTTCCTACAGTCTCGGCTTCGGAAATTCGTTCGTGGGTTTGAAATTCTAAGTTAACTCTCTCAAACTGAGCTTGCTTTTGACCCAATTCGATTTTGGAAGCTGCAAGTATTTGTTCCAGGCGTTCAACTTCTTTAACTGCTAGGTTTGTATCTAGCTTAGCTAATAATTGTCCGGCTTTGACCTCTTCCCCCTCTTTAACAGCAATGTGAGTTATCTTGCCCAACTCGACGGATTCAACTTTATAGGTTTCTCCTTTGGGCACCAGTTTTCCTTGAGCTTTTCCTACTTCTTCGACTTTCCCCAACCAAGCCCAGAACCCAAAGGCAATAAAAAATATCATTCCGCCTAGGATCATTCGCTTTGGTAAGTTTACTGGGGGTTGGTCTAATAGGTTTTGTAAGGAGGGAGACCAATCAACAGTTTCTTCATACACTTTGACAGCGCTGGAGGATTTCTGCAGACTTAAACTTGATTGATTAGAATCATCATTTTCGACTGCAGCTACATCTTCACTATGTTTGTTTAAGAGATTTCCTGCCCCGTTCATTAAGAATTTATTAGACATAGCTATTACTCGTTAACGAGTCTTAAAGAGTGTATTTATTTCAAGTAGTCAGCGGTACTCCGCCGTAAAAGCGGTGCGATCCCGGTCGGGTTCCCCGACCTAGGGAGCGCGGAATGCGTTCACTACGAAGTAGCCTGAAGTCTAATATTCATCTCTCAACATTAGAAATAGGGATAGAGCAACTATGGAAAAATACCTAAATTTCAATTTAAGGTTAATTGCTTTATGTTTGCTATTTATAATTGCTGTTTCGTGATTGACAAAATTAGCTTCTTTAGAAATTGTTTGCACTATTTGTAAAAAAAGTAACTTGTTAATTATGTTATGGCAAAAGAGCCCCTTACTACTTTTATATTACAAAAAATTTACAAACTACTTTTTGATAAAAACTTCTTCCACTGCAGTCATAGGCATGAAAGCACTATTGTGTTAATTTTATTACAGTTTCTCTCGTAGAATATGAATAGAATTGTAAAACAAAATATCTTGTCCATAGATCTTATACTCCTGGCACACAATTAGAGCAATAATTAACCCTACAAGCAAAAAAATAAGGGTTTAATAAATCTTATATACTTCTAGATTTATAAATTATGATCGTTCTCATCTAATAGAATTTACTAAGATAAAAACGTTAATTAGTCAGCGAAAGATGAATGTTTAAACAAATAAACAAATTATTCGAAACTGTTGTACGCCTGGTGTGGATTAGCTTCGTTTAGATTTAACTCCTTAAGCTCTTGGCTCTTGGCTATTAGCTTTAAGAATCAACTCAGTTGGTTTCTCGGTTTCTCTTTTCGCTAACTACTTTATAGATAAAGTACAAAAGCTAATAGCTTTCAAGATATTTCAGACTTTTTAAATCATATTAAAGGTTTTATCTTAAAATGCATAAGAGCTAACAGCTTTTCTAAGATGTTATCTTCTATTTAATTCACACAAGACTTTTTTGTATGATCCGTTAGATTTAATGATTTTACAATAGGATATTACTATAATCTATCTTCTTCTCTTACTAACTTAATCTTTCCTAAAGGTTACAACAGCTATCTTTTAATAAAAAAGCTTTTTATGGCAATTTTAATCAATAAGTAAATAAGCAGAAGAATTATCTTGTTGAGCAAGTAATTCTTGATAATAAGGGCATTTATGTTCACAATTATGATGATGGGGGAAATCTTTTGCTTCTTCTAGCCAATTATCTAAATTAGTCAATAAATTATGTAGATCTGTTGCTGTTTGTTGATGTTGCCGACTATCATAATTAAAGACGTGACTTGCGGGTTTATGGGGCAGTTTGACAAACCAATAGGTCATAGAAATTTGTTCTGGTAAATATTCTGAAGTTTCAACTAACGTATAGAGATAGAGTCGAGTTTGCCAATTATGGGCCAGTTTACTTTTACTTTGGGGTTTCAGATAAGTTTTCCAGTCGATAATTTGTGCCTGATGCTCATCGGCAACTAATAAATCATAAATGACCGTTAATAAATAATTACCAAAATTTAAAGTACGAGCATGTTCTGCTTCTCGCCATTGATTATTACTATGGTCTAAGATATTTGGCGCAGCTTGTAATAAAGCATGTAAAGAACGATCTAATTCTTGATCTTTTGCTAATAGATGCTCAATAGGCAGACTCAATTCTCGCTGTTGCATCAGTAAATGAAACCTACTTCCCCAGGTTTGCTTGTCTTCAGTTTCTGGATCTGGTAACGAAGTTAATTTATTTAAATAAATCTGTTGAAACTTAGGCGGACAAATTTCCAAAAGATTTAATTGTCCTTGAGATAAGCGAATTAGATGTCTATAGGATTCTATCATCGCGATCGCGTTTACTATTGATAAGATAATTATTCTAAATTTTAGAGATCTATGATATTTGCTGCAACATTAATTGATTATGGGTTTAATCGCTTAAATTCTGTTCCAAAAAGGCAATGCGATCGCTAATCTTTTGATGGTTATTGGGATCGATAACATGGGGTAAGACAGTTTTCCAAGCTGTGATTTGGGCTGCTGTCGTATCAGGATTTGTTGCTAAAAAATCAATTTTTCTTTGGTTAATCTTGGTGATTGGATGAAGGTTATTGTTGTCCTGATTTATTGCAGATTTAGCAGAATTTTTATGGGAATTTAGCGCAGCTTGGTTATCCCCTAAAAATAATAATTCATCTAATCCTTTGGCAAACCAAATTAAATAACTATCATCTAAATCAGGAGAACTAGATGCTAAAATTTTTTCCATGATCATCACAGTTTTTTCTGGTTGACCAGCATACATAGAATTAGCAACACTCAGACTTAGATTAGCTTGGGTAAAATTAGGATCGTATTGAACTACAGTTTCAAAATAGCTAGGAACTAAAGTATATCCTGTCTGCTTTCTTGCTGTTTCATTCCCGAAATATTGCACAAATTGTAAATAAGTTAAATCTGCTCTTATATTTTTAAAGCCAAAGGTCGGAACTAGTTGTTGCGTTTTGAGATTTATTCTAGCCAATTCTATTTGTTCATTATAATTTTTAGCTTGAGTTGAGAGCTGAGATTTATTATGATGCTCTTTTTGTAAGCTATATATAACTCCTACCAAGGAAAAGAGAATCAGCAAATACTTTAGTTTCTTTAGCTTGGAAAATTTTTTTAAGAACATTAGAATGAAAATTGCAATATTAGATAACAATTTATTTATTTATACCTATATACTTACGTAAAATAACTTAAGTGTATACAGTTAATGATACCAAATAGTTGTATTGTTGTAACAATAGATATTGTATTTTTGCAATTTCTTGAAGTAACGATGAAGAAGAAACAAGAAGAAGGCAGGAGTCATAATCTAGGTTCATTCCCTATAAAAAACATCTGATTATATAGGGGCACATCGCGATAGGTCATTTATTTGGGTACGATTACTTATTGCTCAATCTTTGTTTTAAAATAAATTCTGCGATCGCTAAATCTACGGTTGTTGTCACTTTTAAATTAGTCTCTTCTCCTTCAACAATAGTTACGGTCAGTTGGCATTTTTCAAATAAAGCAGCGTCATCAGTTACCGTCCAACCCGCTGCTCTGCCGCGACGGTGACAATCTTTTAACAATTGCACCTCAAAACCTTGGGGAGTTTGGGCTGCCCAAAGATTACTACGATCTGGGGTGGATTCAATAATGTGATTTTCATTAACAATTTTGATCGTATCTTTGACGGGAATCGCGGCAATTAAACCCTGACAAGTTTGTAGAGCTGCTGTACAACGATCAAATAACTCAGGAGTCGCTAAGCATCTGGCGCCATCATGAATTAACACCCTGGTAGCCGATGTAGGTAAAGCTTGTAAACCATTGTAAACAGAATCTTGTCGGGTATCTCCTCCCTGAATAAACTCGATTGGTTTAGTTAATGCCAAATTAGCCACAATCTTTTGAAAATCAGAAAAATCTGTCAGCTGTCCGATAATTCCTATCCAATCAATAGTTAGAGACTGCTGTGCAGCTAATAAAGTCCAAGCTAGTAAAGGGCGATCTAAAAGCTTTAATAACAATTTATTGCGATCGCTTCCCATTCTTTTGCCCATTCCCGCAGCAGGAATTAATAAATGCATGTGCCTGATTTCCCAAAAAAATAAATCTGTTTTTCTCTATCATCCATTAAAATTGTGCACAGATGTATATAGAGATAAGGTGTATATTTTCTCCCTAAGATGCGAATACTAGCCCTGATACCTGGCGGAATCGACGCTCAAATCAATTTTTTCCCTACTCTGGAGACTCTCCATAGTACCTATCCCAATGCGAAAATCGATGTTTTAGTCGAACCGAGAGCAAAAAAAGCTTATCGGGTTTGTAAATATGTTAATGATGTCCTATTATTTGACTACCAAGATCGCAGTTCTATGGCAGACTATCTCGATCTCTTAGGAATTATACGCGATCGCGAATATGAAGCAGCTCTCAGTTTTGGAACTCCCTGGACAGTAACATCATTACTATGGCTCAATGGTATTCCCATCAGAATAGGCGATAAAAGTAATAACTCGTGGTTATTTTCTAAGGCAATACCTTTGAAAAAGGATCAATATGCTGCCGAGATGTATCATAGTTCCCTAGCTGGATTGAATATTAAAGCTGATTGTCCCCAGGTCAAAATTAATGTTCCCCAAGAAGATATTGATTGGGTAGAGGCACGGCAAAAAGGTTTAGGAATTCGTAGTGGCTATATTCTCTTGCATAGCAAAGATGAAAGTTATCCTGCGAGAAATTGGCAATCAATTATCACCGATATTCAAAATAAACAACCAGAAATGCCGATTGTGTTATTCCAAGATAATGATAATGGAGAATGGGTAACCCAAATACTAGAGTCTCATCCCCAACTGAAGGTTTCTGCGCCTTCTGATATTGGTAAGTCAGCAGCAATTATTGCAGGAGCAAATCTATTTTTGTCTACTGAACCAGTATCGATTTCTCTGGCAGTTGCTGTGGGAACCTACACTATTGCTTTATTTAATTCGGCTAGTGATAGCAAGAAGTTTTTACCACCTCTGAGCGAACAATACGTTAACATTCCTTCTCCTACTGGTAAAATGGCCGATATTGCCCCAAATACAGTTCTCGAAAAACTCTGGGGTTAATGTAAGGATGAAGTCTTCAAAGGACCAGGACTAAAGGGCTTAAGAAGGAGTCTCTCTACTTATTAGTCTTACTACTGTAACCTTCGGTTAAAAATTATTTAAGAACCAAAAGAGATCGCGTTTTAGTAAAATGCGATCTCTTTTTATTAGAGAGACCCCCGTCGTTTTACGGCGAGGCTACCCCTAACTTCGTAAAAAATAGAGTTGGCTATCTAGAAAAAGATTAAGCTTATTCTGGTTCTCCACCTTGGATTTTCAGGATTAAGAAACCCCATGCTAATCCTACTAACACTAAAATCATGCATAAAAACATTCCATTAACTAACATACTTTCTGCGCTCATCGTGGTATCTCCCAAGAATTTATTTAAGATTTATTAGTACTCTGAGATTAAAATAATATCCCAGTGATCATTAAGATATTGTAAGTTATAAATGCCCCAAATTCCTCATCTAGCTCTTACCATTGGCGATCCCGCGGGAATCGGCTCAGAAGTAATTCTCAAAGCTTTAGCCGATTTAAACTTAGATTGTGAAATAGCTGTCATTGGCAGTCGTTCAGCATTACAAAAAACCTACGAGCATCTGTTGCGCCATAGTAATTTATCTCCAGAAGATTTAGTCGATCCTCAAACCTTAAAGATTATCGATCGCCCGTTTAACGAATCTTTCCTCTGGGGACAAGGTAATGCTAGCACTGGAGCTGCGAGTTTTGATTATTTAGAAACTGCGATTAATCTTACCAATCAAGGGCAATTTCAAGGTATTGTCACCGCACCAATCGCCAAAAATCTCTGGCAACAAGCAGGTTATAATTATCCTGGGCAAACAGAAGTCTTAGCTCAAGGTGCAGGGGTCAATAGATTTGGGATGTTATTTGCCGCACGCTCTCCTTACACTAATTGGCATTTAATCACTCTTCTGGCAACAACCCATATACCTTTAGCAGAAGTACCTCAGACTTTGACTCCTGAGTTATTATCTCTGAAACTCGATCTCTTAATTGAATCACTACAAACCGATTTTGGCATTAGTAACCCGACAATCGCGATCGCGGGTTTAAATCCCCATAGCGGAGAAGCTGGGCAATTAGGAACAGAAGAAATAGATTGGATTGGGGATTGGCTAGAAAAGGAAAAACGCAGCCATCCTAATATAAAATTAATCGGCTTAATACCTCCTGATACCATGTGGGTCAAACCTGGACAAGCTTGGTATGGCAATTTAGAAGTCAAGAGTCAGAAGAGACTTGTCGGCGACACGTCTGTACCAGATTCAAATAGAGGGATACGCCCATCTGGGGTTGCGGATGCTTATTTAGCTTTGTATCACGATCAAGGTTTAATTCCTGTTAAGTTAATGGCATTTGATCGCGCCGTTAATACCACTATTGGTTTACCATTTATTCGCACCTCTCCCGATCACGGTACAGCGTTTGATATTGCAGGAAAAGGAATTGCTGATGCAAATAGTATGAAAGCCGCCATTAAATTAGCAGTAGAAATTATTCATTGTAGAACAAGAAAGAGTACATCTAGCAGCCAAAAGCCAAATAACATTTAATAATAAATAACAATTAAGATTTGCTATTTAACATTAGAAAGATCGCAATTAGTGGTTACATTTTGAACATCATCAAGAGATTCTAAAGTATCAACTAATTTTATCAGCGATCGCGTTTTTTCAGGATCATTAACTTCAATAGTATTATTAGGAATCCAGCGTAACTCTGCTTCTTTTACGGGTAAACCTGATTCTTTTAAAGTTTGATGGAGGCTTTCTAAATTGGCAATTTCAGTAAAAATATCGGCAGTTTGACTATTTTCTGTTTCGATAATTTCGTAATTCTCGGCCCCCGCTTCAGCAGAGGCTTCGAGTAAGAGATCTTCGGCAAATTCTCCCTCTAAAGTAACAACACCTTTTTGCGCAAACATCCAACTTACGCAACCAGTTTCCCCTAAATTCCCGCCATTTTTACTAAAAGCCGCTCGAATATCAGCAGCAGCCCGATTACGATTATCGGTTAAAGCCTCAATTAAAATGGCTACCCCATCTATTCCATAACCTTCATAGCGAATTTCTTCAAAAACTACACCATCTTCCTGGTAAGTACCTGCTCCTTTAGCCAGAGATCTTTCAATATTATCATTAGGAATTCCTGCTGCTTTAGCCTTATCGATAGCTGTCCGTAGTTGAAAATTTCCTGCTGGATCAGGAATTCCATTCCGAGCTGCAACAATGATAGCACGGGATAACTGAGTAAAAGTTTTACCTTTTTTGGCATCTACTCTTGCTTTTTGTCTTTTAATATTAGCCCATTTACTATGTCCTGCCACAGTTATTTTCTCCTATTATTCCTGACAACTTCTAAGCGAAAGAAATTGATGACCAATCAGTTTGACGATAGTAATTTATCATATTATCAAATTTACGTAACTCGCCCTTGAGAATTTGCATAATTGCTGGTTCTCCATCTAATAAGTGATCGGCTATTTGAGAGATTATAATACACAGTTGTGCCCGATTTAAATCAGGAGCAATTTGATTGAAATAACCCAAGGTTATATGGGCAGTAAAATCATATTGCTGCTCGATACCTAAGCCGATCAAGCCTTCATTTTGATATAAACAACGTCTTAAATTAAGAATAGCGTCATAACTTTCTTGATCTTTAGGAGCTAAACAGGCCATAATTGCCCGAGGTCTAATTGATATTCCCCATAACTGCCATTGAATATTCTTAAAATGTTGTTCTAGATTGTGGTACTGTTGAAAGCTCTGGTTGATTTGTGACCTTAGTTGGTCTTCAAATTCTGCATTTTCGGTAACAGCTTGCTGATAGCTATCGCCCCAAATCAGATCAGCTAATGTTAAATGAAAACTTTCTGGTGGCAAAGGAATTATTAAGTCTGGCTCTAATTGTTCTAATAATTGTTGTTGGAGCAATTGAACTTTGGTGTAAAATTCTTGATTAATATGATCTTCGTTACTGGGAGGAGTAATTACACTATAGCCGGGAAAAGAAATGGCTTGACCATCAACAAACTTCGGAGATTGTTGAATGGTTTGTAACTGCGTCGAATAAGTAGCAGGAAGAGTGAGTTGAGCAACTCGGTTAATATATGCTTGATAAGTTTCGTTCACTTGATTTAACTTATTTAAAACTAAAGTTCCATCGCAGTAAGATCAGGCTAATCATAAAGCCAATCGTAAAGCCAAAAAGATGACTGTAAAAACTGACGCTGGGGATTATGTTATCCAGAATAAATTGTAAAACAATCACAAAAATTACTGTTCGTAAACGTTTTGCATTAAGGTAGGTTTTATGTCTGAGCCAAGCTTGCCAAGAAGTTACCAACATGGTGCCAATTGTCCCCATAATAGCGGCAGAAGCTCCCATGAGTACCACCTGAACCTGTCCTATATAATCTGCTAAGAGGGCAAAAGCGAGCATCGAACCTGCACCACTCAGGAAATAAATAATTAAATAACGTTCGACACCAATGCTAAGTTCCACTATACTACCGATGAACAATAAAGCTAGCATATTAGAAATTAAATGAAGCCACCCAAAATGAAGAAAATTGGCACTTAGTAACCGCCACCATTCTCCCTGCTTAACGTTTTCTGCCACTAAAGCACCTAATGTATAGAGCGTTTGCAGATTAGTGCTACCTCCTGATCGCATTTCTAAGAGAAAAACCATCAGGTTTATAAAGATCAGGGTATAGGTAATATAGGCTCTTTTTCCGTTAATTTTTATCATTTCCTCGTATCTCGTAAATGGGAAAAACGCCTTGCTTTGCCACAGAAGAAATTAAAGATACATAGATTATGGCTAATCACAAAGGGATTTTCAATAAATCTTGATTTTATGATGATCAAAAAAGGTTATATTTTTTTACAAATTTTATCTATTTTCTTTCTGGGGCTGATTGCGACTGATGTCAGAGCAGAAGAAACTAAAATTTGTAATCGAGATCTTTCTGGTATTGAGGCTATTATCAATCGTCCTGAGTTTGAGCGAGCCCGTTGGGGGATTCTCGTCCAAGACCTAGATTCGGGATGTACTATCTATAGTTTAGACGCCGAGAAATATTTTATTCCTGCTTCCAATACCAAACTTTTAACTACGGCTGCTGCATTATTGGAGTTGGGAGAAAATTTTCGCATTACAACCCCTATTTATCGCGTAGGGAAACCACCATCTTTAGATAGTTTAATCATTAGCGGTAGAGGAGATCCCACTTTATCTACCAAAAGCTTAAACGATATAGTACGCAAGTTGCAACTACTAGGAATTAAAAGCATAGACAAGTTAATAATTGACGATAGTTATTTTGACAATTTCCTCATTAATCCTTCATGGGAATGGTCAGATATTTATAGTTACTATGCTACAGCAGTTAATAGTTTAATCCTGAATGAAAATTCTGTTACCCTGACAGTGTTGCCGCAAAAGATTGGCCAAAAAGTAAGTTTAAACTGGTCTGACGAGATTGCTTTTAAACAATGGCAAGTATCTAATGAAGCTATAACTACTACGGCAGATCAGACTTATAATATTCAGCTTGATGGAATCTTAGGTCAACCAGTATTAAAAATATTAGGAGACATTCCTGTCGATCATGGTGCAGATGTTTGGGATTTAGCAATCATCGATCCTGGCAACTATGTTCGCGAAACTTTTAGTAATTTGTTATTACAATCAGGTATTCGTGTTAATCAAGCAGTAATTATTAATCAAGAAAATCATAACTCTCAAGCCCAAATTATTACCAAGATTTTGTCGCCCCCCTTACCAACTTTATTGGCGGAAATTAATCAAGATAGTAATAACTTATATGCTGAAGCTATTCTTAAAATTCTTGGCAAAAAATTAAACACTGATAGCGATACCGAAGCAATCAAACTTAGTTTAACTAAATTAAAAATTGACCCCGAAAGCTACGTTTTAGAAGATGGTTCGGGCTTATCCCGTCATAACCTAATTACCCCTAAATTATTAGTAGAGCTTTTGTCTGCGATCGCAAGGACTGACCAAGGTGAGATTTACCGAGAATCTTTAGCGATCGCCAAAGTTAATGGTACTTTAAAAAATCGTTTTCGCCAAGCTAAGAGTCCGATTAATCTTTGGGGAAAAACCGGAACATTAACAGGAGTCGCTAGCTTGTCAGGATATCTAGAAATAGCAGGCGGGAAAACAATAGTTTTCAGTATTTTAGTCAATAACTCCGATCAAAAAAATAAAATCTCCCGTCAAGCGATCGATGAGATAATTCTACTAATCCAAAATAGTAATTAACTAATGCAGCAGGGGGGAAATGGAGGAATTACATGTAATCTTAGTTCTAAGTAGATAAACCTTAGCAAAATACTCCTCCCATCCCGGCACCATAGTCTTCCGTGGGCTAAGCTCTGTTAAGCAGCTTGTAATTCTGTAAGTTTAGGAACTGATGATAATTGCCAAATATTTTTAATCGTATTGAACCGAAAATTGCTTAAAAGTTTTTCCAGCTTAGTTTCTGTTGTATGAAGATTAACATAACTCATAAATGAGCGAACTTTGCTCATTTCTAAGCGAGGTTGCAAAGGATCAAACTCCCTAGGATGTAAATAGATCATTGCCGGTTTTCCTTGCTGATTTAATTGTTTAATACCTGATGCAATTACCCAATAAGGTGAAATACGAAAATAACCACCGCCTAGTACGTAAAGCTTTTTACCCAAAAAATTATTGCAAGTCACTGGAACTTCTAAAATTTGCCGACCCTTGGGAGTATTAATGAACCCTCCTTCTCCAGTAAAATTTTTATATCCTCCATGATTTCTTTTCAGGGGAAAAACTGAAGCGTCATAGGATAAACCAAGTTCCAGCAAAATATCTAAAGCCCATAAACAATCTTCAGTCAACGAAAATCCTGGAGCGCGATAACCTAGAATTGGTTTACTAGTAGCCCGTGACAGATATTCTAAAGAAAGACTCACATCTTGAGCAAATTCTTTAGGGGTAAGATCACGAATCAGTCGATGACTATATCCATGGGTAGCAATTTCATGTCCTTGTTTTTCAATTTCTCTAATTAAATCAGGACAATATTGAGCAACCCACCCTAGAACAAAAAATGTTGCTTTAGCATTGTAACGACTTAAGAGATTCAACAAAGATAAAGTATTTTTTAAAACTCGATTTTCAAGTTTGATCCAATCTTTAACTGGAATTTCAGAAGGTAGCTCTAAAATGTGAAACCAATCTTCTACATCAATAGTTAGGATATTGTTAACGGTACTATTATTGTGAACATTAGAAACTAGTTTCATAATTAATATCTTTGCGTCGTTTGTAATATTTTGTGTGTAAAAAAAGAATTAAAAAAAGTTTAGGCAAAAGGATTTTTATACAACTTAAAGCTTTCTTGTAGCATAAAATAAAAGAAAGGAGGATGTTCTAGTAAATATCTTCTCCAAAGTCTTCGAGGTTCGCTTAGGAGTCTATAGGGAGTTTCTAATCCAGCATCACTTATCCATTTGGGAGCTAGAATTTTATTTCCCGCCTCAAAATCAATCGAGGCTCCCACTGCTAAAAAAGTGTCAATACTAGTTAAATATTTTTTATACTTTATGATCCATTTTTCTTGTTTAGGAGCGCCCACTCCAACAACTAACACATTGGCTCCAGAATTATTAATTCTTTCAACAATATAGTCACATTCGCAGTTGTCTTTCTCAAAGCCAAAAGGAGGAGAATAGGTATCAACAACTATATTTCTGCCAACTTTACGGTTAATATTTTTTTGCGCTTTAGTTGCTACTCCAGGACCAGCACCTAGCAAAAAAATTTTAGTATTTTCTTTGTCTTTGTGATACTGATAAAAAGCAGGAAAAAAACGAGAACCTGAAATTTTTTCCTTGACTGGTTTCCCCAACAGCTTTAGCGTCCAAAATAATATTTGGCCATCACAAACTCTATAGTCAGACTTGCCGTATATCTCATAAAATTCGCGATCCTTTTGGATCTTCATCAGATGATCGACATTGGGAGTAAATACAACACCTCCTTTTCTTTCCAGTTGCTTCAATAATTCATCTTGAGATAAATTACTAATAGCAATATTCAATATATTAACCTGCTGCATAAAATATTTATTAAAAAAGAAGTGGTTGTAGTTCAAGCAAAATTACGTATTTTCACTTACATATTATTACTAGAAAAATAGTCCTCATTTTTTTCTTCTTTATCTCTTTACAGTTTTTTATCTAAATCTTCATTCAATCTTCACAAAACTTCAGTGTCCAAAACGCAAAAATTAGCTTATTTTCTTGCTAGCCAAAGCTTTTAGCCATTCTAGAGCTCAAATCTTCCCACTTTTACGAAGCAAAATTTTTATAATTTAATCTATTAATTAGATATCTCCCAATACTCAACTGTAAGGACTTACACAACGAGGATCGAGTAAAGTTGCTTTTTCGGGATGTCTGGGAAACCAATTAGCCGTACGCTTACAAAATTCCACCAACATCAACATTACTGGTACTTCAATTAGTACTCCAACTACTGTGGCTAAAGCTGCACCTGAGTTTAAACCGAATAAAATTACCGCAGTAGCGATCGCAACTTCAAAATGATTACTCGCGCCAATTAAGGCTGCCGGCGCAGCATCTTCATAATCAAGCCCTAATTTTAGTCCCGCAACATAGGTAATCAGAAAAATAAAATTGGTTTGTAAAAATAACGGAATGGCAATTAA
>JAAUYH010115211.1_pt1 | contig 13752 bp, 8 predicted proteins | sample 7278061 | NCBI WGS metagenome assembly JAAUYH01 (sample SAMN14350203, study PRJNA611818) | marine sediment metagenome | isolation source: surface marine sediment (0.6m) | place: French Polynesia: Moorea | collected 2018-08
CATTCAAGCCAATGATAAAGGCTTTATCTATGGTCGACAAATCTATCGGGAGTGAAATGGCTCATTTTGAGTATTTGAACGTGAAAACCGAAGAAGTTGAAGTATTGGAGAAATACAAAGAGAAAATAGTTCTTTTAAATTTTTGGGGGACCTATTGTCCTCCTTGTATTGAAGAATTCCCAGATCTGAAAAGGCTTGAAAGCGAATTTTCCAAAGATTTGGTGGTCGTAGCCATTAGTAACGAGGAGCTGAAGAGAATAAATGCATTTATTCAGAATGTACCCAGCCCATCTGTTGTTGGTATGCAAAAGAATTATTCCTGGATCAATCCAGAGAAATTTTTACCAATAACAATAATAATTAAAAATGGTGTTGTGAGAGATCGTTTGTTCGGAAAGAAATCGTATGAAGAATTCTTTAAAATCATAAGCACGCTACAAGAGGAGTAGCTTGAAAACTTTTAATAGTAAATAAAATGAAAAGAAGAAAGTTTATAAAAGATTCTGTCGCTGTTGGTATGTTACTGAGCTTGAACCCAATGTATTCATGCAGCTCAGAAGAGCAATTAAAAATACTTGTACTTGGAGGAACAGGTTTCGTAGGCCAGTCAATTGTTAATGCTGCTTTATCAAAAAACCATTCCGTTACCTTATTTAACAGGGGGATTACAAACCCTACGTTATTTCCGAACTTGGATCTTATCAAAGGAGATAGAGCCCTGGGTGTCGATGCCTATAGACCGTTGAAGAATCAGGAATGGGACGTTGTCATTGATGTCTGGCCTCAAAAATCAAAGTTAGTAGATGAAGCAACGGCTTCACTAAAGAATTATGCAAAGCACTACATTTTTATTTCCAGTATTGCCGTGTACAAAAACTTTCAACAAGTTAGATTAAATGAGGAATATGATGTCGTTAGCCTTGATCTAGATAAGAACGAATGGGGATACCCGGAAGAGAAATTGGCCGCTGAGCTATTCGTAAGAGACCGGTTTAAAGATAATCATACCATCTTAAGATGTGGGCCCATAATAGGATGGCGAGACCCCGCGGTGAATATGTTATATTGGTGCATAAAGCTGAATAGGGATGATGCTATTATTGCACCCGGTTCAGGATCAGATCATTTGCAGTTTATTGATGTGAAAGACGTTGGACGTTTCACCATTATGGCTGCAGAAAAAGAATATACGGGAGTTTATAATTGCACAGGACCTCGGAAAACTCCTCTTTTATGGAGAGAATTCTTGGAAACAGCAAAAAAACAATTCAATTCTAAAACAAAATTAATTTGGGCAAGTGAAGATTTTTTGGCTTCAAATAATGTATCTGCATTTAGTGATCTACCTCTGTGGACTCCGTTGTCTGAAGATGCGTTTATGCAGATAAGTAATGAGAAACTTCTGGAAACCGGGTTTGAGTTCACACCTATCGAAATGACTTTGGAGGACTGTATGAAATGGTTCAGAATGGATATGGATAGTACCATAAAATTTGGGACCAATGAAATTGAAATCGGCTTGAAAAGATCTAAAGAATTAAAGTTAATCGAGCTACTCAAAGAGGTCATGTCTGAGCCCAATAATTAAAAAGCCAAGTTGATAAGATACTTAACGAAGTGAATCGAATCGGGGTGCTAATTTCCACCTTATTTATATTTAAGTGTTGTTCTGATTCATACATATTAAAACAATAACCGATGACATCTAAATTACTAATGTTCATTATATCGATTTCAATTGTACAATTGTGTTTTTCTCAAGAGAGACTAACTATAAAATCAAAAAGTATTGGATTTTCATCTCAAACCGAAATAGACAATTCACGGCCATCAACTATTGACGGTAGTTTTGGACGTTTGATCCAAATTAATGTTTGGTATCCTACTCAAGTCGAAAAAACCAATCCGAGAATGAACTTTTCTGACTACCTAAGGACAAGAAATGAAGAAATGAGCGTCAATAATCGTGAAACGTATAAACAAACAGTAGATGATTACTTTAAGTGGCCCATTTCACAAGGAGCTGATAAATCCATACTTGATTCAATGCTTACTTCAGGTCTTTCAATGAAAGCATTAAAAAATGCAGATTTCAAGCCTGGAAAGTATCCAGTAGTTTTATTAATACATGGCTCGGCAGTCGACTTTGCCTTTTTAGGGGAATCATTGGCAGAACAAGGTTACATAGCTATAAATGTCCCTGTAAAAGGATACAGACAACTGGCGCTGGATATAAACAGTGTTGGTATGGAAACCGAAATAAGAGATTTTGAATATGCCTTGTCGGTGTTGTTAAAAAATAATTATCTGGATTTGACAAACATCGCTGTTCTTGGATTTAGTTTTGGAGGTCAATCCGCTTTGGGGTTAGCTTGTAGAAATCCAAATATAAAAACTGTGATTAGCTATGATGGTGGAATAGGAGATAGATTTGGAGCCAGGTTAATTAAAGAGAACTCATTTTGCTCGATTGAGAACGTTTCAACTTCAATTCTTCATATTTATGATGATTCCTATTCTGGAAAATATTTAGATAAAATAATGAGTTTTGTTTATTCCGATAGGACGTTTATAGGATTAAAAAAGATCGCGCATTGGCATTTTACCTCTTTCGGATATCTTGCCTCAACATTTCCTGATCTTTTTGATAGGGAAAAATTTTCTAAGGATGGCTATGATACCATAGTAGAAATTACCATTGACTATTTAAATGTGAAACTGAAAAACCCGGTTGCACCTCACAACTTAGACAATAATAAGTTTAAATTAATAAGTAAAATTGAAAATTTCGAACCTGTTAAATTAGACTAATTAACATAAAATAAAAGGTGCCCTGTTCGGTAACCTTTTTTATTTATCAAGAGGTCACCAATTCGGTTGCAATTTCTTTGCTTTGCATTATAAGTTGCACATAATAAGTTACTTAAATGATAGATGTCATTTTTTGTAACCAACAACTACAATATTTTTGAAAGTAATTTTAAAGTGGTTAAAGTTTAAAGGAAATCAAGAAATAGGATTTTCTAATTGCAATTAATCATTATTTATGATAAAAGTATTCTCCATATTGGTCTCTGGCTTGATCTTGATACAAAGCCTTCAAATTGATTTAAGCGATATTGCTAGACTTGATGATTTGGTGAAGCATGCAAATATGCATTCGAAAAAATATGGAGATAATTTTTTAACGTTTATTTCTAAGCACTATGGCGAGTTAAAACTAGATCATAGTAAGAAGCATAAAGAAGAACAAAAAGATCATGAGCGATTACCTTTTGATCATCAATCGGGTTCACAGTATTCAGGCATTACCTTTGTTTTGATGCCTACCCATAAAGAATTAGTAAAACCTGAAACCATCCTGAATACAACAGTAAGTTTCTACTATCAGGAAACAAATTCTTTGTTTGAAAAATCAAAGATTTTTCAGCCCCCTAAGCAAGCATAATTCAAGGTCAATTGTTTAAAGTATTCCGTCTACGCGGAAAAAGTCTCAAAAATAATGTTGATGAATTATGCTATCCCATATTATAAATTTCAGTATCAAGAATAAGTTCGTTATTCTACTATTTACCTTGTTCGTAATAGGTTTCGGTTTGTACTCGTTATCTCATATTTCGATAGGCGCGGTTCCCGATGTTACAAACAATCAGGTACAGGTGATTACCACTTCACGTAACCTGTCAACTCAAGATATGGAACAATTTATTACCTATCCCGTAGAGTTAGAAATGGCGAATCTGCCAAACGTAAAAGAAATTCGTTCCATAACTAAGTTTGGTTTATCGGTGGTTACCATAGTCTTTGATGATCATATAGGTACTTATTTACCCAGACAATTAATCGCCGAAAAGATCAAATCTGCTTCAGAAAAAATTCCGGAAGGATTCGGTTCCCCAGAAATGGGTCCGATCACCACCGGCTTAGGTGAGATCTACCAATACATTTTAGATGTAAAACCAGCCTATAAAGACAGGTATTCAACCACAGATTTACGAACAATACAAGATTGGATTGTTAAACGCCAACTTTCTGGAATACCGGGTGTTGTTGAGGTAAATACCTGGGGCGGGCACCTCAAACAATATGAAGTAGCCATCAGTACACAAAAGCTAAACGCTATGAATATTACCACATCAGAGGTATTCACGGCATTAGAAAATAATAATAGTGTGGCCGGCGGTGGTTATATAGAAAAAACGAATCAAGCCTATTTTATTCGTGGTGATGGACTGATTAGCAGCATTGACGATATTAAGAATATTGTTGTTAAAACGGTACAGGGATCTCCAGTTTATATTAAAGACATTGGGGAAGTTGGTTTTGGAAGTGCTACACGCTTTGGAGCTATTACAGGCAATGGAGAGGGTGAAAAAGTACTGGGTCAGGTAATGATGTTAAAAAATGCCAACTCAAAGGAGGTAATTAATGCAGTTAAAGACCGTGTTGGTTCCATTGCAAAATCACTTCCCGAAGGTGTATATATTAATGCCTTTTTAGACAGAAGTGAACTCATTGGTAAAACAACGCTTACTGTTTCTGAAAATTTAATATTAGGATGTTTGATCGTAATTTTTGTAGTTATTCTTTTATTAGGTAACCTCAGGTCAGGATTAGTAGTCGCCTCAGTCATCCCCTTGTCCTTATTATTTGCCCTTTCACTCATGAATATTTTTGGCGTGGATGCCAACCTCATGAGCTTAGGCGCTATTGACTTTGGTATTATCATCGATGGTGCGGTCATCATCGTGGAGTATATCACATTTCAAATGACGAGAAAAAGAGAAGAGCTGATTGCTTTAACCAGTGATGAACAGAAGATACTTAAGAATGAACTCACCGGCGAAGGGGCTTCGAAAATGATGAATTCCGCCATTTTTGGGCAATTGATCATACTCATAGTATTCATTCCTATACTTTCGTTGAGTGGCGTTGAGGGCAAAATGTTTAGACCTATGGCACTGACTTTTAGTTTTGCGCTCATAGGGGCCATTATTATGTGTTTTACGTATGTGCCGGTTATGGCATCCCTATTTTTAAGTCCTTCCAAACATTCTGAAAAAACACTATCCTTTCGGTTGATCAGCTGGTTGAATAAAATGTATGCACCGGTTTTACATTGGGCACTGCATAAAAGAAAATTGGTGCTAGGCTTTTCAGCGATATTATTAGCTTTTTCCGCGTTTTTATATGCCACTATTGGCGGTGAATTTGTACCTACTCTTGATGAAGGAGATTTTGTAATTCAACCTGTTTTCAAAACAGGAACATCCTTGAGTAAAACCATTGAAAAGACCACTCAAATTGAGCGAATTTTACTGAATAAATTTCCAGAGGTAAAGCAGGTGGTTACTAGAATAGGTGCAGCTGAGGTGCCAACTGACCCGATGTCTATGGAAGAAAGTGATGTGATCATTACCCTTAAGAAAAAAAGCAAGTGGACATCCGCCAAAACCAAAGATGGTCTAGCTGATCAATTTAAAGAGGCTCTTGCGGTAATTCCGGGTATGGAATTAGAATTTACGCAGCCTATTGAAATGCGTTTTAATGAGCTCATCACAGGTGTACGCGCAGACATAGCGGTTAAAATTTTTGGGGATGATTTAGAAATCCTTTCTCAAATGGGAAATGAGGTGAAAGAGTTTATTAAGGATGTGAAGGGAGCAGCAGATATCACTGTTGAAAAGATTGAAGGACTCCCACAGATGAATGTACACTATGACCGCTCTAAAATAGCGCGCTACGGTTTGAATATTAAAGATGTCAATGAAGTTTTGGCCATGGCCTTTGCCGGAAAAACAGTAGGAAGCATCTATGAAGGTGAAAAACGCTTTGATTTGGTCATACGACTAAATAAAGAAAACCGTAAAGACATTGATCATATTAAAAACTTATATGTTGATGTAGCTAACGGTGGAAAAATACCTTTAAGTGAACTGGCCAGTATTACGTATCAAAAAGGTGCTGCCAAGATAGCTCGTGATGATACCAAGCGACGTATAGTAGTGGGTATTAACGTACGTAATCGTGATTTACAATCAGTGGTTCATGATGTTCAAGAAATTATAGAGGATGAATTACGACTTCCGGTAGGTTATTCGATCAGCTATGGTGGTCAATTCGAAAATTTACAAAGTGCTTCAAAGCGATTGATATTAGCGGTACCTATCGCATTGATTCTCATTTTTGTGCTGCTTTATTTCGCGTTCAGGTCCATAAGAGAAGCACTGATTATCTACTCTGCAATTCCTCTGGCTGCGGTTGGAGGCGTATTGTTTCTCTGGCTGCGGGGCTTGCCTTTTAGTATTTCAGCCGGAGTAGGTTTTATAGCCTTATTTGGTATCGCTGTCCTTAACGGAATTGTATTGATTGAACATTTTAAAGAATTAAAAAATGACTATGACGATATGGAAACGCTTATTAAAAAAGGTGCTGCCGATAGAATGCGTGCAGTACTTCTAACGGCTACTGCCGCAGCACTGGGATTTCTACCAATGGCTATTTCTACAAATGTAGGTGCCGAAGTGCAGCGGCCACTGGCTACGGTTGTTATTGGTGGTTTGGTTACGTCCACCTTACTAACACTCGTAGTGCTGCCAGTTTTGTATGCATATTTTGGAAGAAAATCCAAAGTCCGGATACCCAAAAAAACGATCCTAAGTCTGATACTTATTTGTTTCACATTGGGGCTCCAGGCGCAGAAAAAAGAACATTCTTTAGACGAACTCATTCAATTAGCCATGAAGAATAATAAAGCTTTACAGGCATCAGAATTAAAAGTGAAACAGGCTAAAACAACTAAAACAACAGCTTTCGATCTTGACAAAACATACCTGTACTATAATTACGATCAGAATAATTTTGCTACCAACAACAGGCCTTTGGAAGTATTTGGAGTACAACAAGACTTCCTGTTTCCTACGGTATATTTTGCTAATAAACGTGTAAAAAAACAGCAACATTTACTTGAAATAAAATCGTACGAAATTGAGAAAAAATCCATTCAGCGCGAAGTCACTGCCGCTTATTATAACTACCAGGTAGAAAAAGAAAAAGAACGCATATATCTGAAGTTAGACAGTTTGTACAGTAAGTATGCCTATGTTGCCCAACGTCGTTTTGAATTGGGTGAAACCAATTATCTCGAAAAAATTACGGCAGCTGCAAAACAACGGCAGATACGTATGCAATATGAACAGTCTCGAGCGAATGTAAACATTGCTTATAAGGAGTTACTAAAATTGATGCAGGTAAGTGATAACTTGTTAATTGTCAATGAGCCTCTGGGTAAACTATCTTTAGAATCCAGAAACCTTAGTACGATAACAGAAGTAGCGTATTATCGTAAGCGAAACGACCTGTTTGATGCCAAAAGTGCGTTGGAAAAGCAGCGATTATTACCCGATCTAAATTTGGAATATTTTCAAGGAACAAATTCAACCTTGAATGAACAGCTTTACGGTTATCAGCTGGGTCTGAAGATCCCCTTATTTTTCTGGGGGAAAACATCCAGGATTAGGGCCTCAAAAATTGGACGAGCTATTGCCGAGAAGGAAACCCAAGATTACGAAATGAGGTTAAAACTGCACTACGAACAACTGGTGTCTCGGTTAGGGAAGTACAACAACACGCTTGATTATTATCATGAAGAAGGCTTAGGGCTTTCTAATGAAATTTTAGAGACAACAGAAAGTAGTTTTAAAAATGGTGAAATAGACTTTTTTCAGTATTTGCAAAGTCTGGAAAACGGTTATACGCTTCAATTAGACTATTTAGACAGCCTTAATCTGTATAACCAAACTATCATCTCTCTAAATTACATAACACTTTAAACTAACACCAATGAAATATCTATTAAATAAAATAATCCTTACTTCAGCACTTTTAATACTGGTTGCCTGTAGTGAACAAGAAAGCAAATCCGAAGAAAACGGTGTAATAAATCAAGATCAGGAGAAACCAGATAGTGAACAACTTATCACTGTGACAAGAGCGCAGTTTGAACACGAAAAAATGGAATTGGCAGGTATAGCAATGAAACCATTCTTTACGACGGTTCAGACTACAGGTATCATTGATGTTCCACCTAAGAACCGGGCAGTAGTCAGTGCTACCATGGGTGGATATGTCAAGAATACGACCTTACTTGTGGGTGACAAAGTTAAAGAAGGACAAGCTTTGCTAACTCTTGAAAACCCTGAATTTGTGAGTATGCAGCAAAATTATCTGGAAGTGCGACAGCAATTGAATTACCTGAAATCAGAATTTGAACGCCAAAAGACCTTATTAGAAGAAAACATCACCTCAAAAAAGCGCTTTTTAAAAGCTGAAAGTGATTATAAGACGGCTTTGGCCACCTATCACGGGTTAAGAAAACAATTGACTTTACTTAAGATTTCCCCTAGTAAAGTTGAATCTGGTAAACTGACAACAGTAGTAACAATTTTTGCACCTATTGCCGGAAGTATTACGAAAATCAATATTGTAAAAGGTATGTATGTTTCACCGGCTACGGAAATGCTGGAGATTATAGATAATGACCACATTCATGTCGAGCTTTCGGTTTTTGAAAAGGACATAATGAAGGTCAAAGTAGGGCAGAAAATACTTTTCAAACTACCTGAGGTCTCCGATAAAATCTACGAAGCAGTTATTTATTTAATAGGTACTTCCATAGATGAACAGCGTAAAATACAGATTCATGGACATTTAGATGACAACGAAAAAAGTAACTTCTTAACCGGAATGTTTGTTGATGCTACCATTATTCTGGACAGTACGGAAGGAATGGCACTTCCTGAAACTGCATTCATAGAAAAAGATGATGGTTTTTACATTCTAAAGCTCATAAACGAGACCGAAAAAGAATACTCTTTTCAAAAAATAAAAGTTAAACCTACCGGAGCCTTCAATAAATACGTTAAAATTGAAGCCCCCAGTATTAAAAGTTCAGATACATTTTTAATAAAAGGAGCTTTTCATTTAATTGTTAATGATTTATAGGAGGTGGTAACTCAAACAACTATCAATTATCAGATTTGAATGATCAATACAAATGAAGGTAAATGGCTACAGATTAGAAGAGCGCATTACGTTGCGTATGTAATGGCATAATTGATAAACTATCGCTATTTATTCAATTTTGAAAAAATTAGCGATTATCCTCTAAAGGCTCGACATCATACATTAAATTTAATGAAAGTGTATCATATCGATCTTTGATTTCTGCACTAATTGCATACGTGTAATTGCCATTTTCTAACGGAGTTTCCCCAACATAATCTATAGGTTGCAGCGTGTAGACTTCACCATCAATCAGTAATTCAACAAAAGCATAACTATAAGCTAATTCAAAAGATTGATATTCTGATAGTACCCCTGAGTTTAAGCTTCCAAAATCGACTAAGCCGGTTGAGGTATCTACTTTGATATCTTGATAATCAAATAGGCTGGCATTTAAAATACGAATGTTTATGGTCTCTACAGTATCAGTAGTATCACTACTACAATTTGTAAGAAGAAGGAGTACGAAGAGTAATTTAACTAGTTTCATACGATGGTTTTATAGTTGAGATGTAAATTGTGACCATAGGTTGCTCTTTCTGATGGCGAACTACGGAGTTTCTGTTATCATTTTAAGGTTCCAGCTGCACCCTATACACTTCTGAAAAAAATTAAAATATTTCAGGACTTTAGGCGTTTGAGTTGTTATTAAATAAAGTTTAAACCGAATTTTAATCAAGAAATAAGAATTATGAAATTTTTTAGAACTAGTGTATTAGCCTTAATCGTCGTAGCGTCAACAGCCTTTGTATCATGCAGTGATGACGATACTGCACCGATGGTAGAAGTTAAAGTGAATAATATTGTGTTTGACAACGGTGATGATTTTAACGGAGATGTTGATGGCGATTTTACAGGCGATGGAGGCACAGCCACAAGAATATTTGACTGGCAAAACAACTTAAGTACCGCTGATTATAACGCGGACATTACTGCAACTACAGATGGTACTTTTAAAATGGTTGTCAAAGATGCGGATGGAACAGTAGTTTTGGACAAGTCGTTAAGTGGTGCCGTTGAGCCCGATTCATATTCTGGTGTTACCGCTTCTGGAACATCAGGACTTTGGACCGTAGAGATTACATTGACATCTTTTAATGGCGATGGAAGTTTTTCACTAAGTGAAGGAAATTAATTAAACTATCATAGTCGCTAGACCGCTAAAAACCCTAACAGGAAACTGTTAGGGTTTATTTTTGCCTCACTATCAAATAAGTAGTCTTAACTATTACCATTTGGGCCAAATCAAGTTTAGAATACCTTAAGAATCCTTTAAAAGTTCCTTCATATTTCCTCAAGAGAAACCTAAGAACCCCCATATACATTCGAGTAAAAATCGAATGTTATGCACATTAAAAGAATTATTTCAGCACTTCTTATTGTTTGTTTTTCTTACGGCTCTCAAAGTCAAGTCATACCCCTTGACAACAAGGATTTCAAAAAAGAAAAAACACTTTTTAAGAAGAGCATCTTACCTGTTAGTATTATAATTGGAGGGGCCTTAATGAGTAACAGTATTTTTGAAAAGAACCTTCAAAGAGATATCAGAAATTTTACGGGTAATAACTATCACTTTCCTATTGATGATTACACACGTTATGTACCCATAGTAGAATTATATGCTGCCGACTTGCTAGGAGTGAAAGCCAAAAACCACTGGTTCGACCAAACTAAAAATTTGGCCATGGCTGTTTTTATTACTGATTTCATCACCTTTAAATTAAAAAAGGCTACAGGAAAAGAACGACCCGGGAGTACTGCCGCACATCCTTCTTATCAATCGTTTCCATCCGGACACACCTCTTTTGCCTTTGCGAATGCCTCTGTACTCTATCAGGAATTTAAAGACAGCAGCCCAGTATTGGCATACAGCGGTTACGCTTTTGCCATTACAACGGGTTCTTTTAGGATGTTCAATAATGCGCATTATCTTTCTGATGTCCTGGTAGGTGCAGGAATCGCTATTTTAGTCACTGAGCTTATCTATCATTTTGAACCGATAAAATGGAATCCGTTCAAACGAAAAGAAAACATAACTCTCGTGCCAAAGATCGGTAGAGATGATCTCGGAAGAGAAACCTATGGAGCCTATTTGAGTTTACGATTTTAAGGGAATTTTGATCTCCACTTTCAAGTTCACCCTCCTTCTTTATGAAGTTACCTTCTATGTTCAAGGTAACTTCAATTCTTTAATGCCCACCTTAAATTATATTTCATAGAATCATTTGATCATATAGGAGGGAATGGATGCTATGGTTTGTTTAAAATCTGCTTCAGTCAGGTATGATCTGCTTCGAAACTATTCTTAAGGTCAAAAAAATTTAGAGTATTTTTACTAGTAATCGGAGATGTGACATTAAAATGCTATCAATGAAGCGCTTTTTCTGCTGGACTACTTTTTTGTGCTTTTCCGCTCTTTATGCACAGAGCGGTGCTATTCAAGGTACTGTTATTGACTCCAAAGGCATCCCTATTTCGGGAGCAGTTATCAGCATAGAAAGTATAAAAAAACAAACTTCATCAGACGCGCAAGGCAAGTTCTTTTTCCTGGATCTTGAAGAAAATACCTACACTGTCAGAGTTGCTTATCTAGGATATAATACGGTTGAAAGAGCTGTAAATCTAAACAGAGGAAGCGTAACGAATCAGGTATTTGTGCTTGCTCCGACTAGCATTTTATTAGAAGACGTGGTTTTAAATGTTTACAGGAATGACAGACAGTTACGCGCGTTGAATACCCAAAGAAACACTACTACTATCATAAATACCATTTCAATTGACGAGACAAGCAAGTTTCCTGATGCGAATATTGGCGATGCTTTAAAAAGAATTTCAGGAATCACCATGCAGGTAAAGGAAGGAGAAGCTCAGGATATTATTATTAGAGGGTTGGCACCCGAATTGAATTCTGTTACCATTAATGGCAGTAGGTTACCATCTACTAACGGAGACGACAGAAGTATACAGCTAGATGTCATACCTACTGATATGATCGAGTCCATTGAAGTAACAAAATCATTGACTCCAGATATGGAAGCCGACGCGCTTGGCGGATCGGTCAATTTAATTACAAGAGCTGCTCCACAAGGATTTAGAATTTCAACGACCTTGGGTTCAGGTATTAATTTATTGTCGGATAAACGTGTTTGGAACGCAAATTTTTTAATAGGTAACAGGTCAAAGAACTCGAAGTTCGGTTGGATGCTTTCTGCAACGGTCAATGATAATGATTATGCTTCGCATAATATTGAAGCCGAATGGACCAATATATTTGAATATAATACAGGAGATCTGGATGCCGATAACGAGCCAATTTTGGAAGAAATAGCTACACAACCCTATACGAACACCTTACTTCAGCAAACGTTTTTTTTACAGCGAATTAGACGTAGCCTCGCAGCCAACATGGAATACGTTCCAAATAAAAATCACACACTTTTTTTAAAGACTTTTTTGAATTGGCGCGATGATCGTGAGAACAGATTCGTATTTGAAAATGAGACAGTTGACCCGGAAGATATTTCAGAAAGTGATTTCTCATTCATAGGTGATAACTTAGTGGGATTTCCCTCAGAGATTAGCAGACAAACTATTGGCGGAATTGATGATAACAGAAGTAAAAATGCCCGTTTAGAAGTGAAACGATTGCAAAGCTTTAGTACCGGGGGCACCCATGTCTTTAAAAATTTAAAAATAGATTGGCAAGCCTCATTTGCTGATGCTTCTGAAGAAGCCACGGAGCGATTAGCCGAATATAAATCGGAATACGGCGTATTTAACGAAACTTCGGATGAGAAGTTTCCTTTTTTGAATCCCGTGGATGCCGGTGAAGCGAATGATTTAGAAAATTTTGAATTTACGGAAATCGTTGAAGAGCTATTGTTCAACAAAGAGGAAGATATCAACTTTTTAACGAACGTAGAAATGCCCTCAAAAGTAGTCGGATTTAAGAATGGGACTTTAAAATTCGGATTGAAAAACCGATTTAAATACAAGGCCAGGAATAATGATTTCACCTTTTTCGATTTCGAGGATGATTTTCCTACCATGGCAGCCATTCCAACAACTGATTATTCTGATCCCGATTTTTTGGTAGGGAGCCAATACCAGGCAGGACTTTTTCCGGACAAAAGATGGTTGGCGAACCTAAACCTTAGCAATGGGGAAACCTTAGCGGATGAGTTTTTGAGGCAACACTATTCAATTAAAGAAAATGTTTTCGCCGGTTACGGCTTACTTAATGAAAAAATATCCGATAAACTAACTCTGATTACAGGTATAAGGTTTGAACATACCAATGTAAAAGCAAAAGCAAATACTATTCAGAACCCGGAGGAATTTGATAGAATTACCAATAAGAAATCCTATACCAACGTGCTACCGGGAATACATGCAAAATACAAACTATCGGAACGATCTATTTTAAAATTTGGTTGGTCGAATACGCTGGCCAGGCCTAACTATGTTGATTTAGTGCCCACACTTGAAATTGTTCGTGAAGATGAGGAAATTATTCTTGGTAACCCGAACCTCGATCCAACGACGTCTATGAATTTTGATCTACTGGCAGAACATTACTTCAAATCTATTGGCGTCATTTCTGGAGGTGCTTTTTTTAAGAACCTAAAGAGCTTTATTTATATCTTTAAAAGTGAGGCGACTGATGACTCTTTTGGTGCCGGAACAGAG
>JAAUYH010140003.1_pt1 | contig 13752 bp, 9 predicted proteins | sample 7278061 | NCBI WGS metagenome assembly JAAUYH01 (sample SAMN14350203, study PRJNA611818) | marine sediment metagenome | isolation source: surface marine sediment (0.6m) | place: French Polynesia: Moorea | collected 2018-08
ATTGGGGTCCTGGATACGCACCCATATTTCATAATCACATGCGGTGGTCAGCTCCAGACTCACCTGCTGCACACCTCCTATCGAGGTCGCATAACTCCAAGAAATACTGTCTGGATTCACACCCTCGACATACGTATAGTCTCGACCCCGCTGGGCTACGTAATTCGCGGGCGGGCTCGATTCAGGCGCATTGGTCCACGTGATGGGGATAGCGCGTACGCCAAAGCCAGCATGCTCATTGTCGGGGCCGCGGTGAAAGCGAACTAGGAACGGCTCACCAACATCCGGTACAGCGGGCGAGATAACATCGTTGGGACTCTCAGTGGTCAGGTGTTCACATCCGATCCATTCATCAACGCCGACCTGGACTTCGAAGCTTGGGCGGCTATCGCCGCCATTCCAATCTACACGCATGTCGACGGTCTTTTCGGTAACCATGGCCTCGATGTGTTTGCGGGCGCTTTCTTCGACGGCATAGCGAAATAGGTCGTTGATAAGGATCCTCATCGTTGAACGTAGTGCCTTGTTACTCTCTGCACTCAATTGCATGGGGGTTCTCCTTTGGCGAAGCCGCGATAGTCATCGGCTCCAAATGAATAACAAACCGGCCATTTGAGACAGCGGCGGCGTGCACCGTGCATGGCCAATATGCCCGGCTCTATTTATGGAGTGGCCGCAGACATGATTTGGTTCGCCCAAATGGTGAGAAAATTCTGGAGCAATTATGGCAGCACAATAGGCGCCAAAGTTGCCGTCACCCCTACCTGTATACTAATGCGGCTTGACTGCTTGGGATTGTTTGCCCGCTATGACGTTACTGAACACGCAGTCGTCGCGCCAGCGACTCATGGCTACCCGGATCTCATTCGCTGGTGTGTGCACCTCGCTCCCCTGCTCGTCGTAGAATCGCAGGGCAGCCGCAGCGAGCTCGCATGCAGGCTTCGTCGAGGCTCCCCCCTCCACGGCCAATGCACGCGCCAGGGCCCAGCGGGCATCGGCTTGTTCCATAGGCATTGACTCCCCTGGCGAACCGCGGAACCCATCGACGGCACGCTCTAACACGAGTATAGCCCTAGCTCCGTGGCCTTGGCGGAGCAGTATGCGACCGCGCACACTAGCGAAAAATGGCGCCAAACCGGGAATGGCTGCAGTATGCGGCTTCAATATCTTCTCCGCATGATTGAGAGTCCTCAGTGCTTCATGCAGCTGACCCAAGGCCAATTGGGTTTCGGCAATATTGCTCCAAGTAAAACCAGTATCGATGTGATCTTCACCTTTGTAGCGGATTTCGAGTACCAAGGCGGCTTGATATGCGTTCAGAGCCTCGCCAAAGTGTCCGCGACGGTAAGCTATCACGCCGGCTCTCGTGTGCGCAAACGCAGTATTGACATGATCCTTGCCATAAACTTCGCGGTAGATAGCGAGACTGCGTTGCGCATGGTCGTTGGCTATAGCCAGCTCTTGACGCCTATGTTCTATGTCGGCTAACTCAAGATGGACTCGACCAATAATGGTCTGAGACATTAATGTATCAAGCTTCATATGAGCGTGTAGTAAATCTTGGAGGATATTGCGAGCTTCGGTTAGCTGTCCCTGTGCTAGGTGCAGCATCGCCATGTCAGTACGGAGGTCGGCGACATAAGGGTGGTCATGGCCAAACTCGTCTAAATGGATGGAGAGGGCTTGGTCGTAGCTTTGCGCTGCTTCGCGGAGGCGGCCCAGCGACCTGAGGGTGTTAGCCAAGTCATGAAGGTAGAGGCCGCGCCACAACCTCGGAGCCTCTGGCGCATTTTCCAGTAATGCCAATGCATGGCGCTGTTCGGCTTCGGCGGCGGCAAAGCGGCCTTGAACAAATGCAATGCGGGCGCCATTGCGCACTGTGTCGGCGTGAAATCGCGGCGGCTGGCCGATGCGCCTGATCGCAGCTAGAGCACGATTATGCCACTCATTTGCTTTGGCGACATCGGTGTAATTGCGAAGGGTCACGAGGATCTGCTGATTGCTGATTTCGGCGACCAATTCGTCTTGGCGCTCGCCCTCGGCGATGTCGCGAGCCTGAAGCAGCATCCTCTCACCTTGATAACGCGCAGCTAGATCGCTGCCGTAGTAGGCAAGAATGTGACCTTTATGGTACAGAGCTTCGGCAATGAGCGGCGGGTAACCCAACAATTTTGCTGTCGTGAGCTGATGCTGGGCAATTGCCAGTGCGCTTTCGTGATTTCCTAATAGTTCTTGGGCATAAGCAGTCGCCAGCAGTTTGCGCACGCGAGTCACGTCCGACGAGATGTCGGCTGCTGGCGGCTTGGCACCATATCGCAAGGTAGCGCCATCGTTACAAACATCGAGATCGGACAGCGATGCGGTGGCCCAGGTGGCTTGCTCGACAACTCTCGCATCAGCGTGCTCAAATTGATCGAGTAGGGCACCAAGACGATGGCGCCGGCGTGATAGACACAGCATACGAGATTCGAGAACAGCCATGGATTGTACCCCGTGTTTGTGGGTAGCCTGGCAGGTCGTGATGAGTTCGCGATCAAGGCGCGAAATATACCCATCGAGCTGATTTTCGATATGGGTCCAACTCGATTCCGCGTAAGGTAGTTGAGTTTGTGCAAAAGCGGTCTTTGTTCGGCGTTTCCGATCGAGACTCCACCATTCGTCAGCAATATTGTCAATGCCATGGCACGGCTTCGGTCTACCGGCATCTATCAAAGTGTACATCAGGAGCCCACTGGTAATGCATGCAATTATAGTCGCCAAAAACGCAGAGGAGCGCGAGCGCTTGGGTTGCTCGCCGCGATGGCTGTCTAGCACGCATAAAAGCTCTTCCATATCGGCAAAGCGCTGCTCAGGATCGGCTGCCATTCCACGCTCAAGGGCCTTGTAAATCGGCTCTGGCACGCCACTGTCAGCGGGCGGTTTGGTAAACTCGCCACTCTCGACCGACTTTTGCAACTCGCGTAGATGTGCACCTGGGAACGGGCGTTGGCCGTAGAGTGCTTCGTAGAGGGCCACACAGAAACTGAATTGGTCGCTACGAGCATCCGTGCTATCTCCCCGCATTTGTTCAGGCGCCATGTATCGAGGCGTGCCCATTAGACGACCGCGGGTGGTCAAAATGACTGCGGTTCTCGCTGGACGTCTAACTGGATATGTATTGGTCGACTCTAAGGCTACTAGGGCATCGATATATGATGTACCTGGCTCATCCTCGCTCAATGTCGTGCCGTCATCGTAGCCAACAGGCTTCTCATCAGGGGTATCAATGATCCGTGCTAGACCGAAGTCAACTACACGCGGCCGATCGTCGTTAGCGATGAGTACGTTATCGGGTTTGAAGTCGCGGTGGACCAAATCAACGTCGTGGGCGGCTTGCAGGCCGCGGCCTGCGTCAGCGAAGATGCCGAGTACCTTGCGCAGATAGGTGTCATCGCTGCGCTTGTAATGCGTCTTCAACCAGTGGCGCAAGCTGTAGCCGGCGATGAGCTCCATGGCAATGAACATCCGGCCTTCGAAATAGCCGGCATCGTATACTTGTACCACATTGGGATGTGAGAGCTGGGCTAGGGTTTGGGCCTCACGGAGCAGGCGGGCGTCTGATTGCATAGACGCTGCGCGATCGGAGCGCACCAACTTGATGGCTACCTTGCGTTTGAGTTGCAAATCGCGAGCGGCATAGACTTCGCCCATGCCGCCGCCGCCTACTTGCTCAAGTAGAACATAGCGGTCGCCAATGCACACCTGCTCAACTGGTTCGTCGAAAAGGCGTGAGAATGCATGGGCTCGGTCGAGTTTGCGGGCCAATGCATGGCGCCGAGGGGGCGAGCACGCAGATGAAGAGGTCTTTTTCGATGAATCCTGGGCCATGTCGCCGATCTCCACAACAGAGCAGATGCCTCAAGTGTCATTTGGCTCGCTAAAAAGCACCGTCGAGGGCTGATTTTTGCTGTCCTCTGGATCAAGGCTATGATGTATGAATGCGGCCGAGTTGATGGCGGCATTGCCTGGCCCAGTCTTCGAGATCTGCCATCGTGCTATCTAGAATCTCAGGTGACATGGCCAGTTGCCGCAAGGCGCGCTTTAATCGTTTGCGTGCGTCGTGAAGGCGTCGTTGGACGGTGCCTCTGGGAATCTGTAATACCTCGGCAATCTCAACCACTCTGAGGGATTCCCAATAAAAAAGTTCGAGAATACTCTGGTCGTTGATCGGTATGGCCCGCAGGGCTTCGAGCAGAAGTCTCTGCTCTTCATGCTCGATTAGGATTGAGCGCGGCCCAGGCGTTATGGCCTCCAAGCTCACTTCGTCAAAGTCGATTTCGTGGCCATGACGCTTCTGCTTGCGCACCATGCCCCTAAATACGTTGAGAGCGATTGAAAATAAGTACGAGCGGAATTTGCCTGGGTCTTCGATGCGTTCTTTGGCCTCGATACAATGGCAAAATGTCTCGTGCACCATGTCACCTATGCCACTCGAGACTTTGTTAGCGAAAAATCGCTCCAAGGCGTCGTAGTAACGATTGAAGAGTTCCTTACCAGCATCGCGGTCGCCTGCACGCCAGCGATCGAGTAGATGTGCGTCACTTGGTTCTGTTGCCACCATCAGCATGCATCCATCGTACCGTTTCCAAGGTGTACCCTGGGGTTCAATCTACACCCAATCAAGTGCAGAAAGACGCTCAGTGAACACCTTGAGGGATCTTTGTATTTCCTAGCCAAGCGCTGACAGGCTCGTAAATGATATCAATGGTACAAGGAACGGGCCAATTCTTGCTGTGGTTACGCGAATGTCAAATCGACGTGTCGGTTCGACACATGACTTGTTGACCATAGGCCACGTGTGGGGGATGAAGGCAACGACCATTGTGTGCGTGCTGAAACGTCAATGCTGAGGAAGGCACAGGCTGAGCGCAGGACAGTCGATGGAAATGAGTGGTCTATAGTAGCAGGGTGTCCTTCTTGTAGGCAAATAGGGTGATTTGTGCTCATTTATTTTACTATGTAGGCATAAAATGGGCTCCTAATACCTGGATGGTATCTACTGCACTGGCGGAGAACAGTCTTCGTCGCATATCCGCTCCCTGTACCTTCTTCCATTATTAATGGTTCTAAGAGCTGCGGAAAATAAAAATTTTACGACTTTGCACATTCTTCTACTAGCGATATTGAGCGCCGGGCCTGTCACTCCTGGGCTCCATTGAGACAAATGCTGTCGCCATCGGTCCTAAAAATCTTGGAGCGACGGACGGGATGATCGACGAGGATAACAATGTAGACATCACTGTGAGAACACCTGCTCAATAGATTTTTGTATTGAATAAAATCGACTGTATTATGATTTATCAGCATGTGAACACTGGAATGGTGAGCTTACGATAGCGCTTAATTTAGGCGCATTGGGAAAATGACTATTACCGTTCATCTGCCACGGTTGATACCGTGCGTGTGTTCCAGAATTTGGAGTGACTTACCGTAAAATGTCCCGTCTTGGTATTACTAAGTGATACGGCTGGTTATACACTGTTACACGCGGCTGTCGACAGCTGAACAGAAAATCGCTGTAATCGAGGACGGTTAGCCAGATTGCCTACAGAATGCTTTCCTCTGCCTATTCGTATCTACAAAGACCATCATTTCTACAGAAGCAGGAAGAATGAAGGGAACCGTTCATTGAGCAATCCCTGTACGTGTACTCATGGACGCCGGCCCGTAGCAAGGAGCTAAATGCCTCTACTCGTTCATCGCGCAAGTCCTGATGTTCGTACGGTATCGCTTGGTATCTCAACGCCAGCCCGCGCAATGAGCTCAGTGACATCAGGCGTCGATAAGTGAGGCTTGTTCCGGTCAACATGTGCGATCCGTTCGCCAAACTTTCGCCCGAATTCCTCCGGCAGTTTGGGCCCGCCAAGGAAATCAACAAACAGTGGAAATACGAGATGCCCAGGGTGTTCCGCCCATGACCAACCAAGCCCGGGGGCAGCAGTAAGAATCTTTGCTACTTCGACAAAATCACCTGCGAGTATATGGAGAAAAGCCCGCTGGCGTTTGGCTTGCATTGGACATACGACAAGCGCTTGCTGGACACTTATCGCTAGTCTTTCTTGGCTCTTGGAAAAGCCAAACCAGCGGCAGAGCCAGGCTATCGTAGGTTCCCCGCGCCAGGCTCGCTCAAGGCGATTGTCGAGAGCTTTATGCGCATAAGCCCCGATGACAGCCACATCGTCACAATCGAGAACGACAAGACCATCCGGGTGTGGAGTTCGTACGGCACCGGGGAGCCGATGATATTGCGCGATCCCGACCTGGACGCCAGCTGGTCGGTGAGCTTCAGCCCCGACGGAACCCGCATCGTATCGGCCTCGCACTTCGAACGCGATGCCCTTACGGGCGAAACCCGCCACGTGGCCAAGGTATGGCCGGTGATGGCGCGATTTCGCGGCCTCGACGACCCGATATTATGGCGAGCGACCAGCTACTGCCCGCCGATTGGATTGCGGATGGAGCTCTTGGGCGTATCCGAGGACCGCGCCGCACGAGATCTGGCGCGATGCCAGCGCCGGGTGGCCGCGGCTGCTGCAGCGAGCGAATGAGGCGCCGCCGCGCACTGTCACCGCTGGTCATAGACAGCTTACCCCTTTTGCCGCCCAATCCCTGCGGTCGCCGCGAAATAACTGGCAATCGCTGACAAATGCATACGAAGCAGTAATGAGCTCGGTCAATATCTGATCGTCTTTGGCGAGAAATGGCACGCGCTGGCGATACTGCCGGTGAAAATCCGCGGTCAAGGGCGAGATACGCGGCGAGATCCCCATGGCTTGCTTTGATGACTCTGACGCCTGCATTCTCAAGTCGACGGCCTGGGCCGCGTGCAGCAGCTCGAATCCCAGGATGTAGTAGGTATTGTCGATCATGCGCCGCACCCGCCTCATCACCCGCGGGCCATTGGTGGCGACGTCTTCGATGTATTCGGCAACCGCGAAGAAATCCAGCGATGCCGGGTTGGCGAGTAGGCGGGTCTCGGCATGCAGGGCCACAAATGGTTTTTGAATGGCACCAAAGGCGTGGGTAGTTTCCTCGGTGCCCAAAAACCGTTGGAGGCCGGTAACGTGTCCGTCGCTCAGCTTGAGCGTCCGCTGGGCCGATGCCGCCGAGACGTGGGCCAGGGCCAATCCGACGCGCTCCATGGCGATCACCCACGGCAGGGGCGTAAAATTGGCCGAAGGAATCACCGCGCCGTCTTGCCCGGCAACTGTCACCGGCTTGATTTCCTTGAGGCCCTGCGCCATCTCGGACAGTTTGCCGAAAACCACCACCGGGTTATCGTCGGACGAGTTGAGTTGAATGGCGAGGAGAGCGCCCAGCTCTGCCAGCCCGCGTTCCAGCGCCGCCAGTCGGTAGGGACCGGTTCGGTAGCTGAGCGGATCCTGTAGCGCGCGCTGGTCGCTGAACAACAGCAAATAGCTCCCCCGCAATATGGCCCGCAAGTCGGCGGCGACCTGGCCGACATAGGGAAACGGACGGGCTGCGGTGACTTCGGCCAGGATCGGGGTCACGTTGCCGTTGAGGGCTTCCAAGCTCAAGGCATAGACCATCCGGCCGATATCGGCCAGATGGCGCAATTTCGCGTAGGCGTGGACCGCCAGCGCCGCGGAATAAGCATTGGAGCTGAAAATCGATAGCGCATCTTTGCCCCAGGGATCCAGCGGTTTCAGGCCGGCGGCTTCGAGGGCCAGGCCTGCCGGCATGCGCTTGCCGCGATACTCCACGTACCACTCGCCAATCATGGCCAATCCCATGTGGGACAGCAGGGTGATGTCGGCTTGACCCAGCGAACCCCGCATGGGGATGACGGGCGCGATATCGTGGTTGAGAAAGTTTTGCAACATCTCGGCGACCTCGGCTTGGGCCCCGGTGCCGCCGTATAATATCGCATTCAGACGAATCAGCAGTATCGAGCGGACCAGGTCATGGGGTAGGCTTTGTCCCACGCCCGCGTCTACGCCCGCACCGTGGGCGTGGAGAAGCTCTCGGTTGAACTGCGCCGAGTTGTTTATTGTCTCCTCGCTGAGTTCGCCATTGTCGAGAAGGTCCTCGCAGCGGAACTCGTCTTGGTCTTTGTTGGCGCCAACGCCGGTGGTGAGGCCGTAGATTTTTTGGCATGCCTCGGCGGCCTCGATCAGAATCTCATGAGAGGCACGCACCCGCACCATGGCCTCTTGGGCGATGTCGACCCTGGCTCGGCTATGTGCCACCATGATGACCTCGGCGGGAGTCAACGAATTGCCGTCCAACGTGATGGCGGCCGGGGATGGCGCTGTCCCGCTGTCCCCGGCCGCTGGTGTGGGCGCGGAGTCGGGCGGAGAGTGTGTTGCCGGCGATGGCATGGTGGGCGTTGCCGATCTCTTGCAACCGTGGCTCCCGATCCCACTCCCTATGACGAGTCCGATGGCAAGCGAGGGCATAAGGGTTTTGGCTGTCTTCAACGTACGATCCGTCATGTGCTTATTCTATATATGCCACCGGGTGCTGACAGCGTGGAATGCTGACGTTCCTGGCGGGAACATTCTCAAGGAGAATGCGCACATCGACCGTTACGTTTTTGGTTTGGGAATGGTATTTTGACAGCATGCTTTTGCATAGCGGAGAAGAGACATTGCGACATACGACGTCATCGTGATTGGCACTGGCGGTGTGGGCTCTGCCGCCATGTGGCGCTTGGCGCGAGGTGGGGCCCGGGTTTTGGGCCTCGACCGCTTTGCCCAAGCCCACGACCGAGGTAGCTCACATGGGCAAACGCGGGCGATTCGCCAAGCGTATTTCGAACATCCCGATTATGTGCCGCTACTCCGCCGCGCCTACGCCCAGCGGGATGAGTTGGAACAGGAGACCCAGCAGCGGCTCTTCTATCGTGTCGATTTGTTCGAGGTGGGACCGGCCGATGGTGAAGTCATCCCCGGTGTGCTGCGCAGCGCCGAGCAATATGGGCCGGCGATCGAGCGACCGACTGCGGCCGAGGCGCGGGCCGTGTTCCCGGGATGTCAGCACCCGGGATTTGATTTTCGCGATAACGACCAAATCGTGATCGAAAAAGATGCCGGCTACCTGTTGGTGGAGCAAGCGGTGCGGGCGCAGCTGCTGGCGGCCACGCGTGCGGGGGTCGAGTGGCGTCGCGAGACTGTTTTGGATTGGCGAGTCGACGTCGGCGAGGTATAGGTCGAGACCGAGTCGGCGACCTATCACAGTGACAAGCTCGTCATCACAGCCGGTCCGTGGTCCTCGTCGCTACTTGAGTCGCTGCGGTTGCCAATGCAAGTGATTCGCAAACATCAATTTTGGTTGCGCGCAGGGGAGGGCGAAGCCGACCAGGGCAGACCAGTATTTTTTTCGGGGAGCCGAGCGGGTTCTTCTACGGCTTTCCCGCACTCGATGAGCGCGGCATGAAGATCGCCGAGCACAGCGGCGGGGAGGTGGTCGCAGATCCGCCGAATGCGACACGGGAGCCCGACAGCGACGCCGAGGGACGCACCGAGCATTTCGTCCGCCAACGTCTGCGCCAGCCTGCGCTGGCATTTACCGACCACAGCGTGTGCTTTTATACAAAGACGCTCGATTCATCGACCTTGGTGGATATGCATTGCCGCCAGGGCCACAGATGACGTGGATCTGCACCGCTGCCATCATTACCGGCTTTGCCGCTGTCTATCAGTCTCGCCCGACGGGGCAGAGGTCGTGATAGCGACACCTATCCCCCAATACCTGGCTGACTAAAAGGGCCACGTCCATATGGCTGTTGCTGTCGTTACATTACTCAACGCGCGATATCGCAGGCACCACGGCTGAGTCCCCTATGCTACGTGTGCTTTTTATTGTTTATACAATGCGAGCGAGCCCGGGAGTGTATCGCCCCAACGGGATGATGTCGATTTGCCCATCGGTATCCCTCGTCACTTCGAGCAGTCAAGCTCCTGTCCCATCAGGGCTTAGTCAAGCGGTCAGCGAGCCCTCGGGACCTGGACACCAGCAACCCAAACCGATCGAACCGCCTACAACCACTGCGGCAGCTGAGTCAAGACCGGAACGCACCAACGACAACAATATGGATGCGAAGAGCTCCTCCCCCGAGCCACAGAGCCCGTGTGTGACTCAGCCAACTGCCCAACCCACGTCTCCCAAGGTCCGCGTCAGTCAATACGAACGACGGCGTCGGCGTTATCGGTAGAGGAAGGCCGATCGGCGCGCGACCCTTTCGACGACCGACTCAAAGACTCGGCGTTCGCGACGTTCGGCGCGCTCCCGAGATCCCCGGTTGCCGCCGGTTGGACATGAACTCATTCGCACATACCGCCAAGTGGAGCATCGTGTCCGGGTTGTCGAAGGACGAAATCCCGTCGCTGACCAATCCCGAAACCATCAACGATTGCAGACCATTGGGGAGGTTTTTTCATGGCAGCCGTGGGTGGAGCGATCTGTCCAGAAGGGGATTGAATTGGAATCAGTCAGAGCCTTCTCACCCGTTGAAATATATTCGATCTCCGTGAGCGAACTCCCCCTACTTCGGCGCGTAAGCAAAAGTCAGGCTTGAAGTCCTTATGCAAACCCAAACAGCGCTGGTCACTCCGGCTGGGCCGATGGTAGCATGCCGTGGTTTTTTCGAGGCCAAATGCTCACACCAGGCACCATACTGCTGGACAAATTCCGCATCGAGTGCGTACTCGATAAAGGCGGCCAGGGCATGGTCATGCGTGCGCACCACCTGTTGTTCGATGTGCCGGTGGCCATCAAGTTCTTGCACCCTCACCTGCTTGAGAACAAAACGGCGGTGGCACGCTTCCTGCGCGAAGCGCGCGCTGCCGCCAAGCTCAAAGGCCAACACGTGGCCCGAGTCATTGATGTGGACACTCTTGAGAACGGCGCGCCCTTCCTGGTGATGGAGTTTCTGGAGGGCACCGACCTGGCCGAACTGTTGCGCGAGCAGGGGAAGTTGGCGCCGGGCTTTGCCGTGGATCTTGTGCTGCAGGCCTGCGAGGCTCTGGCCGAGGCTCACGCTCGCGGCATCGTACACCGCGATATCAAGCCTTCGAACTGCTTCCTCACCGATGCGCCAGACGGGACGCCGCTCCTCAAGGTAATCGACTTCGGTCTGTCCAAAGCTCCGTTCACAGACGACGGGGAATTCACCCATTCCTCGGCCATCATGGGCACGCCAGCGTACATGTCGCCCGAGCAGATGTACTCGACCAAGCACGTAGACGCGCGCAGCGACATCTGGGCGCTGGGGGTGATGCTCTACCAGCTCGTGAGCAACCGAAAACCGTTCAATGGCGAGGGCTTCGCCGGGATGGTCATGGTGGTCGCCACAGAGCCCATGCGCCCCCTCGACGATGTCGCGCTCCCCGCTGGACTGGCAGACGTCATTGCACGCTGCCTTGAGAAGGAGATGAGCGCACGCTTCCAGAGCCTGGCGGAGCTGACCGCCGCGCTCGCGCCGTTCGCGAGTACGCCCGATCAGGGTGATCGTCACGCCGTACGTGCTGCGCGCCTGCTTACCGCCGGCTCCACACCGCTCCCGAAGATAGTTACGCATCATGAGCTGTCGATGGGGACGACGGAGATACCGATCTCGACCATGAGCGAGGGTCGCGGCGAACAGGTCACGACGACCGCAGCAGCCCGCCCGGCGGCGCTGGCCGCGCTGGCGTCAGCACCTGCGATGCCGAAGCCGGGACCCGTACCGGTCTCGAAGAAGAGGAGCGGTCGCCGTGCACTGCTGGGATTGGCGGCAGGGCTCTTGCTCGGAGGGGTGGCCGTGGTGGTCTTCGCAACGCAGAGGCCAGCGACATCGGCCGACGTGGTGCCGGCATCGACGCCGACCGAGAACATCATGGGTAGCCCGATGCCCGCGACCGCGCCGCCTGAGATACTGCCCGAACCGAGGAGCAGCGCATCGCCCAGGCTCTCGCTCGATGCCGGCGTAGAGCTGCCGGCGATCCCCACCCGTGCCGTCGATGACGAACGTGAGGAGCCGGCAGAGCAAGTGTTCGAGGAATCCGCCAAGGGGCCCACGCCGATGCCCGACGAGACCGTGATCGAGGAGCGGAAACGCAAACGGGCCGCACGGAAACGGGCCAAAGAACGCAAACGGGCCAAAGAACGCGAACGGGCCGAAGAACGCAAACGGGCCGAAGACGAGCAGCGGAAACGACAGGCGTTCGAAGCGCCAGACTAGCCGACCGCGGCCCTTGAGGAGGAGAAAGGGATGCGAGCAATCATCATCGCGACGGTGACAACTGTGCTCTCCATAGTCAGTGCTGCCGAAGCGCAGAGCGAGGACGTAGACCGCGAAGCCGCCACGCACCTGTTCAATGAGGCACGCTCACTCATGGCACAGGAACGCTATGAGGAGGCGTGCCGCGCGTTCGAGACCAGCTTCGCGCTGTATGCCGTGTCGGGGACACTGCTCAATCTAGCCCTGTGCTACGAGAAGCTCGGCAAGCTGGCGACCGCCTGGAAGCGCTACGGTGAGGCGGCCGCGCTTGCAGACCGAGACGGCAAGACTGTCCGGGCCGAGGTTGCTCGCGAGCACGCCGCGGCGCTTGAGCCCCGCTTGCCGCGGCTGCGCATCCAGCTCCAGTCACCGGGCGCCGTGCCGGGTCTCGTCGTCCGCCGTGACGCCGATCCGGTGACTGATCGCCTGGGGATGAGCGAGTACGTGGATCCGGGAGAACACGAGATCACGGCCGCAGCGCCCGCGCACGAAGACTTCTCCATGAAGATCCGGCTGACAGAGGCCGAGGAACGCACGCTCAAGATACCGGCCCTTGAGCCAAGCGAACCATTACTGCCGCCCGGCAGGCCCGAGAGCATACCCAAAGAACAAGAGCCTCAGCCCATCAACAAGACGCCAGACACGGGATCAGTGACTCAAGCTCAGAAGACTATTCCGACCCCCGGAGTTCCCGGCAGAACTCGACGCATCGCGGCCGTGGCGACCGGCGTTGCCGGTCTGGCGACGCTGGGCGCCGGACTCGGCGTGGGCATCTCGGCTCAGTCGATATGGGACGAGGCATTCGACAACGGCGAGTGCAGACGGGACTCGCGCGCATGCACGCTCGCCGGCCTGGAAAAGACCGATACCGCACGCACACGAGCACGGATATCGGACATTCTCCTCGGCGTCGGTCTCGCGGCCACCGCGACTGGCGCGCTCCTCTACTTCACCGCCCCCGAGGCCGACCGCCAACAAGGACAGGCGCGCCTGGTTCCGCTCACCGGGCCGGACACTGTGGGCCTCTCCGTCACCGGCAGTTTCTGAGCGAATAACGAGCTGACGGGTCGTGGACAGGCTCAGCGCGCGCATCCCACTGTGGCTCAGCGAGTCATTCGAAAATGTAGACCGCGCCGCTATCAAAAGCGGTGTTGTCGGCCTGGTTTCCTTCGATGCCCGTGGCAGCGCTTCGCTCACGGACCGCGCCGACGACGAGGGTGCCGTCCGACAGGGCCAAGCCGGTGCCGAAGTAGTCGTGACTGTTTGTGTTGGAGGCCTTGATGTACGTCTCCTGGACCCAAGTCGTACCGACCCTTCGGAACATGTAGGCTGCACCGTTGCGGACCCCGGAGTCGGCCTGGTCGCCGTCGATGCCCGCGACGACGCTGCCCTCGTAGATGGCACTCACGGCGAGGAGTTCGCCCGACAGAGCCACTTTGGAGCCGAAGCGATCGTCGTCGCCGGTGTTGGAGGCCTTGATGTATGCTTCC
>JAAUYH010184280.1_pt1 | contig 13750 bp, 11 predicted proteins | sample 7278061 | NCBI WGS metagenome assembly JAAUYH01 (sample SAMN14350203, study PRJNA611818) | marine sediment metagenome | isolation source: surface marine sediment (0.6m) | place: French Polynesia: Moorea | collected 2018-08
CGGTAGTGGTTTCGGTCTAGATAAATTGGCATTTGGTGATTTTAATGGTGATGGAAAAACCGATGTTTTTCGACCTACCGGCTCATCATGGCAAATTTCTTATGGCGGGACTACTGGTTGGCAAACCCTTGCCGGTAGTGGTTTCGGTCTAGATAAATTGGCATTTGGTGATTTTAATGGTGATGGAAAAACCGATGTTTTTCGACCTACCGGCTCATCATGGGAAGTTGCTTATAGCGGTCAGGGTTCGTGGCAAACCATTTCCAACAGTGGTTTCGGTCTAGACAAATTGGCATTTGGTGATTTTAACGGTGATGGGAATACTGATGTTTTTCGACCCGATGGGAGTAAATGGAACATTTCTTATGCCTTAGAAAAGCCTAGTAACGACGAAATTAACGGTTTTGACGGCGATGACACTCTCGATGGTGGAGAAGGTGATGACATCCTCAATGGAGGAGAAGGTAATGACATTCTCAATGGTGGAAAGGGTAATGATATCCTCAACGGTGGAAAGGGTAATGATATCCTCGATGGTGGAAATGGTGATGACACTCTCAATGGTGGAGAAGGTGATGACACTCTCAATGGTGGAAAAGGTAATGATACGGCAAGTTTTGCTAGTGCAAGACAAGGATTTACCGTTCAACTCGATGGTGCAAACCCAAGTTCTGCTGAGGGTAATAACAACAATTCTGACAATAAAACCCTTCAGAATATTGAAAATATCATTGGTAGCGATTTTGCCGATACTTTAAGAGGAGATGGTAATGCTAATCGTCTTGAAGGGGGTAAAGGGAACGATCTCTTAGAAGGGAATAATAACAACGATATCCTCAGTGGTGGTCAAGGGGACGATATTCTCAATGGTGAGGATGGCAGAGATCGCGTTATTGAACAAGGGGATGTTGATTTTCTCTTGACCAAATCTCCTGTTTCTACTAACAATCAACATCAACTTAGCGGTTTAGGAGATGATACCTTAATCGGTATTGAGAGAGTCGAACTTACTGGGGGTGCAAGCGATAACCTTTTAGATGCTAGTGCTGCTAATTTAGAGGTGAGACTGAAAGGTTTAGGGGGTGATGACACCTTAATAGGTGGTTTGGGTGATGATACCTTGACAGGAGGAACAGGAACTAACCATCTGTGGGGTGGTGAAGGGAGTGACACCTTTGTTATCGATCGCAGTTCCAACAGCAGATTTAGTGGAGACATTCAAATTATCCATGACTTCGATCGCACGGCTGATACCATTGATATAGCTGGTGTTGACCTTCGTAATATCAGCTTTGAAAGAAATAGTCTAGACTCAGATTCGGCAAATCACTTTACCGTAATTAAGGAAAATGTTAATGGCAATATTGTAGAACGAGCAAAAGTGTTGGGAAATGCCTCAATAGATGATTCAGATTTGTCTGCTGGAAGAAGCATCTACCCCTCTATTTCCGCCGATAAAGTCGGAGATTTGGATTATGTTATTGAGGAATGGGTGCGCAACTATGCTGAAAGGTTAGGAACAAACTTAGTCGGTGATGTCAATCTTTTTGGAGTGTCTCTAACTCAAGGAGAAGTTGTCTATAGTCCATTTGAAAGCATCATTTTACCCGATGATATTCAGGTAAGCGATAATTACATCAATAAAAGTAATAGCGAACAACCAGGAAGGACATTCACTTACACCAGTTACAATTCTGCTACTAGCACCGTAACTGAGAGTACATCTTATTCAGATACGACAACAAGTGCTAGGGAACATGGTTGGAAAATTGGTGTTGGCTATGAGTTAGAGTTGGAGTCTAAATTCTTTGGAAATGGATCAACGCAGACTTTTTCCGTCTCAGGAGAAGCCTATGGAAACTATTCTCAAGAAGGTAGTTTTACGAATGGCGGTAGTACGACTTACGAGGATATACAGGTAGTAGAAGAGTCAATCTCCTCAACCCATACATTTACTGCTCCTAGCTTCTCTGTAACCACTTTCAAAGCCATTAGCAGTCAACAGAAATTCACTGGGGATTACCAAATGGATATGGCTATTGGGGGTGATATTACATTCACTCTTGCCGATGATGGTGACACCACTAATGGAATAAATGCTATCGGACAAAGTATTCCCGTAGCTCTAATTCTAGAGCAGTATAGTCCTGAAATTTTCTATTCTCAAGATACCAGTTCCGAGACTCACGAGTTACTCGATGGCACAGAACTTGTTTATAGTCCTAATCTTGAATTTACAGTAACCGGAACAATCGAATCTCAATCAGTTTTTAACACTCAGACAGTGTTAGAGACGACATACGATATTTTGCTTAATGGAGGACAAGATTACCAAGGTACAAGTGGTAAAGAACGCTTCTGGGTTGCTTCGGGGCAACTTCCCTTACCAGGGCTAGAATCCAGAATTGAAAACTTTGCTGATGGAATCGATCAGATTGGATTTGCTAATGTCCCAGAAATCACGGGATTTGATGATCTCGACTTTTCACAGAATGGAACGATTGGTATTATTAGTCATGAAGATCGGATTTTGGCTGAATTAGTGGGTATCGACGCAACTAAACTTGATGCAAGCGATTTCATCTTTGATACCACAGGAACAGCTATTGCTTAGGTTCACTTAACTTTCAATAAGATTGAACCATTAAGTTGAAAAGGCGATCGCTGTTAGACAAATGCGATCGCTTTGTTCTTTAAGCATAGAAAACAGGATAGAATATTACTGATTATTTATTAATTTTCTCATGAAACTAAAAGATGCAACTGATGGTGAATTAATAGATAGCTTAAGAGCGTCAAATTCTCAAGCAATGGAGGTTTTATACGATCGCTATGGCGGCTTAGTTTATAGTATTGCGTTTAAAATTTTACAAAATTCCTCTGATGCAGAAGATTTAACTCAAGAGGTTTTTATCACCCTCTGGCAAAAAAATCACTATCGGCGTGAAAAGGGAAGTTTAAAAACTTTTTTAGGTTTGTTTACTCGTTGTCGAGCGATCGATAAACTTCGTAAACGGAACACAACTCAGAATTTTTTGACTCGATGGCAACTCAATTTACATGAAGGTTCATCGAGTCTCCTTCCCCTAGAAAAAGCTGAGAGTCAAGAGCAAACAAAACAGTTACAAAAAACATTAAATCTTCTGCCAAAAGAACAAAGAGAAATTTTAATGATGAGTTTTTTTGAAGGATTAAGTCGAACTGAAATCGCTGAAAAACTTAACCTTCCTGTGGGAACAGTAAAAAGTCGTGTACGTTTAGCTTTTGTTAAACTCAAAAAACTCTTATTAGAACAAAACCAACCCTAACCAACAATGTGTAATTATTATCATGAATACGTTTAATTCAGAACAATTAGAGTTACTTGCTGCCGGTTATGTTTTAGATGATTTAGACGACGAGGAAATGGCACAAGTAGAGGAATTAATTGCATCTTCTCCAGCGATGCGTGAACAAATTCGTCAATCTTTAGAACTAATGGGAATGGTAACTGATTCTGTTGAACAAGTATCACCTCCTATGGAGTTGAAAGATAAAATTACATCGATGTTCCCAGAAGAAAAAAATATATCCATACAAAAAACTATCATTAATTTAAATAATTGGTTTCAAGACTTATTTGAAACAGGTTGGCAAATGGCAACTGAATTATTAGAAACACCAACCGTTACCCCTGCATTTAGAAATTCTGGGGTTGCAGGAGCTAAACTGATTACTATCGGGTTAGATCATAAACCAATAATTTTAATTGTCAGAGTTAAAAACACTACTCCTTCTGATAGAGATGTAGAGATAGAAATTTTATCAGAATTACAACAAGAATACTTACCCAGTGAATTACAATTGATGTTGTTAGATTCAGATGAAGATATAGTTATGGAAGCAACAACTCGACAAGAAAACAGAAATCTTAAGTTTGAGTTTTCTGGAACTTCTGGAGAAACTTTTAGTGTTAAACTGAGGTTATTTGATGATTATTTTCAAGAAACTTTTATTCTTTAAATTTGTTTATCTAAAATGAGTAAAGTAGTTGAATTAAAACTCGATGGAACTTTAGAATTAGGATTGCAAGTTAACTTAGCGATCGCTCCAGAAGCAAAGACAAGAGAAGTAGAAGTATCTGGTAGTTTACCCCCCGCACCAGAACTTCAAGAAACATACAATTTATGGCAATATTATTATCGTAATCTTGATGCAACCAGTCGTATTAGTGCAAAAAAAATAACTTATGATGGTTCAATTCAAAAAAATAAAACTGAATCACTTCGGTTAGTTAGTCAATTAAAAAAACAACTAAATGATTGGCTCAACTCACCTCAATTTCAACCTATTTGGCGTAAAATTATTGAGAAAGTTTTCCCAGAAGAAACTATCAGAATCTTGATTCGGACGACAGATAAAAAACTGCGTAAATTACCTTGGCATTTATGGGAATTATTAGATAAATATCCTTATGCAGAAATAGCTTTAGCTGCTAATGATTACGAAATAATAAATCGTAATTATACTCCTGGAGAGGAAGACAAAATATCAATTTTGGCTATACTAGGTGATAGTAAAGGAATTAATATTGAAGAAGACAAACAAATTTTAACCAACACATTGACCAATGCTAAAATCACTTTTTTATGTGAACCAAATAGAGAAGAAGTTAATGAAGAATTATGGAATAATAAATGGGATATTTTATTTTTTGCTGGTCACAGTCAAACTGAAGTAGAAACAGGTCGAATTTATATTAATTCTGATGATAGTCTCAGTTTAGAAGAACTTTCTTATGCTTTAAAAAAAGCAGTTAATAGAGGGTTAAAATTAGCTATTTTTAATTCTTGTGATGGTTTAGGTTTAGCCAATTTTTTTGAGCAACTTAATTTACCACAAATTATTGTTATGCGTGAACCTGTACCAGATATAATTGCACAACAATTCTTGAAATATTTTTTAACTGATTTTTCTAAGGGTAAACATTTCTATTTAGCAGTTAGAGAAGCACGGGAAAGATTACAAGGTTTAGAAGGAAACTATCCGGGTGCGAGTTGGCAACCTATTATTATTCAAAATCCTGGAATTATCCTACCAACTTGGTTAAGTTTAAGGGAAAATAGTCAAAAACAACAGACAGTAACTACGAAAAAAAATGATATAGAACTACAAAGTAAGAGAACAAATTCAAGAAGAAAAACCTTAAAATATGGAGGTTTTATTTTAGGTTCTATATTATTAACAACTTTATTGCCAAAAATATTCAAACAACAATTAAATCAAACAAAACAATCTAACTCAAAATTTGAAATTAAATTAGTAGCAAATACTCAAATTACTGCATCAGGAGAAGTCTGGTCTTTAGCATTTTCACCAGATGGCAAATTTATTGCTAGTGGTAATAATAACGGAACAATTGAATTGTTTAATCGCCAAACTGGAGACATTACTAAAATATTAAGCGAACATCCCAATGTAATTCGTTCTTTGGTATTTATTCCCCAAACTAATCAATTAATTTCTGGAGATGGAGATGGTAACATTAAAGTCTGGAATCGAAAAAATAGTAATTTACAAAAGCAATTACAGGGTCATTCTGGTAGTATTTGGGACTTAGCTATTAGTCCCAATGGTGAAACTTTAGTTAGTTGTAGTCAAGATGAAAGTGTTAGAATTTGGAACTTAAAAACTGGTGAAGTAAATGCAATTCTCTTTTCTCATGAAACTGTTGTTTATGCTTTAGCTTTTAGTCCTGATGGTCAGTTTTTTGCAAGTGCTGGAAAGGATAAAATTATTAAAATTTGGAATCTTAAAGATAGAAAACTCTTAAAATCTTTTGTCGGACATGAAGATGCTGTTAGAGCAATAAAAATTAGTCCTAATGGTCAATATTTAGTAAGTGGTAGTTGGGATAAAACGGTTAAAGTTTGGAACTTAGAAAATGGTAAGTTAATGACAACTTTTACAGGTCATCAAGATCGAGTTGTAACTATAGCAATTAGTCAAGATTCTCAATTTGTATTTAGTGGCTCAATTGATAATACAATTAAAGTATGGAGCATTAAAAATGGCAACTTAATAACGACTCTTTCGCACCATAATAATTGGATTTTAGCATTAGCTGTTAGTCAACAAGAACATTTATTAGTTAGTAGTGGTAAAGACCAAAAAATAAAACTTTGGAAATATTAACGAAGCAATTTAGATGAGAGCAATTAATTACTCTTTTGCCAAATTCTCACTTTATTATCGTTAGCAGCACTACCACTAATTATTTGATTTTCAGCCGAAAAAAGAACAGAATTCACGCCTGCATTGCTTCCCGATAAAGTCCGAATGACTTTCCCTTCTTCTACATTCCATAATTTAATTGTTTTATCTTCAGCAGCACTAACTAAAATGGTTCCGTCAGAATTAAAAGAAACTGAATTAATATATTCAGAATGATCCGATAAAGTCTTTATTAATTCTCCTGTTTCTACTTCCCATAATTTGATGGTTTTATCTACACTTCCGGTAGCAATTGTTTTGTTATCAGGACTAATAGCAACGGTTCTAATATTATCATCATGTCCTATAATTGAGCGAATTAATTGACCTGTTTCTAGATCCCAAATTTTAAGTGTTTGATCTTTACTAGCACTAGCAATTGTTTTATTATTAGCACTAACAGCAACAGCAAAAATACCCTTGGTATGTCCCGTTAAAGTATTAATGAGTTGACCAGTTTCAGCATTCCAGATTTTAATGGTGTTATCCCAACTACTATTAACTATTTTTTGCCCATCAGGACTATAAACTAAGCTTCTAATGGCTTTCTCGTGAGCTTTAATCGTACGAATATTTTCTTTGGTATCGATTTGCCAAACTTTGATAATACCTTTTTTACTACTACTAATGAGTTCTTCTCCATCAGGACTAAAATTCACTGATAAAACTCCTGAAGAATGTCCTGTTAAAGTATCAACCAATTTTCCTGTTTGCAGATTCCACAATTTTATTGTTTGATCTTCACTAACACTGGCAATTAAATTTTTTTGAGGATTTATTGCCACAGACCAAATAGTATCAGTGTGACCAGAAAGGGTTTGAATATCTATATTATTCCAGGTTGTTTTTGTTAGACTATCTTCTATAGTCACTGGATTTTGTGATTGGTTAAGTTTTTCTTGAGTTAGTTGTTTATCCTTTAGTTCAGAACAACCATAGAGACTGGTCAATAAAACGATTAACTTTATGATTTTGGTAGTGATTCCCATTTAGACAGAAAAGAAGCTTACCTTCGACATTTTATCAGTTGGCTGTATTCATGTCTGACTCATTATTTGGGCTTGAAATTAGCTAAAGTTCCATTAGACAAGAAAAGTTATTCAACTAACAAGAAATGACCGTCAAGCTAAAACCTAACGCTAAATAAGCTTATTAGTTGAGGATAACCGAAACAGTTATATCTCTACTTCTAATTGCTTGGTCGGCACAAAACATTCTCCAGGTAAGAGAATGGGGTTATGGCGAAAAATTAACTGTCCCCGATAACTCTTACGATGGATAGCAATGCCATAAGGTCGCTTAGCGTTCCTAGGATGTAACATACAATAAGTACGATAAATCCTTTGGGCTGCCCGTAACAACGTCGGATCTAAAATAATGGTAGCATCCATCCCTTGTGGTCTGGAGTCATTCATTTGAGGTGTATAAGCCATAATTGTCATCTCCTCACAGGGTTATCGAGGTTTGTCTTTAATATAATAATCCAAAGAATACAAATCAAAGGACGGAAAAACCCCTCACTATGATTCCAATATTCTCAATAAAACCTCTCCCATCCCTTTACACCCCACTGCTTTCATTCCTGGAGACATGATATCCCCTGTGCGATATCCTTGGGATAAGGCTTCTAACACCGCTTTTTCTAACTTAGTCGCTGCCTTAGGTTCATTTAACCCGTAGCGTAGCATCATGGCAGCACTAAGAACCTGTGCCAACGGGTTCGCTTTATCTTCTCCGGCAATATCAGGGGCCGAACCGTGAACCGGTTCAAATAACCCAGGTTTGTCTAACCCTAAACTGGCCGAGGGTAACATTCCAATACTGCCAGTTAACATGGCCGCAGCATCAGAAAGAATATCGCCGAATAAATTCCCTGTGACGATGGTATCAAATTGTTTGGGTTCCCGAACTAACTGCATGGCCGCGTTATCCACATACAGATGAGACAGTTCCACATCGGGGTATTTTTCCGCCATCAAGGTGACGCGATCGCGCCATAATTGAGACACATCTAAGACGTTGGCTTTATCCACAGAACAGAGTTTACCACTGCGTTTTTGTGCGGTTTCAAAAGCGACTTTGGCAATACGGTCCACTTCTGACTCCGTATAAGCCATCGTATTAACCCCCCGTTTTTCGCCGGTTTCTGTCTCAAAAATGCCCTTGGGTTTCCCAAAATAGATGCCACCGGTTAATTCTCTAACCACCATAATATCGACCCCTTGAACGATTTCAGGTTTCAAGGAAGAGGCATCGATTAACTGGGGTAAAATCGTAGCAGGTCGTAGGTTAGCAAAGAGGTTGAGTCCAGCGCGAATGGCCAATAAGCCTGTTTCTGGCCGTTGTTCACGGGGTAAATTATCCCATTTATAACCCCCAATGGCCGCTAATAACACCGCGTCGCTACTGCGACACATTTTTAGGGTTTCTTCTGGTAGTGGTTTACCTGTTTCGTCAATGGCCACGCCACCAATGAGGGCTTTTTGGAATTGAAAATCAATGTCTAACTGCTTACCAACAATTTTGAGGATATCAACGGTAACAGCTAAAATTTCAGGGCCGATGCCATCCCCTGGTAGTAGGGTAATGCGATATTGCCTCGTCATAGTTAAGTTCTTCTTTAAGGGTTTTACTGAGCGATCGCCAATTCTACGCTTTAATGGTCACTCTATATCCAGTCACCTAGCCATTTTACTCTACCATAGAGTCGGTCAAAAAAATTTTTCTCAAAACTGTTGACACTGCTAAAAACCCTTGTTATATTAGTAAAGGTCTAGAAAACACAAGCCCCCATCGTCTAGTGGCCTAGGACACCTCCCTTTCACGGAGGCGACAGGGATTCAAATTCCCTTGGGGGTACTCAAAAGGAGCAGGTTACATAACTTGCTCCTTTGTTATTTTTAGTTTTTGACTGTCCTAAAATGAAACTAATTCAAACTTAATTTTCATTTTTAGAGCAGTAGCAATAAGATTCAAGAGTAAAAAAGAATCTCCTTCATAGTCAGCATTTTCCAATGCTTCAATCACTGATTCTTCTCTATTAATTAATTTAGCTAAGTCTCGATTAGAGAGATGATAAATTTCTTTGAGTTTAATCAATTCTCTGGCTATTTCATCATCTATACGGGCTTTTTCTAGTTCTAGCTGACGGTTGGTATTATCTTTATAATAGCGGTTATAAAGAATTTCTAACCCATTTGATGTTGTTTTGTTGGTACTCATATTAACTCCTGAGAATAGGTATGTATTTCGGGATTTTGTTCAAATTTGGTTTTATTTTTTATGGCTTGCTCAATTTCTAAGGGTGGGACTTTTCTCTCTTTAATAAGACCATGAGAAATAATAATTGCTTGATTTTTATAGAAAAAATAGAGTATTCGATAATTTATTCCTCGAAAATTAATTCTCAATTCATAAATTTTATCCCTTAATAAGTCTGCTTCTGGTCTTCGTATTTCATATCCAAGTTGTGCTAGTCTTTCTAATTTAACAAAGCATTGGGTTTGAACTTTATTAGGAAGACTATCCAGCTATTCTAAAATCGGAACTTTCCCTTGTTTATCTTGATAAAAAATCAGCTTGGTTTGAGGCATATTTTCTCTCATTCAGGTAGTTCCGCCTGGGAAAGTGTAGGAAGATGAGTAAAAATGTAGAATTTACAATTTAACTTTTTCTAAATTCTACATTCTTAATTCCCTTTTATCTAACAAAATGAGGCATGATTTCAGCAGCCGTAAATAACCCATGAATACCACGACGATGCAAGGATAACCCGGCTTTAAGATAACCGAAAGCCGGTCCGCATACATTGGCCGCCATACTGGTTTCATCCCCTAACGTAAAGGTATGGGTAGAGATTTTCCCTTCAAAGGTACGGCCTGTAATTTGAACGTTTGTACTTAAAGGCTTTTTCGGGTTGCGAGTATCTACCACACCCCCAACCGTCACGCGATCGCGGGAACAAATACCAGCCAACTCTAACATGATATCGTCGGCGTGTTCCATATTTTCTAGGGTAAGAATGCCGTTGGTTTGATCGAGAAACGCTTCCACTTCAGCATCACTCATTCCTTTAGCTTTATCGACGGTAAACCCTGGTAAATGGGCAATATCTTCTCTAATAGTAGCGCGATAAGCTTCCCAGTTAGCAATACCCACACCGAAGGTAATTTTAACACTATGAATCTCGTGATAACTTTGAGCGGCAACTGCTGCCGCAGCCGTTAACAGACCAGGAGTGGCACCACAACCAGTCATATAGGTAATGCCGGCAGCTTGTAAGTCTCCCTGTAATTGTAGCAATTGTTCAACCGCAGTGGTTCGTTTCAGGGCATCCACTAACACCCCTTTCCACCCCGACGCAATAAACTGTCTTGCCACATCCGCCATGAAGGTGTTAGGAAGGTTAGGAAGGGCTAAAAAATAGCCATCTACGTTGGCTGTTTCTAAGAGGTCTTTGATACTATCATTACTAAGAGTGCCGTAGGGGTCTAAATAACCGATCGATCCTTGTTGAGCATAAGTAGCGATCGCGGTTTCGGCGTTTAATCCTTGTTCACAGTAAGCATAACCCTTGAGATCGGCTGCTGCAACCCAAGTCATTTCTTGTTTTGGGGCGAGAACTTTAGTCGCTGCTTGTCCGAGTCCCCCGAAGCCTAATATACCGACTTTCATGGTCTGATGACTACTCATTCCTAATATCTCTTATAACTATCTTTATCTATTATGGGAGGTGGTGGTAACAAGAAATATAAATTTTCATCAATTCATCATCTTGTTTTGGGATCAATTGAAGAGGTGATGACTTATGCTAGAAAAAAAGGCCCTAAAGTGCCAGACAAACTTGGTCTTGTATCAATAATTAACGATGAAAGTTAACCTAAAAAGTGCCTTAAACGATAGTCATATTGATGCTAATCAAAGCAACACCCAACGACAAGTAGCCATCTCCCTTTCTGCTGTTAGCGAAAGCAGCGATCGCACTGTTCCTTTAAACTTAGGATTAATTTTAGACCATAGTGGGTCAATGACAGGGAAACCGATGAAAACCGTTAAAGAAGCGGCCATGCGCTTAGTGGAAGGGTTGGATCCTGGCGATCGCCTGTCAGTGGTTGCTTTTGATCATCGCGCAAAAGTGATTGTTCCTAACCAACCTGTGGATGACATTGACACCGTAAAACAAAAGATCAAACACCTTAAAGCAGAAGGGGGAACTTGCATTGATGAAGGAATGAAGCTAGGGATCAAAGAAGTCGCTTTAGGCAAAGATGATCGGGTTTCTCAAATCTTTTTATTAACCGATGGAGAAAACGAACACGGTAGTAATGAACGCTGTTTAAAATTAGCCCAAGTAGCCGCAGAATACAATATTACCCTTAATACGTTAGGGTTTGGTAACCATTGGAATCAAGATGTCTTAGAAAGTATCGCCGACGCAGTAGGAGGAACCCTCTGTTACATTGAACAACCGGAACAAGCGTTAACGGAGTTTAGTCGTCTGTTTACCCGTATGCAGTCTGTAGGGTTAACCAATACTTATCTCTGCTTAGAATTGATTCGGGAGGTGCATCTGGCAGCATTTAAACCCATCGCCCAAGTGGAACCAGAAACCGTCGAATTGAACGCTCAACAGGAAGGAAACACCTATATTGTTCGTTTGGGGGACTTAATGACCGATAACGCGCGGGTGATATTGGTTAACCTCTATATTAGTCAATTACCACCAGGAAATCATACCATTGGTACGGTACAAGTGCGTTATGATGATCCTGCTTTGTCTCAAACTGCCTTATTATCGGAGAAAATTCCTTTAACCGCAGAAGTTCAAGGGGTATATCAGCCAAAAGTTGATAGTAACGTACAAAAATCTATTTTAACCTTAGCCAAATATCGTCAAACCCAGTTAGCCGAAGCCAAATTAAATGAAGGCGATCGCCAGGGGGCAGCCACCCTACTACAAACGGCAGCGAAAACCGCCCTACAATTAGGGGATAACAGCGCAGCCACCGTACTACAAACTAACGCCACCCAGTTACAAGCAGGGGAAGAACTCACCGAAGCGCAACGGAAGAAAACTCGTATCGTATCTAAAACTATTCTACAAAGCGATGATTAACTGTCAAAAGAAATCAGGTAAACTAGGAGTCGGTAACATAAAAACTTGTTCTAAAATATCTAAATTGATGTCATTGGTTTCTAATTTTCCACAATAGAATAATTGTTTAGCGGTCAAAAATCCTGTGTATAGAGAAGCTAAACTTTGAATAGTTAGTTGAATATCTGCTTTTTCTGCTTTAGTTACTTTGCCTTTTCCTCCTAATATTTTTAACTGAAAGTTAGACGAATTTTGAGGAATTAAAGGATCATCAATAGCAAAATTCAATTCTGTTTCAATTTGAGTGGGATAGGGACGCATTTCTAAGGCTTTGACCACATCAATAATTCTTGTAAACCAAATATCATGATCGAGAATGTTACCAATTTGTTCAGGCAATAATAACATTTTATAATCATAAAAAGATCCTTGCCACTGACATTTATTGACCTGGGAACGATGATCAGCAATTAAAGTCCATAACCGTTGCATCGCCGAAGAATTTAAAGCCACCCAATCTTTAACTTTTAAATAAACTTCACCATTAATAGTAACTTGTTGATAAATTAGATAACCTTGTTGATTATCTTTTTCTCCAATATAATAAGCATAAATTTTTCCTTCATCAGTATTTAAAATATTTTGCCAAATTGACAGAGAACGGTCTAGATGACCGTTATTTCTTTTAGCTTGTTGTTGATATAATTCCTGAAAATGTTCAATTTGAGGATTATCTATTTTTTCAATAGCTAAATCACGATTATTAACCGAAAGATTTTTTAAAGGAATTTCACATTTACAGTACACACCGGCTTGTTCATAACCCACTTGATGATAAAGTGTTTGAGTAGCAGGATAAAGAGTAGAAAGGGAAATATTTTTTTCGTAAAGTTCTTTGATCAGTTCACTCATTAAAGTCGTTGCTGCTTTTTTTCCTCGATATTCTGGAGCAATTCCGACTGCAGCAATACCAGCCATAGGAATAGATTGACCACCAAAATATTGACCCATTATATACATTGCTAATCCGCCAACTACCTTGTTATCTTGGCAGATAATACGGAAATTATTCACCCCAATATTCTCATGATACTTTTCCCATTTATTTTCCTGGAAACCAGGAAAACATTGACCAAGGATAGTTCCTAATTCTTTGGCTTCTTGTGCATCTTCTAGGGATTTATAAGTAAATTCAGTATTCATTATTTAATAGAAGTTTGATAGTTAAAAATCTCAATCTTAGCCCATCTTTATTATTATAAACTAAAATTTATAGAATTTATCAATTTTAACTTAAGTAGCTAGGCAGAATTAAATAGAAAACGTTCAGTGTGATATTTTCCTTTTTGAGCGCGAGCTTCGATCCCATCGATAACGGCGATCGCTAAATCATATTCATCTTCA
>JAAUYH010042864.1_pt1 | contig 13737 bp, 8 predicted proteins | sample 7278061 | NCBI WGS metagenome assembly JAAUYH01 (sample SAMN14350203, study PRJNA611818) | marine sediment metagenome | isolation source: surface marine sediment (0.6m) | place: French Polynesia: Moorea | collected 2018-08
GATCAAGCGCCCATTTGAACGAATCGTCCTGGGCGATCCTCTCTCGCACGGCCTTCAACCGCTCAAGCGGTGAAAGCTGGCCCTGATCAGCGAGAATCCCCGCGACCACACTGTTCAGTTCCCTCTCGCGGTGGATGTCGCGCACGCTCATGCCGGGGGTTCCGGCAAAGGTGATGCCGGGATCGTTGAACATCTTGAAGCCGGGTTTGATTTTCTTCTCGCGCCAATAAGCGGCGATGTCCTGCCCCTCGGAATAGCCATCTGCATGCGCGAAAATGGGTTTGAAGAGTGCGCCGGTTCGTTCAGCCAGCAGACCGATCGCACCGATGTCATCGCCATCGGCAGAGAATTCGAGAATGATATAGCCCTTGTCGCCTGCGCTTCCTTCCAGCGCGTGAAGGCTTGCGAAATGGAGGAACGGCGTTTCGTCTCCTGGCGGTGACACGGCATCCCGAAACGCCTTGCCAGCAGGATTGCCGAGCAATTCGCCAATCATCTGGCGAACCTGTGGCACCCGGTCGATTGCCATTGGCGCGACGATGGTGACAAGCGCGTGCTGTGTCACTGTCGATCCCCCGCTGAGTCAGGCGAGCAAAGGTCCAAGATCGTAGTGTCCATGCGCAATCCCCCCACTCAGGCCGCGTGAAGTATGGATTGAACCGCGACGCGCCCTGAAATGATTGTAACGATACGGCAATCTAGCACAGCAGGGCGCCCGGTGTGGTTAATCGACACAGATCATTCGACAAAGCTCGGGGAGAACATGGTGCGCGAGGCAGGCATAAGAAAGCGCATGGTGCCTGGTTTCATTTGGCCGGAGCTAGTATTGCTACCTTTGTCCAATGCCCTCTTCACGATATGTGATGTAGCGGAGGCGAGATGTCTGTCGAAATTGCAGAGATTGCGAAGTTCCTTGAGCGGACAGCACCTTTCGCGTCGCTCACCGATGCAGAGCGTGCTGCACTCAGCCGTTCGGTAACCGTGCGTTATGCCAGGTCAGGCAGCGCCATTCTTACCGCCGGGGATATCAATGATAGCCTGTTCGTTGTCAGGTCGGGTGCGGTTGAATTGCGTCTGGCCGGGAAAGATCTGACAGCGCGTCTCGCAGCGGGATCAACCTTCGCCTATCCCTCGCTCTTGAGAGGAGGTGAGGTCCACAACACCACGGTCGCAATTGAGGATACGCTGCTCTACGCGATCCCCGCTGATCGCTTCCATGCGCTCCGCGATAGCTCCGCTCCTTTCCGCCGATTCTTTGCCGAAGGTGAGGCAGCGCGGCTCTCGCATGCACTCAAGGACCGCCAACAATCAGCAGGCTTTCAGTTGGATCGTGAACGTGCGGGCGGACTGGTCCGGGGGCGTTCACCGGTCTCCTGCAACAGCACCACAAGCATCGCTGACGCCGTGCAGCTGATGCATGTTCGCAATGTCAGCACACTTGCGATCTGTGACGAGGGTGTCCTGAAAGGCATCTTCACAGACAAGGACCTGCGCAACCGGGTCGTGGCACCAGATTTGCCGCTGGATCACACGATCGCCGAAGTCATGACACCGTCTCCGCAAACGCTTTCAACCGAAAGCAGCGCTGCCGAGGCGATGGCCCTGATGACCAGCGGTGGCTTTCGCCACATCCCTCTGATCGATGATGCGGGCGCGCTGGCAGGGATTCTAAGCGCCACCGACATCCTCGCAGCGATCGGTAACAACGCGATCGATACCGGAATGATGATTGCCCGGGCACGATCTTCGAAAGAGCTCATCGAAGCAGCAAAACGAGTACCCGAAAGCTTTACTGCGATGGTCGCATCAGGCGTGCATGCCGCACAGGCGATGCGTTTCACATCGGCGCTTGGTGAGGCAGTGCATCGCAAGGCAGCGCAACTGGCGGAGGCAGAGCTGGGAGAGCCGCCGTGCGCCTATGCGCTGGTGGTGTTTGGTTCGCTGGCCCGCGAAGAGCAACTGATCGGCTCAGACCAGGACAATGGCCTTATACTAGCTGACGATCAGGACGAGAATTGCGAGCACTATTTCAAGGACTTGGGTGCGCGCATTTCCGACCTGCTCAATGATTGTGGCTATGTCTATTGCAAAGGCGGCATCATGGCGAAGAACGCTGAGCAAAGGCGAACTCTTGCGGGTTGGTGTGAACGCTACGAGCATTGGATTTCGCGGCCCAATGAAGATCGTATTCTTCGCGCCACAATCTTCTTCGACATGCGTCACATTCATGGCGATGCGTCGCTTACGCGCCGATTGCACGAACAGACGGTCGCATTGTTCAAGGATAGCCCTCTCTTCGTCAGTTACCTCGCCCGCGATGCGCTGCGTTCCAAGGTCCCGCTTGGTATTTTTCGAAGTCTGGTGCTTGAAACATCGGATGATGGACAAAAGGTGTTTGATGCAAAGCGCCAGGCGATCATGCCGATCGTCGATATCGCGCGAACGCATGCGCTGGCGGCTGGGCTTGAAGAGGTCGGCACCATTGAGAGACTTCGCGCGCTGGCAGATGCAGGTCACATGAATGCCGATGATGCGCAGAGCCTCGAAGACGCGTTGCTGCTGGTGAACGAAATGCGGATCGCTCATCAGGCCGGGCAGGTTGAATGCGGCGAAACGCCGGATAACCTGATCGCGCCCGATGCGCTTTCGCCACTCGAACGGGATTATCTCAAGGACGCATTCGCAGTGACCCGGTCAGCGCTTGATGCATTGCGGCGCAATTTTGCGGGCGGGATCGCCTGAATGTTCGCGCGGTGGCGGTTCGAGCGCGCCTTGCGCTCGCTGCGAGAAAGCGAAAATGCGATCCTGAAGAGCTATGCAAATGCCGACTGGCCCGGTCGTGATTGCCCGGCGTCTCAGGCGCCGTATCTTGCGATCGATTTTGAGCTCGATGGATTGAACAAGAATGCGCACCTGCTGCAAGCGGGCTGGGTGCCCGCAACGACGCATTCGGTATCACTTAGAGAGGCCCATTCCACTGATATTCGCAGCTCTGCAACGCTCGATGACACGGCGGTCACGATCCACGGGATCGGCGAACAACGCGCCCAGCAAGGGGAGCCGCTGCGCGATGTCATGGAGGCGATCATTGGATCTCTTGGTGGCTGCATTCTGATCGGCCACGCAGCAGGGATCGAGGTCCAGGCAATCAAGCAGGCAAGCCGCAAATTGTGGGGGGTGGATTTGCCTATTCGCAGTGTCTGTACGCTCGCGCTTGAGAAGCACCTCAACCCCAACCTAATAGGCCCAGAAGTCTACCGTCTGGGACCTACACGAGCGCGATATGGCTTGCCGGACTACAGCGCGCATGATGCACTGACGGATGCAATAGCGACGGCGGAGCTGTTCCAGGCGCAGATGACCCGATTGCCTGATGAATGCCCGCTTTCAAGGATCGAGGACGCCTGAAGCACTCTCTCCCGAGTGGCCGAATTGGCCTAAGACTAAAGTCTCTCTCGTTGTGACGCACGTCCCGCAATAGCCTGTGTGACAAGGGTTCCGGATTCTTTGTCCGAATTCGGGACCGCAGTGACAAGGAAAGGGAGGGATATGGACGATACAGTTTCAACCGCCGATCCGGACGGCTTTGAAGGTTCGGGAGGAGAAGAGCTGGAAAGCCAAGCCTCCTCAGAGACCTCGAGCGCGCCCGCGGATAAAGGCGAAACAAGCGCAGCGGAAGGCGCCTATTGGCGCGAGAATATCCGGCTGCTGGTCAGCCTGATGACGATCTGGTTCGCCTGCTCCTACGGTGCAGGAATTCTGTTCCGCGAATTCCTCGATCAGTTCAGCCTTGGCGGATACCCGCTTGGTTTCTGGTTCGCCCAGCAAGGCTCGATCTACATCTTCATCGCGCTCATCTGCTTCTACGTGGTTCGTATGAAGCAGATCGAACGCAAATACGATCTCGACGATTGAGAGGGAGGGAATGATGGAAACGCAAACCCTGATTTACATCTTCGTCGCTCTCAGCTTCTCGCTCTATATCGGCATTGCGATCTGGAGCCGGGCGGGATCGACGAAAGAGTTCTATGTCGCTGGCGGCGGGGTGAACCCGGTCGTCAATGGAATGGCAACGGCTGCTGACTGGATGAGCGCGGCCAGTTTCATATCGATGGCGGGCATTCTTGCCTTCGCCGGCTATGATGGCTCGGTCTACCTGATGGGGTGGACCGGCGGATTTGTGATGCTGGCGCTGTTGCTTGCACCATATTTGCGCAAGTTTGGGCAATTCACCGTCCCCGATTTCATCGGCACGCGGTATTACTCGAAGACTGCAAGAGTTGTGGCAGTGATCTGCCTGATCTTCATCAGCTTCACCTACATTGCCGGGCAGATGCGCGGTGTCGGGATCGTGTTCTCACGCTTCCTCGACGTCGAGATTACGCTGGGCGTGATCATCGGGATGGGGATCGTATTCATCTACGCCGTTCTCGGCGGGATGAAGGGCATCACCTACACACAGGTGGCGCAATATTGCGTCCTGATCTTCGCCTACATGGTCCCGGCCTTCTTCCTCAGCTTTATGATCACCGGGACACCAATCCCGCAGATCGGTCTCGGCTCGGAGGTGGCCGATGGCTCGGGCATGAGCGTCTTGCAGAAGCTTGATCTCGTCTTGGTGGATTTGGGCTTCACCGCCTACACCGATGGGTCGAAGAGCATGATTGACGTATTCTGCATTACTCTTGCTCTGATGGTTGGCACGGCGGGTTTGCCCCACGTGATCGTGCGCTTCTTCACGGTGCCCAAGGCATCGGATGCGCGCAAATCGGCCGGTTGGGCGCTCTTCTTCATCGCCCTGCTCTACACCACCGCTCCGGCAGTGGGTGCGTTCGGCATGCTCAACTTCGTCGATAAGGTGGATGACACCGCATACAGCGAAGTCGATGAGTTCTTCCCCCTGTGGGAGAGCAACGGGCTGCTCGCATTCCAGGACAAGAACGGTGATGGAGTGATGCAATATCGCCCGGGCACGGCCTTTGAAGGTAAACCTGAGTATACCGGCGAAACCGGGCCATCGGGTGAGCGACTGCTTTCGAACACGCCGAATGCGGACAGCACCAACGAAGTCTATGTCGACCGCGACATCATGGTGCTGGCCAATCCGGAAATCGCCAACCTGCCAGGATGGGTGGTTGCCCTGATGGCTGCAGGCGGTCTTGCGGCGGCATTGTCGACGGCTGCGGGTCTGTTGCTCGTGATTTCAAGTTCGGTCAGCCACGACCTCTTGAAGAGCACTTTCGCGCCGAACATTTCGTCCAAGACCGAGCTGCTTGCAGCACGGATCGCGGCGACTGCGGCAATCCTGGTGGCCGGATATCTAGGCATCTATCCTCCGGGATGGGTTGCGCAGGTGGTCGCCTTTGCCTTCGGCCTTGCGGCATCCAGCCTGTTCCCAGCAATCTTCATGGGCATCTTCTTCAAGTCGATGAACAAGGAAGGCGCCATCGCTGGCATGGTCTCAGGTCTGGTCTTCACCTTCAGCTACATCCTCTACTTCAAGCTGCTGAACCCGGCGGCCAATGTAGCGGAAAACTGGTTCTTTGGGATTTCGCCTGAAGGCATCGGAGTGATCGGAATGGTGATCAACTTCGCTGTGGCAATCGGAGTAGCCAGTGTGACAGCTAAGACCCCGGTCGAGATCCGGAAACTGGTCGACTCGATCCGCGTGCCGCGCGGTGCTGGAGAAGCCCACGCACACTGATCCCTCCCCCGGATGGGTCGCACAAGGAATGGGGCGGCGCTCGCGAGAGTGTCGCCCCTTCGCTTTGTGCGAGCCGCATGCTCCAACCTGCTTGCACAACGCTCCGAATTGCGTAGCATCAGCACCGGGAGAGGATTGGGATCATGTTGCTTGGCGCGGCAATCGCTGCAGCTTGCGTCTATCTGGCTGGACTTTTCTGGCTCGCAGCTTGGCGGGATCGCACCGCACGGGCTGAGGGCGATCAGTCGCATTCGCCCGGTTTTCTCTCGCGGCATTCGGGCCTCATTTATGGCCTGAGTCTTGCGGTTTACTGCACCAGCTGGACCTTCTTCGGCGGGGTGGGGACAGCGGCAACCGCGGGCCTTGATTACCTTCCGATCTATCTCGGGCCGATCCTTGTCTTCACTGTCGGATTTGGCCTCGTGCGCAAGGTCCTCGCGCAGTCGAAGGCCCAGCACTCAACCTCGATCGCCGACTTTCTCTCTGCACGTTACGGCAAGAGCGCGAGTGTCGCAGCAATGGTCACGATCATCGCGACCATAGGCTCGCTTCCATACATGGCGCTGCAATTGCAATCGGTTGGCGCATCGCTGGTGACACTCAGTCCTGGCCTCATTGATCAGGTCGCTACTGACGAGCTCGTCCTGCTCGTCGCTGGAGCTATGGCATTGTTTGCGATCCTGTTCGGTTCGCGCCGTGCGGACCAGGCAGGGGACAATGCGGGTATGGTGCTCACCATCGCGGTGGAGGCTGTGGTCAAGCTCGTCGCGCTGATCGCTGTTGCTGCGCTGGCCATCGCGCTGATCTCCGCACCGAGCGCTCCGGACATCAATCCCGGCGCCGTGTTTTCGACCGGCCAGATTGATGCGCGCTTTGCGACCCTGACTTTGATCGCTGCCTGCGCGGCTCTTTGCCTGCCCCGGCAATTTCACATGAGCTTCATCGAGGCGGCTGACGAACGCGCAACACCTTCGATGCAATGGGTCTTCCCAGTTTATCTGGTGCTCACCTCGCTCATCATCATCCCGATCGTTCTCGCCGGACTAAGCGTACTTCCCGCTGGCACCGATGCCGATACGATCGTTCTGGCCTTGCCACTGGCTACCGGGAATGAAGCGCTTGCGTTGCTTGTCTTCATTGGCGGTTTCTCTGCCTCAGCGGGCATGATCGTGGTCGCCAGCGTGGCGCTTTCGACAATGATCACCAACGATATCATTGCACCGCTGGCGTTTCGCAGAGCTCTGATCGGTGCAGGCGACCGCAGCAGGATTGCGGAAAGATTGCTGATGGTGCGCCGACTGGTCATCGCCGCACTGCTGTTCTTTGCCTACCTGTTCTATCTCGGGTTCGGAACGCTGGGCAGTCTTGCCGGGCTGGGCACATTGGCATTCGCCGCGGCAGCGCAATTCGCGCCGGGCCTCGTGCTGGGCATGATCAGCAGAGCGGGCAACAAGGCCGGGATGCTCGCCGGCCTGGGCACAGGGTTCCTGCTTTGGCTCTTGCTTCTGATTATTCCGGCTGCGACCAATTCGGCACCGGCTCTCTCCATACACCCAGACCCATTGGTTTCAGGCGTGATGCTGAGCCTTGGTGCCAATCTCGTCGCCTACTGGATCGGTTCCTCTTTTCGCCAGCCCTCGATTGTAGATGCCGCTCAGGCGGCTGCTTTCGTCGGCACGCCAATGCCCGGCGCCGCACCGCGCCATGTCACGAACAAGCGCGTCGCCGATGTCCGCCTCCTCCTGACTCAATTCGTAGGGCGCGAGCACGCAGATCGAAGCATTGCCGCCTTGCCCGGAGACCATCGCGACAACCAGCTTGCTGATCAGGCCGTGATCGAGATGGCCGAACGCACGATCTCCGGCGTCATCGGCACATCGTCGGCTCGAATGCTTGTCGCATCCTGGTCCGACGGCGATCCCATCCCGCTCGCGGAAGTCGTCGCAATGTTCGACGAAACGAACCGGCGATTGTCGTTCAGCGGCGAACTGCTTCAGATCGCGATCGAGAACATTGACCAGGGCGTTGCGCTGGTGGACGCCGAGATGCACCTCGTCGCGTGGAACAGTCGCTACAAGGAATTGTTCGATCTCCCCGAAGAACTGGTGAGTGTTGGCAGGCCGATTGCAGAGCTTATTCGCTTCAATCTTTCTCGAACAGACCTGACGGCCGAAGAGATCGAGGAGCAGGTTGCTCGCCGGCTTGATCACATGCGGGCAGGACGCGAACACCGGATCGAAAGCGAGCAGTATGACGGGCGGATCATGAGGATCGTCGGCTCCCCCACTCCTGGAGGCGGTTATACGACGTCATACACGGATATAACCGAGGACCGCCGCGCCGAGCAGGCGTTGGAGGAGAAGGTCGCCGAGCGCACCGAGCAACTCAGCAAGGCCAATCTGGCCCTGGCTGAAGCGACCCGGTCAAAAACACGATTCCTCGCCGCAGCGAGCCACGACCTGATCCAGCCGCTCAACGCCGCCCGCCTCTTCACGTCGGCTTTGGGCGAGGAAATCGCCGGGAATGGCGACCTTGAACGACTGGTGCGCGATCTCGACGGATCCATCATCTCCGCAGATCGACTGATCCGGGCTCTGCTCGATATCTCAAAGCTCGATGGATCCGGCATTGAGCCGAAAATCGAGGAAGTCGCACTGGACAAGGTCCTCAAGGAGATCGAGCGCGAATTCTCGGTTCAGGCAGCTGCGAAGGGTCTGAGGCTGCGTCGCGTGCCGACACTGGCATGGGTGGAAACCGATCGTGCGCTGCTCACCAGCGTGCTGCGTAACCTCACCAGTAACGCTATCAGATACACGGATCGAGGCGGCCTTGTCCTCGGTGTCCGGCGCAACAATTCGGACGTGCGGGTGTGTGTCGTGGATACCGGGCGCGGGATCAAACCCGAAGATCGCGACAGGATTTTTGAGGAATTCAATCGCGGCGAAGCGACCGACCGCGAGGGGCTCGGCCTTGGCCTTGCGATCGTCCGGCGCACTACGAGGCTACTGAACCTGCATGTTAAAACGACCTCAACCCCCGGGAGCGGAAGCCAGTTTGCAGTTCACATGCCGGTGAAGCGCTGGGGCGAGGTGCCCGGCCAGGAAACACCACGCCAATCGAACCAGGCATTCGGCGATGCGACAGTGCTCGTGGTCGACAACGATCCTTCGGCCCTGACCGCCACATCTGCTCTGCTGGGCAAATGGGGATTGGCAGCGATTTGCGCCGGCTCCGCAGCCGAAGCAATCAAGCTCTGCCCGGATGCGCCCGACGTCGTGATCATGGACTTCCGGCTCGACGGCGATGAACGGGGCGATGCGGTCTATGCCGCCTTGTCCATGCATTGGGACAAGCATGTGCCAGCGATCCTCCTGACCGCCGAAGATTCAGAAGAAACCAAAATCGCTGCGAGCAATATGGGCGCGAACAGATTGCTAAAGCCGTCCTCGCCAGCTTCATTGAGGGCGCTCATCGCGACTTGTCTCGTACAGGGTAAAGGCGATCCAGATCACTCCGAAGCGGAGTCTGCAACCGGCTGATCAACGTCGAGCTTTGCCGCCAAGAGCACAGCCTGTGTGCGGTTATTCACGCCCAGCTTGCGGAAAATGGCGGTGATGTGCGCTTTCACGGTCGCTTCGCTGATGTCGAGTTCGTATGCGATCTGCTTGTTCAGTAACCCTCGCCGGATAGCGCTAAGTATGCGGCGCTGTGCGGGAGTGAGGCTGGCGATCTTGGCTAGCTCGTCATCAGCGCCCTGATCCGTGCCTGGAAACCATCCATCCCCATCGCGAACCGCTGCCAGCGCTGCGCGCATTTCGTCAAGGCTGGAGGATTTCGGGATGAACGCCGCCGCTCCCAATTGTTTCGCGGCGGCGAAGACGCGTGGCTCCTCACTGGCCGAGACAATTGCGATGGGCAGCGCTGGATAATCCTGGCGCATGTCCATCAATACGGACAGGCCGTTCGAATCTTCCATGTGCAAGTCGAGCAGCAATGCTTCGACCGGCCCCTCTTCAAGCGCGGCCCGGGCCTTGCCCGCGGAGCTCGCTTCGACGATCTCCGCGTCAGGCCAGACCCTTCCGACCGCATGGCTCAATGCCGAGCGAAAGAGAGGGTGATCGTCGGCGATTATTATGCGCTGAACCATGATCAGCGATTCTGGCGTCCCTCGATCAAGAGATCAACCAAGGACGGGTCGGCGAGGGTCGAGGTATCCCCGAGCGATCCGTAATCGTTCTCCGCCACCTTGCGCAGGATACGCCGCATGATCTTGCCACTGCGTGTCTTGGGCAGCCCGTGGGTGAACTGGATATGGTCGGGCGAAGCAATCGGCCCGATTTCCTTGCGAACGTGAGCGCGCAATTCCTTGAAGAGGTCTTCCGACCCCTCTTCACCGGCATTCAGGGTCACGTAGCAATAGATGCCCTGTCCCTTGATATCATGCAGATAGCCAACGACCGCTGCCTCGGCGACCTTGTCGTGCAGCACGAGCGCGCTTTCGACCTCGGCAGTTCCCATGCGGTGACCCGAGACATTAATGACATCGTCGACACGGCCGGTGATCCAGTAATAGCCGTCCTCATCGCGCCGACATCCGTCGCCGGTGAAATACTTGCCCTTGTAGGTGCTGAAATAGGTCTGCTCGAACCTTTCATGGTCCCCGTAGACACTGCGTGCCTGGCCGGGCCAGCTATGCGTGATGCACAAATTGCCGTCAGTCGCTCCATCAAGGACACCCCCATCATTATCGACCAGTTGCGGCTGGATTCCGAAGAAAGGCAAGCCTGCGCTTCCCGGCTTCATGTCGTGCGCGGCGGGCAGAGTGGTGATCATCACACCGCCTGTTTCGGTCTGCCACCAGGTGTCGACGATCGGGCAGCGCCCTTCGCCAACCACATCAAAATACCAACGCCATGCTTCAGGATTGATAGGTTCACCGACCGAACCAAGCAGACGCAGTGATGAGCGATCGCGGCTCGTCACGAACTCATCCCCTTCGCGCATCAAGGCTCGGATGGCTGTTGGGGCCGTATAGAGTATGTTGACCTTGTGCTTGTCGACCACGTCCCAGAACCGTCCGTGATCGGGATAGTTGGGAACGCCTTCAAATACGACGCTAGTCGCCCCGTTCATCAATGGCCCGTACACGATATAGCTGTGTCCCGTGACCCAACCGATATCGGCGGTGCACCAATACACTTCGCCGGGCTGATAATCGAAGACATAATTGAAGGTCGTCGCGGTCCACACCCCATAGCCTCCTGTGGTGTGTAGGACGCCCTTGGGTTTCCCGGTGGAGCCAGAAGTGTAGAGGATGAACAGCGGATCTTCTGCTTTCATCTCTTCGCAAGGCACATCGACCTCGCTGGCGAGCTCGTGCATCCATTGGTCGCGGCCTTCGATCATCGTCACTTCGGCGCCTGTGTGACGCACGACCAGCACTCCATCGACTTCTACATCGGGCTGCGCCAGCGCTGCATCGACATTGGCCTTCAGCGGAACGCGTTTGCTACCGCGCAATCCCTGATCGGCTGTGACCACAAATCGGCTTCCGCAGTCAGTTATGCGCCCTGCCAGCGCTTCGGGCGAGAAGCCGCCAAACACCACTGAATGCACCGCGCCGATCCGGGCGCAGGCAAGCATGGCCGTCACACCTTCAACCACCATCGGCATGTAGAGCGTGACCCGGTCTCCCCGCTTCACGCCGATCGCCTTTAGCGCATTCGCCATGCGGATCACTTCGCGGTGGAGCTCTTTATAGGTGAGCATGCGGACGGGGGTCGCAGGGTCATCGGGTTCAAAGATAAGAGCCGTGTCGTTACCGCGCGTTTCAAGGTGCCGATCAACTGCATTGTGGCAGAGGTTCAGCACGCCATCATCGAACCACCGGATATCAACCGGATCGAAAGACCATTCGCCGCCTTTGGACGGTGCCTTGAACCAGTCGAGACGCTCTGCCTGCTCAAGCCAGAAAGCATCGGGCGTTTCCACTGACTGACGATACAGTTCCCGGTACTGTTCGGCGACGCAATGGGTGGTGCGGTCGGCCTGGGGACGGGCAACGGCTTCGATCATGACGAATCTCCTCTTTGCTGGAGCCATCCTACATCGCCGACCGCCTCATCGTTTCTCAGACAATAGTCTTACGACCTTCCGCTAGCTGTTCGCAGCGCGCATGCATCGGCACACCTTTCCGTCACAGAACGAGACGGGAGAGACTGATATGAAATCGAGGGCAATTAAGGGATCGCTGCGCTTGGCCTTGCTTGGGGCGACATGCCTGACCGCCACTCCACTTGCAGCGCAGGAGCTTTCAGTTGATGAGCGCCTCGATCGTCTCGAAACACTTGTGATGGGGCTGATCGAAAGGCTTGATGCGCAGGAAGGGCAGAACGAGGCCCAGCAGCAAGAAATGCGCGAGACGGCGGAAGCCGCACTCGCGGCAACACGGAACCTCGAAGAGCGGCAAACCGAACTGGCAGAGCAGATTGCCGTACCGCGGGGGCAGGAAGACAAGGGATTTCGGGTAGGCAACACAACGGTGGCCTATGCCGGATATGTAAAACTTGACGCGATCAGCCAGCGCACCAGTGGCGGCCAGCTTCCCAATGGCAGCATCCTTCGCGATTTCCTGATCCCCGTAGCCATTCCCGTCGGCGGCGAAGCGTCTGGGTTTGATACCGACTTCAGCGCGCGCCAGACCCGCTTCATTTTCAAGACCGCGACCGATGTCGGGGCAGAGCACACGCTTAATTCGCACATCGAGCTTGACTTCAATGTGACGAGTGGGGGTGATGAGCGGATTTCGAACAGCTTCACCCCGCGCTTGCGCCAGGCATTCATCACCTATGATAACTGGCTATTCGGGCAGGCCTGGTCCACCTTCCAGAACGTCGGAGCGCTCCCTGACAGCCTCGACTTCATTGGTGTGACGCCGGGAACGGTTTTCGACCGTCAGCCCATGATCCGGTATACGAATGGTGGCCTTCAGATCGCTGCGGAACAGCCTGAAACTGCTGTGACGAGTCCAACGGGTGCGCGAGTGCTTGCAGGCGATGACCAGCTGCCTGATGTGGTCGCGCGCTACAACTGGACCGGCGATTGGGGCTCCTTCACCACCGCAGGCATCGTCCGTCAGCTTCATGTATCGAAGGATGATCTCAATGGCGTCGACGATTCCGCCTTCGCCTATGGACTCAGCCTATCCGGCAAGATCAATGTCGGTGAGCGAGATGACTTCCGTTTCATGGCGACCGCCGGCGATGGTCTGGGGCGTTATATCGGGCTCAATATCGTGAACGATGCTGCGATTGACGCGGAAGGAAATCTTGATCCCATCTTCACCTATTCCGGGTTCGCTGCCTATCGCCATTACTGGTCTGACAGGATCCGCTCGACCGTCGCGGCATCCTACTTCAAGGCCGATAACCCGGTCCTGCTGACCACCGACCAGGTGACCGATGAGAGCTGGAACGCGCTTGCCAACCTGATCTGGAATCCGGTTGACCCACTCGATATCGGGATTGAGCTCATGTATGCAGAACGCATGCTTGAGGACGGCCGCAGCGGGAATCTTCAGCGTGTTCAGATTTCGACCAGGTACAGTTTTTGATGCCGGAATTGGGACAAGGGGGCTGCATTCAACCGAATAAGCGGCCGCCCCTGAAAGAGGCTGGCGACCCGGCGGCGGACAGATTTCGGTCTTCCACTCCACCTCCTTAGAGCATGAGTTCTGTAAACAGTCTCGCCCTCGCAGCCGATGCGATCTCGGAAGATCCTGTCTTGAATTGATGCGAGTGAGGCCACCCGCCGAAGGCGCTGGATTACCCGATCTTCTTGGGAGAGACTTCTTCGCAGCCGCGAGAGAAGAAAAGTTTGGTGCGCGACGCAGTCCGTAGCGAACGGTGCTCTTGCCTGATTTCCCTGTTTAGCAGGGAATCTGCAGGGAATGATGTGATTTCACGCCTTGGCCATCGTCGATACTAGGTCTGAGACCCGCAGATTTCCGCCAGTCTCCGAGCCGAATTCCCTAC
>JAAUYH010088651.1_pt1 | contig 13735 bp, 14 predicted proteins | sample 7278061 | NCBI WGS metagenome assembly JAAUYH01 (sample SAMN14350203, study PRJNA611818) | marine sediment metagenome | isolation source: surface marine sediment (0.6m) | place: French Polynesia: Moorea | collected 2018-08
AACAAGCCCTCGATCTCTTCATTGAATATGGCGATCACTTTGAGCAAGCCCGTACTTATCATAACTTAGGCAATGTAGCTCTGGAGTTGCGAGAATATGAACAGGCAGGTAACTACTATCAACAAGCCCTCGATCTCAAAATTGAATATGGTGATCGCTATGAACAAGCCAAAACTTATCATGGGTTAGGCAATGTAGCTCTGGAGTTGCGAGAATATGAACAGGCAGGTAACTACTATCAACAAGCCCTCGATCTCTTCATTGAATTTGGCGAGCGCTTTTCTCAAGCCAGTAGTTATTTCCAGTTGGGAAAAGTTGCTGAAGCATTATCAGACATGCCAAAAGCAAAGTCATGTTACCTCAAGGATTTAGAAATTACATTAGAGTTCAATGATGAGAATGAGCTAGGTATTTCTTTGCGTAACCTGGCTCGTTTTTATCAATCAACTCAAGATCAAACTTTGATTACAGAAGCAGCGAAGATTTTGGCTATTACGGAGGAAGAGTTGCAGGAGTTGGTTACTAAGATTGATCAGGAGAGGGAGAGGGATTCTAATGGGGATAAGTAGGGTAGTGGGTAGTGGGTAGTAGGTAGTGGGTAGTGGGTAGTGGGTAGTGGGTTAAAAGACACTTACTCCTGACTTCGTTCTTTCATATTCAATTCTGCTGACCTACTTAGGATCGCGAAAGTGATTTAACGTGAGTTCGACAAAGCTATAAATCACGTAATTCATAACTTTTTGGGTGTTTGAAATCACTATTATTTCGTTCAGAAAACTGTAACTCCGAACTCCAAACTCCGAACTCCGAACTCACGTTGATTTAGCTCACATTTACAATTTGATTGTTCAGCTATATTTATGTGTTGACAAAAGCAAGTAAAGTTATAATATCTTAATATTAAGGTTAATGTCCGTTTATGTTTTGATTGCCAGTCGCCAAGTTATTAGCGGTTCTCGGTTTCTAAAATAGCAGGAATACGCCATAATTTAATAACAAGAAGAATTAATAAAATGCTCACTATCTCATTAGTAACTTTATTTGTAGCGGCGATCGCACTATACATAAGTTCAAAAATCAGCGACGATGTTTTTAAAGCGGGAATGCGCTTTACTTCCCTAGCTTTTTCCTTGGTAACTTTATTCTGTGCTCCCTGGATTTTAAAATTGGCTTTAGTTGCTATTCCAATGGCGATCGCTAATCTGAACTCTTTTTCCACCGAGAATTTCTAGTACCGCTACGCTCAAGTAGCAATTAGCAAGTAGCAAGTAGCAAGTAGCAAGTAGCAATTCAAATACTGTAAGGGTTTCAAGTTAAATAAATGGTATCTTTATTTGCGCCCAAGTATACTAGTTAAACCTCGTCACTTAGGAAACTGTAGTTTTACATTCATGATTTAATCCTTGCCGTTTTTCTGAATACCTACTACCCACTACCTACTACCCACTACCCACTTCAGTTGATTGAAGACATGGCGTAGCAAATTTTGATAATATTGCAAAGAATTGATAACAAAATTAATATTTTTTAGATATGAATTTACTATTTGCAGTGGCGGGTGAATTCCCCACTTATTTTGTAGCAGTCTACGTAATTGGTTTTATCGCTGCGGTAACCATCGGTTCAATCGCCTGGTATAATTCCAAACGACCCGCTGGTTGGGAAAATATGGAACGCCCTGATATTGTGCCCAAAGTAGATGCAAAAGAAGGTTCTGAAAGCGAAGATTAGTCTTTATAACGTTGGTGATTTAATTAGCGTAACCTACTAATAATAATGTTCCTGGCTAATAGCTAATAGTTATTAGCTTTTTTTCTGATTATGCGTCGAAATTGTGTCGAGAAAGCCGTCTTATAAGGACGGGGCTTTAAACCCAAAATGAATGGTAATTTAACAAGTTAAACCAATGACAAACAATTATCCTTTTGCCCAAGAATTAATCACTGATACAGAAGGCAACGTTAGTAAAGTAATTATCAACTATGAAGATTACCAACATTTACTAGAATTGCTTGAAGATCAAGCTCTCTATCAAGCGATGAAAGTAACTGAAAATGAAACGCCCATGAATAGAGAAGAAGCTTTAAAAGAACTAGAGACATCTGCTTAAAAATAAAAATCTCAATAGCCTGGCAGTTGCTACCATAGAAAAAAGCTGAAATGCTAAATATAGAAAGCAATGGAAGTTCTGAAACTCACGACTGAGATCGATCGCACGGGACAATTAAAGATCGATTTGCCCACTAATTTATCAGCGGGAAAAGTAGATTTAGTGGTGATTGTCAATCCCGTTACAGAGAAGGATAAAAAACAAAATTCTTATGATTTTTCCGATCTAGAAGGAAAACTTAGCTGGCAAGGTAATGCTGTGGCAACACAGAGAAAATTGAGGGATGAGTGGTAATCGTTATCAGTTTAATAGATGGGTTTAATTGACTAAAAAAAAGCGCGCATTTCTGCTGGTTGTATTTAAGTTTTATTTTTATAATTTTGTTGGATAACCGCTAATCAGCCATAGCAAAGTATTTAACAAAGGTAAATAATCATGACCAAAGAATCCGCAAGACTGCAAGAAACTGGCTGGAAAAAATGGGGTCCCTATCTGAGTGAGAGACAATGGGGGACAGTTAGAGAAGATTACAGCGCCACAGGAGAAGCCTGGGATTACTTTTCCCACGATCAAGCGCGATCGCGAGCATATCGCTGGGGAGAAGATGGTATTTTGGGCATTTCCGATGAACAGCAACAGCTTTGTTTTGCTTTGGCACTTTGGAACGGACAAGATCCCATCTTAAAAGAACGCATCTATGGTTTAACAGGCTCCCAAGGCAATCACGGGGAAGATGTTAAAGAATATTATTTTTATCTTGATAGTACTCCCACCCATTCCTACATGAAAGGGTTATATAAATATCCCCAGGCAGCATTTCCCTATGCTGATTTAGAAGCCGAAAATCGGCGACGAGGGCGGTCAGCCATGGAATATGAGTTATTAGATACGGGGGTTTTTAATGATAATAACTACTACGATGTTTTTGTTGAGTATGGCAAGAATACCCCTGAAGATATTCTCATCCAGATTACTGTAGTAAATCATAGCGACCAATCACAAAGTCTATCCGTCTTGCCGACATTATGGTTTCGTAATACTTGGTCATGGGATGAAGATGTCCCTAAGCCGAGTTTGAAAATTGACCAAAATACTAGCAGTATTACATCTATAGAAGCTATACATCCAGAACAGGGTACTTACTGGTTATATTGTGAAGGCACACCAGAATTATTATTCACTGAAAACGAAACCAATTCTCAGAAGGTATTTAATTTCGACGATGGTGCTAAATATGTCAAAGACAGTATTAATGATTACGTAGTAAATGGTCAGAAAGAGACCGTTAACCCCAATAAAATCGGTACCAAGTTTTCACCCCACTATCAACTAACTCTTGCTGGGGGAGAAACTAAGACCATTAAGCTGCGCTTGAGCAATCAATCAAATTTAACTGAACCATTAGGGCAAGAATTTGATGCCACATTGCAAACTCGTATTACTGAAGCAGATGAATTTTATCAACAAATAAACAAAACATCTCTCAACGAAGATTTAGTTAACGTCCAAAGACAAGCCTTTGCTGGAATGTTATGGAGTAAACAATACTATAACTTTGGTATTGAACGCTGGTTAGAAGGAGATCCCACCCAACCCACTCCACCACCAGAGAGAAAACAAGGACGCAATCATAAATGGATACATTTAGATAACGAAGATATTATCTCCATGCCCGATAAGTGGGAATATCCTTGGTATGCTGCCTGGGATTTAGCCTTCCACTGTTTACCAATTGCCCTGATTGATCCTGAATTTGCCAAACATCAATTAGATATCATGACGCGGGAATGGTACATGCATCCTAACGGACAGATTCCTGCCTATGAGTGGGCATTCGGCGATGTTAATCCCCCTGTTCACGCTTGGGCAACCTGGCGAGTGTATAAGATTGAAGAGAAAAGGAAGGGTAAAGGCGATCGCTTGTTCTTAGAAAGGGTTTTTCAGAAACTGCTGCTAAACTTTACCTGGTGGGTTAATCGTAAGGATGCGGGAGACAATAATATCTTTGAAGGAGGATTTTTAGGGCTAGATAACATTGGAGTATTTGATCGTAGTGCGCCTCTTCCTACAGGTGGCTATATCGAACAGTCTGATGGTACAAGTTGGATGGCAATGTATTCCCTCAATATGCTGACTATTGCTTTAGAGTTGGCTTTGGAAAATCCTGTCTATGAAGACATGGCAACTAAATTCTTCGAGCATTTCCTCTATATTGCCGATGCCATGGTGCATATCGGGGATGATAAAACCCAACTTTGGGATCAGGAAGATGGCTTCTTTTATGACGTGCTGCACTTACCTAATGGAGAAAGAATCAGATTAAAAGTGCGATCGATGGTGGGTTTGATTCCCTTGTTTGCGGTAATGACTATAGAACCAGAGATCTTGCAAAAACTTCCTGGTTTCAAAGAACGTTTAGAGTGGTTCATTGACCATCGTCCAAAATTAACGAAAAATGTTGCTTGTATGGACAAAGCAGGTGTCGGCGCCAGGAGAATGCTCGCCCTTCCTGACCCAGAAAATAAATTACGACGCATCTTAGAAAAGCTGTTAGATGAAGCAGAATTCTTTAGTGACTATGGCATTCGGGCATTATCGCGCTTCCATAAAGACAATCCCTATACTTTCTCTGTCAATGGAAATGACAATCAAGTCAGTTATGAACCAGCAGAATCTAGTAGTGGTTTATTTGGTGGTAATTCTAACTGGCGAGGTCCTGTTTGGATGCCTGTAAATTACTTGCTGATTGAATCCTTGCAAAAGTTTCATCACTATCTTGGAGACGACTTTAAGGTTGAATGTCCTACAGGTTCAGGAAACATGATGAATTTATGGCAAGTCTCTCAAGAAATATCCTCCCGACTGACTAGTATCTTTCTGCAAGACAGCGACCAGAAACGTCCTTTATATGGCGCAATTGAGCAGTTTCAAAACGATCCTCATTGGCAAAATTTGATTCTCTTCCATGAATATTTCCACGGTGATAATGGCGCAGGAATTGGTGCTAATCATCAAACAGGATGGACGGGATTAGTTGCTAAATTAGTTCAGCAAAGTGGAGAATATATTCAGCAACAGTAAACAGTCAACAGTTAACAAGTAATCAAAGTAATAAGCAAACCAATAAATTATCTGCGTTTATCTGTGTTTATCTGTGGACTATTTGTTTATCAGTTAAATCACTACGGTATGATTGACTCATAACTCCCGTTTCCTGTCTGGTTGAGCTATCGACAGATTCAATGTAGCGGGAGTTTTTTCTTTTACTGTTAGCGATTATGCTACGCGCACCCCGAAAGGATCACAATTATTTTGAATTTTCAGAAAACAAAGTTGTAGTAATATATGCTCAAAATTTTATAAAATTAATTATTTTGTGATGGAGGCTGAAACACAAAAACCTTGGCGAGGTAATTTTGTATTAAAGGATGGTAATCTAAGACGTGGTTGGATACATATTAATGCTAGACATATCACTGGAAACCACCCGAAAGGTGCTGGCGATCTCTTTGAACTAAACACAACTAGAGCAGAAATAGAGTCATTAGCCAAAAATATTATCGAAAATGGTAAAAGGATTTCTCAACCAGATAAAACCTTACAAATTTTTGAATATAAAACAACATTTCAAGATAAACGTGAGTGGTATAGAGCAGTAATAGATACTGCTGTTGAAGAATTAGTTACTATATTTCCTGTAAGAAGTGATTAAAAATTATGTTTGATTTAACAATTGAAATACATCCCTATGATTTAGAAACAGGAATTGATGGATTTACCACGGCAAATATGAATATAAAAGGCGATTATGGTTTTTTGACTTCAAAAAGAGACAAGGCTCCATTTCAAGATATGATGATATTTATTTCTCTTTCAGATCTACTTGATTCTATTGTCAACCTGGTAAAAAAAGGTGCTAAAGAGTACGAATTTGTCGGTGTTGATAGTTCATTTATTTTTTTTATTAATAATAAAAAAGGTAGTTATATATTAAGCGATTCGAGTAAGCAAGTTATTGCCAAATCTACAGAAAAAGAATTGGTTCAAAGTATTTGGGATGGTGTTAGTAACTTTTATAACACTTATAGACCTTTGGTTAAAGAAGTTGATGGAGCTATCAAAGATCTAGATAACTCAATCGAAAAATTTAAAACTCAATTTTTAGATGTGTTAAGTCAACAGATCAAAAACTAGTGTATTTTTAACCGACTCATGAAATCAAACACAAAAACACCAAGGAAACATTTATCTCAGATTATTTTTAAGTCAATTGGGAATTTTAGAAATTTTAGTGAATTGCGATCGCTAATTCCAGAAAAGCCCAATTTTAGACTGCTGTAATTTATCATAATGGGAGATACTGAATCTGACCGTCTAGTTCTCCCTCATGACTACAGGACACAAGAAGGAGAATATCCTCAATTACTCTAACAATAGGAGCATCTGAAGTAACTTCAATAACTCCTGGCATTGTCTTACTTTTCGCTACCCGCTCATCAGCATAGCGCGTTATAGTCGCAACATCATGGGTAAGCAATATTCGCTCTTCTTGAGCAGCCCATTCCAAAACAGTGGGATCGTCTTTACCAGATAAGCCTACGTCTTGGACACGAACAATATCAATATTTGTTTGGCGACGTAGTAAACCTCTGATGATGTTGTTGTCGAAATTTTCATCAGCTAGAAACTTCATGCAGATTTCTCAGCTTGACGAGCAAGTAATCTATCTCTCAGTCCTTATATTCAATAGACTTGTCCGAAAAATAAATTAAATCTCTTTGAATTATGCTGGACAAACCTCATTATCCATGGGTTAGAACTCTACTACATAATATTACAGCTTCATTTTTCTTGCGCTTGCCCTGAATAAATCACCTAAAGTTAAAGTAATGGTATAACTGAAAAATCAGAGAGTGAAGATTCCTGAATTAATTAATAATATAAACAAGTTAAAAATGTATAAAGTTAGTCTAATTCGCGCCGAGTCTTACGAACTTCAGGAATTAAGGTCGCAGATTAAATATCTTCTCGAACCCTTGGGGGGTATGGAATCTATCGTTAAATCGGGCGATCGCGTTTTACTCAAGCCCAATCTCTTAACTGGTAGTCGTCCCACTAAAGAATGTATTACTCGTCCTGAAATCGTCTACTGTGTTGCTCAACTGGTAAAAGAAGCAGGAGGTAAACCGTTTTTAGGGGATAGTCCCGCCTTTGGAAGTGCCAGAGGAGTGGCCAAAGCTAATGGTTATCTACCTTTATGCGCAGAATTGGATTTACCGATTATTGAATTCAAAGGGCAGCGTTATGCTACCACCAGTGAGAACTTTCAACATCTCAGACTATCGAAAGAAGCAATGGATGCAGATGTGGTAATTAACTTGCCCAAAGTAAAGTCTCATATGCAATTAACCATGACTTTGGGGGTAAAAAATCTCTTTGGCTGTGTCCCTGGCAAGATGAAGGCTTGGTGGCATATGGAAGCAGGAAAAGATGCCCCTCGCTTCGGAGAAATGATTGTGGAAACGGCAAAAGCGATCGCTCCTAATTTAACTATTATTGATGGTATTATTGGTCATGAAGGAAATGGCCCTAGCGGTGGTGAACCCAAAGAATTAGGGGTTTTAGGGGCATCTACCGATGTTTTCGCTTTAGATCGTGCCATGATTGACATTTTAAACGTCGATCCTCTCACTGTTCCTACTCTGGCTGCCCAATTTAAACAGGGATATTGTACGGAACTTGCAGAAATTGAGTTTCCCTACTGCAAACCTGCTGACTTACAGGTATCAAATTGGAAATTACCTGATGCCTTAGTGCCGATCGACTTTGGACTGCCTCGTGTCTTGCGATCGACTTTTAAACACTTCTATATTTTATCTAAGCAGAAATTATTCGGACTCACTGGCGATAAAGTAATCTAGTATCGCTATGCTCAAGTAGCAAGAGGTTAAGATATTTTAGTTAGGCTCAAACGGGTCCCATAAGGCTACGGGTCGCGTAATCGCATTAACTGTTAATTAATAATTAACCTTCGTCGTTACTAATAATTTTGGGTACACGGAAAAACTCACCTTGTTGTTCGGGTGCAGCTTTCAACAATTCTTCTTTATCAGGAAAAGGGGTTAACTTATCCGCACGGGTAATATTACTAGTTTCGATCGCCCTGGTAGTTGGAGGAACATCTGTTGTATCTAGTTCACTCAACTGATCGAAATAGTCAAGAATACTATTGAGTTGAGTCGTAAATTCTACTTCTTCTGCTTCGGTAATATTGAGTCTGGCTAGATTGGCAACTTTTCTGACTTCTTCGCGATCAATCATGTTTTGATTACTAATTATTAATTACTGATTGCTGGGGGGCATTATTTAAATACTCGGTACTTATGATACAAAATTTTCATATTGCAAAGGTTTTAAGCGGTGTAAAATATCTGTAGAACCAAGAAAAATCAATATCTCTAATGTATAAGGTTCTTAGGAAAAACGATTCGACGCAAGGCGATAACCAAGCCGAAAATACATAATATTTAGTTGTTTCGAGAGTTTTAAGGTAAAACATTAGCTCAGTTGTATATGTTGTCGAGGCGGGACACGCCTCGCGTGGAGAGGGTGTCAGACTAGCTCTATTGAGATAGCTACTGTCGGGGAAGCGCGTACCCACCGAGAGCCTTCGGGCTGGTAGGAATCCCTCAGCTTGCTGAAGGGAGGATGTCAAAAGAATACATCCATTTCAGAACGTCCTGTAATCTTGAGCCAGTTTTGGGCTTCCATATAGTTGTTGGGAGCAATACGAATTGCTTGCTTCCAGTATTCCGCAGCCTTGTCATAATAAGACTCCGCTTTTTCTACATTACCCGCCTCTTTGGCTTTTTCTCCTTCATAATGATAAATAACCGCAATGTTATTTAGCGCCTGGGGCATTCTCGGATTTAAATCGATCGCCCCTTGATATAGCTCAATTGCTTTATCAATATCTCCATTACTGGCATAGATCAAGCCCATATTGTAGAGAATATAGCTGCGATCATTAGGATCTTCTTCCAGAGTTAACGCCTCTTCATAGTTTTCTAGGGCTTCGGCATACTCTCCGTCTCCTTGAGCCGACATGCCATCACGGTAATAGGCAAAGGCTTCTTTGGCTTTTCTATTGGTAGGCAGAGCTTTGAGAATAATATCTGCCATGACGGTAAATGTTTTATCTACGAAGTTATCGTTTCTCTGGGTGCGTGGCATAGTTAGTTCTTAAATCAGTTCAATATAGCTAAGTAGATATTAACCTTAAACGCAATTCAATAACCTTAAGTTACGTTTAGTTTTGCGACAATAATCCCCAGGTGATTGTGATTTATTTTCCCGAAAATTACTTAACTGCGATCGCGCGATCGATGTTTTTAACCATTTTTCTGAGAATGTTATTAATTATTTCAGCAACGTTTCATTATGTATTCTCCTGACGGATCTTTCTGCTTCAGAGTAGTTATAGATATTTATTTCTTGGAAACGAATTGCACAGAGGCAAGGAACTTGCCCCTAGCATATTCAACAAAACTAAGGTTAAATATCAATTTCGCAGGTCAGATCTCCTGCCTTCTGGGAGAAACGTAAGTTTTCCTTATAATCTACAGGGCAATCAATTACAGAAGGGACATCATCAGCTAATGCTTTTTTCAGTGTAGGAATCAAATCCGTAGCAGATTCCACTCGATAACCTTTTAATCCCATACTTTCAGCAAATTTAACAAAGTCAGGATTACCGAAGTCAATCGAAGTTGAGTGACCAAACTGATTGAGCTGCTTCCACTCAATCAAGCCATAACCATTGTCATTGAAGATTAGAGTTACAAAAGGGGTTCCAATCCGTAGAGCAGTTTCCAATTCCTGACAATTCATCATAAAACCACCATCCCCTGTCACAGCGACAACTTTGCGTTCAGGGTGAACTAATTTAGCTGCCATCGCTCCTGGTATGGCAATACCCATCGCTGCAAAGCCATTAGAGATAATACAGGTATTAGGGCAATCGCAATGATAATGACGCGCCATCCACATTTTGTGTGCCCCCACATCGGAAATCACGATATCTTCTGGAGCCATTACCTGACGGAGATCGTAGATGATTTTCTGTGGTTTAACAGGAAAGCCCTCATCATTGGCATACTGTTCATAATTTTCTTTAATCTGCTCTCGCAAGTTGCTAATATTACCAGGAGTTTTTTTGTTAGAGCGATCGCAACGTTTAACAATATCATTAAGAGAATCAGAAATATCGCCGAATACTTCTACTTTGGGAATATAGCTACTATCAATCTCTGATCTGCTCTCATCGATGTGAATAATCTGCTTATCACCTTCAGGATTCCATTTCTTGGGAGAATACTCAATTAAGTCATAACCAATGGCAATTACCAGATCTGATTCATCAAAAGCACAGCTAATTAGATCCCGCTGTTGCAAGCCAATCGTCCATAAAGATAAGGGATGGGTGTAGGGAATAGCTCCTTTCCCCATAAAAGTATTGGCAACGGGGATACCCAATTGAGTAGCAAATTCAGTCAGAGCCTCGCTAGCGGAACCACGAATGACACCATTTCCTGCCAAAATTAAAGGGTGTTTGGCTTTAGATATGGCAGCGGCAGCAGCATTCAAACTACGGGTCGAGGCATAGGTTTTTTCCCGATTATCTTGCAGCAAGGGTTTTGCATCTAAAGGCATCGCCGCAATATTTTCTGGTAAGTCGATATGAACCGCACCTGGTTTCTCTGCCTGAGCAACTTTAAATGCTTTACGTACAATTTCCGTGGTGTTGTCTGGACGAACAATTTGAGCATTCCATTTAGTCACAGGAGCAAACATTGCTACTAAATCAAGATATTGATGGGATTTAATGTGCATCCGATCTGTGCCGACTTGTCCTGTAATAGCTACCAAAGGAGCACCATCAAGGTTGGCATCAGCAACTCCTGTCATGAGGTTAGTTGCCCCAGGGCCTAAAGTGGAAAGACATACCCCCGCTTTACCCGTCAGACGACCGTATACATCTGCCATGAAAGCAGCACCCTGTTCGTGGCGAGTGGTAATAAATTGAATTGGCGAATCTCTCAAAGCCTCCAAGACGTGAAGGTTCTCTTCTCCTGGTAACCCATACACATATTCAACTCCCTCATTTTCTAGACACCGTATTAGAACTTCCGCTACATTTAACTCGCTCATTACCTTAGTACCCCGTTTATTTGGTTATTAAGTTCTACGCCACATTATTATTATCTCCAAATTAACTGTGATTTGTAACCGATATTTGGCAAATAATTCTGAGTTTTCTCTGACTTCGATTTTGAGATTTACGTCAGTCAATTTGCTTTAGTTACTTGACTATATATGCACATACTAACTACCTGCCATTTTTTTACACCATCGCTTTTGTCTAGCAGTACAAAATTACTATCTACTATTTGGCTCTTATTCTTATCTAATTACAAAAAATTAAGTCGATCGCACTCTTGATTTTCAGAAATAGCGATCGCCATTTTAGTTTAAGATGATCACCAAAAATAAGCGGAAAATACCTCTATCGTTTTAGAACCGAAACTATCGCGACTGCGCGGAAGTCAGAAGTCATAACAACCAGCAAAATGAATCAACTACGAATTTATGAAAATTTTATTAATTTTGTAGAATTTCCATTTGTAGGTTGGGTAGAACGACGTGAAACCCAACACCAGAATTATTTTTGTTGGGTTACGCTGCCACTAAACCAACCTACTGACTAGCTTGCCTGTAGATTAATTTCAACTAAAGCAAATTTTAGTATTATTTAAAGTAACACTTAATCATCTATAGGGTAAGGTAAATCGTTAGCCCATTTCTCAATTTGCTTTTCACCCATGACTTGACGACCTTCTTCTAACCAATTGTCTATACCAAAAGCTCCATATTTTTTAGCATAATCACGAGCTTTCTGTATATAGTCATTTCTTGAAATCGGATTTCTTGACATATTATTTATTGCAGTATCTATTACATCTTGACGAGCCTCTTTAGCTTCTGGTTTTAGATTGTATTCTGGATCTAATTCGTTTTCAATATTGTCGTCGTTGTGATTATTACTATCAAAAGGATCTAAAGACATTTTTACTTATTTTAATTAAATTAAAACTTATGATTTTATTACAGGTTAAATAGAACTTTAAAAGCCAGAAATAATCAAATTATTCCAGCTAGCTTAGCTAGATATGAAGCCGCCGATTCTCTAGTTTCAAATACTTGTGATGCTGTAGAATTTGAATTTGGTGGTATTGCTGCCCAGATTCCTTTTTGCTTATCTTTCAACACTGTTCCAATATTTTTTTCTTCAGCTGTTACGCTATACGTTTCCGAATCAGAAGTTAAAACTGATTTAAAAGTAAAACTCATATTTAGGGTAAATAAATAAAATATTAACAACTAACTTATCTTTGAATTTATTAAAAGTAAAGTAGTGATTTTACTTAAAAACCCCCTAATATTAAATTTAAAAAACATTAATATAATAGATACAATTAATATTATCTTTTTTTAAAAACTGTATAAATACAATCGTATTTTGAGCTATAGATTGTGCGATCGCACTCTTGATTTTCCGAAATAGCGATCGCCATTTTACTTGAAGATAATCACCAAAAATAAGCGAAAAATATCTCTATCGTTTTAGAACCCAAACTATCGCGACTGCGCGGAAGTCAGAAGTCATAACAACCAGCAAAATGAATCGACGATGAATTTATGAAAATTTTATTAATTTTGTAGCTTTCATGACCATCTGGCAGAAAAATTAGAAGGTAAATAATTTAAGTCTAATCAAATGCCAGAAAGGAAAAGAATTGGTATTTTGACCAGCGGTGGTGACTGCGCGGGTTTGAATGCGGTGATTCGGTCGGTAACTCGTTGTGCGGTTAATGTTTATGGGTGGGAAGTATTAGGAATTTGTAAGGCAACTCATGGCTTGATGACTCATCCCCCTGAAGCAATGCCTCTAGATGTAACTAAGGTTGATAACCTCTTAACTATGGGGGGGACAATTTTAGGTACAACTAGCAAGGGAGATCCTTTTGCTTTCCCTATGTCTGACGGTACTCTGGTTGATCGTTCCTCGGAGATTATTGAAGGATATCGACAGCTAGATTTAGATGCCTTGATTGGCATTGGTGGGGATGGTAGTTTAGCTATTCTTCGCAAGTTGGCACAGCAAGGGGGAATTAATTTAGTTGGTATTCCCAAAACTATTGATAACGATGTGGGAATTACGGAACGTTCCATCGGTTTTGATACGGCGGTTAATATTGCTACCGAAGCTATTGATCGACTTCATTTTACTGCTGCTAGTCATAGCCGAGTAATGATCCTAGAGGTGATGGGTAGAGATGCAGGACATATTGCTCTTAACGCAGGCATTGCGGGAGGGGCAAACATGATTATGATTCCTGAGATTCCTTATAAAATTGAAAATATTTGTCAGCATATTCAGAAAAGACAAGCGAGAGGGCAAGATTATTCCATCGCTGTAGTATCGGAAGCTGTATGTACCGAGTCGGGAGATGTTTTGGAACAAGGTCATTTTGCTGATTGTCGTTTAGGTGGAATTGGTCAATA
>JAAUYH010044263.1_pt1 | contig 13734 bp, 16 predicted proteins | sample 7278061 | NCBI WGS metagenome assembly JAAUYH01 (sample SAMN14350203, study PRJNA611818) | marine sediment metagenome | isolation source: surface marine sediment (0.6m) | place: French Polynesia: Moorea | collected 2018-08
CCCCGCATACCTCAAGACGATCTGACGGGGATTGCCGCGTCGCTCCGCTCCTCGCAATGACGCACCCCGGCGCGGCCGAGAAACAGTTACCGGTTACGCCGTCGCGGCGTGGACAGGTAGTGGTGCCACAGGACCCGCGCGGCGACGGCGCGCCAGGGACGATAGGCGTCGCCCAGCGCGTGGAAGTCGTCCGGTGACGGTCGTCCGCTCAGCCCCTTGACTTCCTTGATGGCGATCACGAGCGCCAGGTCTCCGCGGGGCCAGACATCCGGCCGGCGCAGCGCCATCAGCAGGTAGATGTCCGCGGTCCAGCGGCCGATGCCTTTGACGCCCATGAGCGCCTCGCGCGCCGGATCGTCATCCAGCCGCGACAGGCGCCGAGGACACAACCGGCCCTCCTGCACCGCATCGGCCAGTTCTCGCACGTACCGGGTCTTCTGCCGGCTGAAGCCGCAGGCACGCAGCGTCGCATCGTCGAGGCCCGCAACGGCCTCCGGGCTGACCGTGCCCACGACCGCCGCCAGGCGCTGGTAGGCCGCGCGCGCCGATGCCAGCGATACCTGCTGTTCGAGGATGATGTGCACGAGCGTGGCGAAGCCCGGGGGCCTGGCCCACAAGGGAGGCGGGCCGTGGCGATCGATGACGTCGGCCAGGTCGGCGTCGACATCGGCGAGCCTGCCCACCGCTTCGGCCAGCCGTTGCCGGGTGAGCTTCGGCCGCGCACCGGACGCCGCCCGACTCACCGGGCGCAGCTGCCGATCGCCGGGCTCACAGCCGCCATCACCGGTGCAGAGCCTGCCTCAGCGCCGTGTACTGCGCGTCGACGGCATCGCCGAACAAAGGATCGGCGGCGGCCACCATGGCCGCATCCACCGCCGCCCAGTCCTCCGGTCCCAGCATCACCCGCGCCAGGGGAAAGACCTCGCCCTCTTCGACGTTCATGTGCGCCCGGTGCAGGTCCACGTAGGCCGTTCCCAGCGCCACGATGTCGGCCGCCGGTGCCTGCGATTGCGCCGCATGCAGCAGCGCCTTGCCGTCGCGGGCCAGGCTCACGTGTTGATCGGTCAGCGACGCCACGAGCGGCCGTGTTCCGGAACCGCGCCGCACCAGCCGTTCGAACAGCAGGTCCTCGCGCGGGTGGTGGCGCAGGTCGGGGTAATGCGTCATGTAGTGCATGACCTGCACCACCGTGTCACAGCCCGTGGCATCCGGGAGCCCCAGGCGCTCCAGGTCCGCCGAGAGCAGGTCCAGCAAGCGCCCGACCTGGATGTGTTCCTGGTGGAGTACGTCGAGAATCCTGGGCATGCGCGCCTCCTGCCGTCGGCGTATGCGGGGCTGTCCGCGCGGCGGGGTGCCGGGCCGACGAGGCCTCGCTCCGATTGTACGCCTGTCGCCGAAGGGCGTGGCGGATTCCTCAGCCGGCGACCCGGTTACGGCCGGTCTGTTTGGCCCGGTAGAGGGCCTGATCGGCGGCATCGACCAGCCGGGCTGTGTCGAAATGCCTGTCCGGGTGGCAGGTTGCGACACCGACACTGATCGTCACGTGGTCGTCGACGGTCGATGCGCCGTGCGGGATCGACAGATCACGAATACGCCGGCGCAGGATCTCAGCCAGGCCCAGGGCCTGCTCGTAGCCGGTCGACGGGAGGATCACGGCAAACTCCTCGCCACCGTAACGGGCCGCCGAGTCACCCGCGCGGTGAAAGGCCGCGTCGATCTCACGGGCAACCGTGGTCAGCGCCTTGTCGCCGGCGACATGGCCGTAGCGATCGTTGAAGGCCTTGAAGCAATCGACGTCGCACATGATGAGGGACAGGGGATGACCGCTGCGCGCCGCGCGCCGCCCCTCCTCGTCGATAGCTTCGTCGAAGTGCCGCCGGTTGGCGATGCCGGTCAGACCATCGATGCGAATGAGCAGTTCCAGCGTCTGGTTGGCTGCGCGCTCGCGCTCCACCAGCAGCTGGTTCTCCCGGTGCTCGGTGTTGTCCCTGGCCACCACGACATACAGTCGGCGGCCGCTCACCTCGATCCCGGTGGTGGCCACGCTCATCGGGAAAACCGTGCCGTCCTTGCGGCGACCGTCCATCTCGCTGCCGCGCTCGAGCCCGTCGCCCGACGCGAGTTGCGCGATCAACGCGTCGCCCGGCTCGTCACCGAGCGGGTGCGCCAGCAGCTTGCCGAGGCTGTCGCCGACGAGTTCACCCGGGGTGTAGCCGAAGATGTGCTCGGCCGCCGCGTTGGCGGTTTCGACGCGCCCGCGATGGTCCACCGTGACGATGGCATCGACGATGTTGTCCAGCACCGCGCGCATCGTGCGCTCGCTGTCACTGAGCTGACGGCGCGCGCGCGCCCGCCGCGCCTCCATGTGCAGCTCGCGCACGCACCCTGTGCACGTCAGCGTGTACGGCGCCAGCGCCGCACCGAGTTCCACGTCGAGATCCGGGCCGTCGCTGGCGAGCCCGACCACCGCCATGACCTGGCCATCGGTGGCGATCGGCACCGCCAGTGCCGAACGCGTTGTGCCACCAGGGCCGGGAATCCGCCGCGCGCACGGTTTCGCTGATGCCGTTGCCCGACGCATGAGCGCCTGCAACGCATCGATGCGCTCGTCGCCAACGGTCACCGGATCGCGGACCCGATCGAAGCTGCGAATGCAACGCGTCACCGCGGCCGGTCCGCTGCCGTCCGCAGGGACGATGATCTCGGACAGCACGGCGAGATCGGCGCGCGTCAGATCGACGTAGCCGTCGAGCAGTGCGTCAAAGGCGGCCGCTTGCGCCTGGGCGGGTTGGAAGCTGCGTTGCAGCCGGCTAATCGCCGTGACGAGCTGTTCGTACCAGCCGCTGTCACCCGGCACGATGGCCGACTGGCTGCGGGCGCTCACTCAGCGCACCCCCGTGCGCCGCGAGCGGGCGCCGCCGGTGCGTTTCAGACCCAAGGCTTCAACCAAGTGAGACAACGGCTCGGCTTTCAGTCCTGATCCCCCGGTTGCCCGGATTTGCGACAAGGCGATGACGCGGTCGGAGGCTTCGTAGCACGCGGTGCGCTCCGCCGACATGGGCGGTCTTATGGCATGCGCGCGAGGCAAAGTCCAGCGGTTCACCGACAGGCGTTGACCGCGGCCAATGCACGGGGCTAGTCTGAGCCGCGTTGCAAGCGGACTGGCGCGCCCGAACCATGAAAATCGTATTCGATCTGGACGACGAAGATCTCGCGCATTTTCGTCGCGAGATGCGCAAAACGCGCGCTGCGGTGCGCGTTGCCGACGACGAGGAAATCATCGGTGCCGCGCGCGAGGCGCTGGAAACGGTGCGCTCGGTGTCGGCCCCCGGTTTCGTACTCGACCGCATGGAACGCCTCGATGCGCTGACGCTCATGGTCGAGGATCCCGACTGGCGCGCAACGAAAACCGAACGCAACCACATCCTGTCGGCGCTCGCCTACTTCGGCGACCCCGAGGACATGATCCCCGACGACATCCCCGGGCTGGGGTTCCTCGACGACGCGATCATGGTCGAACTGGTGCTGGCCGAACTCAAGCACGACATCGACGCTTACGACGACTTCGTGGCCTACCGTGAGTCGGTCAAGGCCGGCACCGCGGAGGGCGACAAGATCGCCCGCAAGCTGGCCAAGCGCCGCGACCAGCTGCGTGCCCGGGCCCGGCGACGCCACGCCAAGGACACCCGGACCAAGCCGCGCTGGCGATTCTGGTAAATTCGACCGTCCCCTGCGCCATCGACGCCGGCGCCAGCTCGATCCTGGGCGTCTATTTCAATAAAAACAATATCCTGTGACGATCTATTAATCCAGTTTCCAATTCAGGTTCCGGCGGTCCTGCTCGTCGATAAGCCCCGGTGCCGGAAAAAATGTGACGGCCGTCACAGAAAAAAACCGCCGTGCTGGCCACAATGCGTGGTCGATAGAACTACAGGGAGGGTGATACATGGAACGTCTCAACTCGTCTTCCGCTGCCCCGGGCACCGAACGCGACACCGAATCGCGACCGGACTGGGATCCCTATTCGGTGTGGTTGACGCACATCATGCGCACGCCGCAGCAGGACGCCGATACACCGGCCGGCCCGGAATCCGGGGACGCTGGCTGGAACCCCTACAACGTGTGGCAGTCGATGATCAAGGGCTGATCGCCACGCGGTATTCCGCCCCACGCTTCGCATATGGCCGGCTTCCAGCCGGCCATTTCTTTTCTACCGGATGCGCAACCCGGACGGTCAGTAGCGTACGAGCGCCGACCCCCAGGTAAAGCCGCCGCCGAACGCCTCGAGCAACAACATGTCGCCGCGCTTGATGGTGCCGTCGCGCACGGCAACGTCGAGCGCCATCGGCACCGATGCCGTCGACGTGTTGCCGTGATCGGCCACGGTGAGAACGACGCGCTCCATCGGCATGCCGAGCTTGCGCGCCGTGGCGTTGATGATGCGGATGTTCGCCTGGTGCGGAATGAGCCAGTCGATGTCCGACTTGGTCATCTTGTTGGCCTCGAGCGTTTCCTCGACGATGCGGCCCAGGGTCTGCACCGCCACCTTGAATACCTCGTTGCCCTTCATCTGGATGAAGTCGTTGCCCGCCTTCAGTCTGTCGAAGCCCTTCGAAACGCCGGACGGAAAATACAACAGGTCCTTGTAGCGACCGTCCGCGTGCAGGTGCGTCGATACGATGCCCTGCTCCTCCGACGGCTCGAGCACCACGGCACCGGCTCCGTCGCCGAACAGCACGCACGTCTGCCGATCGTTCCAGTCGACCATGGACGACAGGGTTTCGGCACCGACCACCAGCGCGCAGCGCGCCTCGCCGGCACGAACGAACTTGTCGGCGATTCCCAGCGCGTAGATGAATCCCGTGCAGGCCGCTTCGAGGCTGAACGCCGTGCCGCCGTGGATCCCGAGGCGTTCCTGCAGCAGGCATCCCATGTTCGGAAACACCTGGTCGGGCGTCGTGGTGCCCACGACGACGAAATCGATATCCTCGGGCCCGCGCCCCGCCGCCTCCATCGCATTACGCGCCGCATGCTCGGCCAGGTCCAGGGTGGTCTCGCCCTCGGACACGATGTGTCGGCGTTCGATGCCCGTGCGGCTGCGGATCCACTCGTCGGTGGTGTCGACCATCTTCTCCAGGTCCGCGTTCGTCAGAACGCGGGACGGAAGGTGGCGGCCGGTGCCGGTTATTTTCGAGTACATCACACCACCCCGGGTTGATTGTCGACGGGCGCCAGATGCCGATCGATGCGATTCGGCAGGTCGCGGCGGATTTCCAGCAGCGCCATTTCGAGCGCGTTGGCCAGCGCGAGGCTGTCGGCCCCGCCATGGCTCTTGATGACGATGCCCTTGAGCCCCACGAGGCTCGCGCCATTATACCGACGCGGATCGAGGCTTACCCGAACGTTACGCAACACGGGTTTTGCCAGCAGGCCCACGAAACGGCTGCGCACATCGCGCTGGAAGGCTTCGCTCATGAAGGCGCCGATGAGCCGGGTGAGCCCTTCCATCGTCTTCAGCGAAACGTTGCCGGTAAACCCGTCGCTGACCACGACATCGATGCTGCCGGAGAAGATATCGTCGCCCTCGACGAATCCGACGTAGTTGACGTCGCTGGCTTCCAGCAGCGTGGCCGCCTTGCGAATCGTGTCGGTGCCCTTGATCGCCTCGGCGCCGATGTTGAGCAGACCGACACGCGGCCGGTCGACGCCCTGCACCTGCTCGGCCACCACCGAGCCCATGATGCCGAACTGGTACAACTGCTCGGGCGTGCAGTCGGCATTGGCGCCCAGATCGAGCATCAACGTGTGGCCGCCGATGGCGGGAATGGCCGAGAGGATGGCCGGACGTTCGATTCCGGGCAGCGTCTTGAGCACGAAGCGTGCCGTCGCCATCAGCGCACCGGTGTTACCCGCGCTCACGCAGGCATGCGCGGTTCCGTCGCGCACGAGATCGACGGCCAGGCGCATGGACGAGCGCTTCTTGCGGCGCAATGCTTCCGCCGGCGCTTCGTCCATGGCCACCACCTCGTCGGCATGATGCACCGACAGGCGCTCCGCCGGCGCACCGGCGGCCGAACGCACGAGTGGCGCCAGAACATCCTGTTGCCCCACCAGTACGATGGAAACGCGCGGGTGATCGCCGAGCATGCGCACCGCGGCCTCGACGGCCACGGCCGGACCGCGGTCGCCGCTCATGGCGTCGAGTGCGATGGTGACGCGATCGGTCACCGCGTGGCCTGCCCCGTGTGTCGCATCGGTTCAGCGTGACTCCAGCGGGCCTGGGACCGGCGCTCGCCGGCAGGGCCGGTATCCTTGCCGGGGCGCGACGCGGAACGGGACGAGGGCTAGTCCTCGTCGTCGACCCGGACGTCGATGACCTTCTTGCCGCGGTAGTAGCCGTCGGCCGTCACCTGGTGCCGGCGATGGGACTCGCCGCTGGTGGGGTCGATGGACAGGGTGGGCTTTCTGAGCGAGTCGTGAGACCGGCGCATGCCCCGCCGGGACGGCGTCTTGCGATTCTGCTGTACGGCCATGGTTCGTTACTCCAAAACTAGTCAATCGGATCGCAGCGATTTCAGCACTGCGAACGGGTTGTTCGTCGTCCGTTCGTCGGACGTGTCCTGCGCGGCGTCGTCCAGCCGCTGCGCCAGCGGCCCGCAGTCGTCGACGCTCGCATGCATCGCCACCAGCGGCAGCGCCAGCAGCACCTCGTCTTCGACCAGGTCTGCCAGCCTCGGCGCCTCGGCCGGCAAGACCGTCTCGTGCTCGGCTTCCAGCATCGCCAGCGACTCGTCGCCTGTCGCGATCGCCACGTCGAGGCTGGCCTCCACGCGGTAGGCCATCGGCTCCAGGCAGCGCTGGCAGGTGAGACCCACGGTAGTGGTCACCGTTCCGCCAACGAGCGTATTGCCGCGCGAATCGAGCGACAGCGCCAGGTTACAGGCCACGGTCGCGGCCGTGTCCGTCACCAACGGTGCGAGCCGGCTTAAGTACGCCGCTTCAAGGACTTCCTCTACAATGGCGCCGCGTGCGGCCAGACCGTGCAGGTCTGTTTTTTGCAGCAGCACGCGGGACATAAGCGCGCAATAATAGTTTTCCGGGCCGCCCCATGTCAAAACTTTTCCTGCTCCAACTCATTGATTTGCGGTACGGCGGCCCGGCCCGCCGCTGGAACCCGGCGTGACCGCCCCGCCGCCGCTGATCCTCGCCTCCGGCTCGCCCTACAGGCGCGAGCTGCTCCAGCGCCTCGGGCTGGACTTCACGTGGCAATCGCCGGACATCGACGAAGCTGCCGGGCCCGGCGAAGCGCCGGCAGACACGGCCCTCAGACTCGCGCGCGCCAAGGCGCTGGCGATTGCCGCAAGCCGGCCGGCTGCCCTGGTCATCGGGTCGGACCAGGTGGCGGAACTGGACGGGCGGGCACTGGGTAAGCCCGGCGATCACGAAACCGCGTGCGCGCAGCTCGCCGACTGTTCGGGCAAGACGGTGCGATTTCGCACCGGCGTCTGTCTCGTCGATGGCGGCAGCGGCAGACTCCTCGACCACGTTGACACCACCGAGGTGCGCTTCCGCACGTTGTCCCCGGACGAGATCGATGCGTACCTGCGCATGGACCGGCCCTACGACTGCGCCGGCAGCTTCAAGGTGGAATCGGCGGGGATTGCCCTGTTCGAGGCGGTGCACAGCTCCGATCCCACGGCACTGACCGGACTGCCGCTGATCTGGGTCAGCGACGCCCTCGCCCGCCTCGGCCACCCCGTCTTCGGCGCGATTCCGGACGAGGACGGGACTCGAGCGCGGTAAGCACGGCGCGCAGATCGTCCGGCAGCGGCGCGCTGGCCATGAAGTCCGATCCGTCGGCCCGCTCGAAAGCCAGTGACGAGGCGTGGAGAAACAGGCGCTCGAGCCCCAGCGCCTGCATCGACCGGTCGAAGGCCTCGTCGCCGTAGCGGCCATCGCCGGCCAGGGGATGCCCGAGGTGCGCGGCGTGCACGCGTATCTGGTGCGTGCGTCCCGTCAGCGGCCGGGCCTCCACGAGGCTGGCGTCCGGAAAGGACTGCACCAGTGAGATCGCCGTCCTGGCCGCCTTGCCGTCCGGGTCAACGACAACGGTGCGCTCGCCGTTCTTTCGTTGCCAGGTGGCCAGCGGCGCGTCGCACACGATCGCGCCGTGCTCCCAGCGGCCGCGCACGAGCGCCAGGTAACGCTTGTCCACGGCGCCGTCCCGCAACAGCGCATGCACCCGCCGCAGCTCGCTGCGGCGTTTCGCCACGACCAGGCAGCCACTCGTCGACCGATCGAGGCGATGCGCCAGCTCGAGGTACGGCGCATCCGGGCGCATGGTCCTCAGGGTTTCGATCAGCCCCAGGGCGATGCCGCTGCCACCGTGCACGGCCAGCCCGGACGGCTTGTTGACGACGAGCAGGCGCTCGTCCTCGTACACGATGGCGCCTTTCAGTCGCTGGGTGTCGCGCTCCCGCGGCACCGCCGGCGCGTCGCGTGGCACCGCCACCGGCGGCAGTCGCACCTCGTCGCCGGCCTCCAGGCGCCGGGCCGGCTTCGCCCGCCCGCCGTTGACCCGCACCTCACCCCGGCGCAACAGCCGGTAGATGCGGCTGCGCGGCACGCCCTTGAGCACCCGGGCGAGGAAGTTGTCTATCCGTACGCCCGCGTCGTCGCCGGCGACCGTGACACGGCGGACGCCGGAACGGGTCTGTCCGTCACCGTCATCGGCGGGTTTTTTGTACCGGTATTTCAGAACGTTAACCGCATTGAAGCCGCTAGTTAAGGTTGCTATAGTACCGCACTGCCCTGGACAGGGCGGCAGCGAAACATCACGTCGCTGCACCTCGAACGGATTCGATTTTTTGATTGATTTTCAGGGGCGACTGGAATGTCTGTAGCCAAAAGGCCCAGTCGCCTTTCGGATGTCTACCGGGCGACAGCCTGGGACATCGCAAGGCTGTTTGTCCTGATCTTCGCGTTGTACCGTTGCGCGCCGACCGACGTTTTCGGGCGTCGGCCGAAGTTGCGCCGTATTGACGCGAACCGTGCGATGCCGCTGACAGGGGCGCGCCCGAGGCGCGTTTCTGACAACCGGTTATCGGCTGCGTGCGCGCCGCCAGGCGGTGCGCGGGCTCCCAACCATTGCCCGGCGGAACGGCGACCAACAGCCCCAACCTTACGAGACGGGGCCAATGAAAAGAATGCTGGTGAATGCGACGCAGCCCGAAGAGCTGCGCGTCGCAATGGTCGACGGCCAGAAGCTGTACGACCTGGACATCGAAGCGGCGTCCAGGGAACAGAAGAAGGCCAACATCTACAAGGGCAAGATCACCCGCGTCGAGCCTAGCCTCGAGGCCGCCTTCGTCAATTTCGGCGCCGACCGCCACGGCTTCCTGCCGCTGAAGGAGGTCGCCCGCAGCTACTTCCGTAACGAGCCCGAGGCGGGCAGCCGCGTCAACATCAAGGACGTGCTGCGCGAGGGCCAGGAACTGGTCGTCCAGGTCGAGAAGGAAGAGCGCGGCAACAAGGGCGCGGCGCTGACGACGTTCATCAGCCTCGCCGGCCGCTTCCTCGTGCTGATGCCCAACAACCCGCGCGCCGGTGGCGTATCCAGGCGCATCGAAGGCGACGACCGCAACCAGCTGCGCGAAGCGATCGCCCAGCTGCAGGTGCCCGACGGTATGGGCACCATCGTGCGAACCGCCGGCGTCGGCCGCTCGGCCGAGGAACTGCAGTGGGACCTCGACTATCTGCTCAACGTCTGGCAGGCCATCATGCAGGCGTCCGAGTCCGGCTCCGCCCCCATGCTCATCTACCAGGAGAGCAACGCCATCCTGCGCGCGCTGCGCGATCACCTCAGCGGCGACACGGGCGAGATCCTCATCGACGACCAGGACACCTTCGCCCAGGCCGAGGAGTTCATGCAGCGGGTGATGCCGCACAACGTGCGCAAGCTCAAGCTGTACCGTGACGAGGTGCCGCTGTTCACGCGCTTCCAGATCGAGAGCCAGATCGAGTCGGCCTTCTCCCACAACGTCACCCTGCCGGCCGGCGGCAGCCTGGTCATCGATCCGACCGAGGCGCTCGTGTCCATCGACATCAACAGCGCCCGCGCGACGAAGGGCGGCGACATCGAAGCCACCGCGCTCAACACCAACCTGGAAGCCGCGGACGAAGTCGCGCGACAGCTGCGCCTGCGTGACATCGGCGGCCTGGTGGTCATCGACTTCATCGACATGGGTCCGTCGCGGAACCAGCGGGAGGTGGAGAATCGCCTGCGCGAGGCCGTGAAGATGGACCGGGCGCGCATCCAGATCGGGCGCATCTCGCGCTTCGGGCTGCTGGAAATGTCGCGCCAGCGACTCAGGCCCTCGCTCGGTGAGTCCACCAACATCACCTGTCCGCGGTGCAACGGTCGCGGCACCATACGCGATGTCGAGTCCCTCACGCTGGCCATCATCCGCATCATCGCCGAAGAGGGGCGCAAGGAGCGCACGGCGCGGGTAACGGCACGGCTTCCCGTGGAGGTCGCCACCTACCTGCTCAACGAGAAGCGCGACTGGATCAACAGCATCGAACAGCGCACGAACATCCAGGTGGTGGTGCTGCCGACGCCGGAACTGGAAACACCCAACTACCAGATCCAGCGCGTGCGGGACGACGAAGTCACCTTGCCCGCGCATACGGCCGCCAGCTACCGCATGGAGTTCGAGGACGAAGCCCCCGACGCCGGTTTGCGCGAGCGCCGCCCCACCCCGCCGGCCCCGGCTGTGCAGGGCATCGTTCCGCAGACTCCAGCGCCGACGCCGCCAGCCCCCGCGGCCGCGGCCGCGGCGGCAGCCACCGGCGAGCAGCCCGGCTTCTTCGCGCGACTGTGGCAGAAGCTCACGGGCGGAGCGCCGACCGAGCCGACTCCCGCCGCCCCGGCGGCAAAGGCCAAGCCGCAACGGTCCAGCGCCGGTCAGACGCGGAGTCGCCGCGGTCAGGGCGCCGGCAAGTCCGGCGGTCGCCAGCGCGACGGCGGTGGACGCCGACGCGGCGGTGGCGCGCAGCAGAGTCGCAGCGGCGGCAGCGGGCAGAGCCGTCGCGGCGGCGGCCGCGGCGGTCGGGGCGGCCGCAGCAGCGGCGGAGAACGGCGACAGGCACGCGGTGACAAGAGCGAGGGAGGGGCAACGCCCAAGCCCAAGCGCTCGCGGCGCGGCGGTCGGCGGCGGCGCGGCGGTCGTTCCGGATCGGGCGGTCAGGGTGGTCCCAACCAGGGCAACCAGCCCCAGGGCAATCAGAATCCCGGCAACGCGTCAGGCGCGCCTGGCAAGAACCCGAGCGAGTCTCGCGGCAAGAGCGAGCAGCGTTCCGAGAAGCGCGCCGACACCCAGCGCCCACCCGCCGCGAACCCGGCCGGTCAGCCCGGGTCGTCGCCGAAGCCCCAGGGCAACGATGGGCCATCGGGTTCCGGCACGCCTGCGCGCGGCGAGAACAAGCCGGCACGGCCCGCGCCCGCCGACAACGCGCGTGCCGCACCACCGTCGACAGCACCCGGCGGCCAGGGCGGGTCATCCGATTCGGCGAAACCCGGCACCGATCGGGCTGCGCCCGCGGCCCGACCAGACCGCGCCGCCGACCGACCCTCTTCCGGCAGTTCCGGCGGCGACAGCAAACCCCGGCCGACCGGCGACGCACCCAAGGCACCGCCCAGGGAAGCCGCCCCGCCGCCCCGGTCAGACTGATCGAACAGTCGCCGTCCCGGACGGGCCGGCGACACGATCAGGACGCGTCGGCGTCGTCTTCCGCGTTCGCCGGATCCGTCTCGTCGCGAGCCCGCACGGGAGCGTTCACGCGGACGTGCTCCAGCAGCCCGCGCGCCGCCGCTTCGACCAGGTCGAGCACACGCTCGAAGCCACTGGCTCCGCCGTAGTACGGGTCGGGCAAGGCTGTCAGACCCAGGTCGTCGGCGTACGGCATCAAAAGGCCCAGCCGCTCGTGCTGCTCGGGCGGGCAACGCCGCTCCAGTTCGTCGAGATTGGTTTCGTCCATCGCCAGGATCAGGTCGAAGCTGTCGAAGTCGCCGTCCACCACGACGCGCGATCGCTGCGTGCTCAGATCGACGCCGCGATTGAGGGCGGCCGTCTGCGAGCGTCGATCCGGCGGCTCGCCGGCGTGGTAGGCATGGGTGCCGGCAGAGTCCACCTCCACCATCAACTCCGGCGCCTCCTCCTCCAGCAGGCGGCGGAACACGCCTTCGGCAGTGGGCGAGCGGCAGATGTTTCCGAGGCAAACGAACAGGATCTTCACGGTCACTACTCCACGAATTCGGGCGGCGTATCAGGCCGAATGACCGGGCACGGCGCCGCTCAACAGCAGAGCTTCCACCCGTTCCAGGTCGTGCGGCGTGTCGACTCCGGGTCCCGGACGCTCCACCGCGTCGGCAACGCGAATCGCCAGCCCGCACCACAAGGCGCGCAGTTGCTCCAGGCGCTCGAGCCGCTCGAGCGCGCACTCCGGTTCGCTCGACAGGCGCGCCAGTGCCGACACCCGGTAGGCATACAGGCCGATATGGCGGCGCGCATCCTGCCAGCGGGTTTGCGACGACAGCCCCGCCGTTGCGCCGTCGCGCACCCAGGGAATGGGCGCGCGGCTGAAATACATCGCCACGTCGGCGGCATCGGCCACGACCTTCACGACGTTGGGGTTCATCAGTTCGTCGATGCCGTCCAGGGGGGCGGCCAGCGTCGCCAGGTCGGCGCCCGGCTCGCGCAACAGGTCGGCCACCTGGCGTATCGCCGCGGGCGGCATCAGCGGTTCGTCGCCCTGTACGTTGACCACCACCGCGTCGTCGCCCCAACCGCGCAGGGCACACACCTCCGCGACGCGCTCCGTGCCCGAGACATGACTCGTCCCGGTCATCACCGCGGTCGCGTCAAACCCGGCGCAGGCGGCCGCGATGCGCTCGTCATCGGTGGCCACCAGCACTTCTTCGGCACCGGACTCGACGGCCCGGTCGTACACGTGGCGGATCATCGGGCGCCCGGCCAGCAAACGCAGCGGTTTGCCGGGAAGTCGTTCGGACGCATAGCGGGCCGGGATGACGACCTTGAAGGTCACGGCGTGGCCGGCCCCTCGCCACCTGAAAACTCAACGTGGCTCAGGCTTCGCGCCTCGTCCTCGAGCAGGACCGGAATGCCGTCTCGAATCGGAAACGCGAGCCGCTCGGCCCGGCAGACGAGCACATCGTCGGCCGGGCGGTGCTCCAGCGGCGCCTTGCAGATCGGACAGGCCAGCATGTCCAGCAGCTTGTTGTTCAATGCTCTCTCCGCGACCCGGGGCGCCGGCCCGTCAATCGACGTCGGGGCCGCGGGCATCGCCGACACGTCCGTCGAGCAATGCCTCGAGCCGGGCGCTGTCGCCCTCGTCGAAGCAGGCGTCGACGCGAACGTACCACGCGTTGTCGCCGGCGAATGCCGCGCATTTTACCGCATCCTTCTCGGTCATGAGCACAGGCAGGCCGTCGCCGAAATCGATGTCGGACGCCTCGATGACCGCGTGGTCGGGCAGCGGGTGCTCGATGACGTCGATGCCGGCTTCGCGAAGCTGGGCGAAGAATCGCTGCGGGTTGCCGATGCCGGCGACGCCATTCACGGTCTGACCGGCGAAGTCGTCGAGGCGGCGCTCCTCCGCACCGTCGACGCGCAGAACGCCGGACGGCGCCAGGCGCATCCGCAGGTTTCCGGG
>JAAUYH010153255.1_pt1 | contig 13732 bp, 14 predicted proteins | sample 7278061 | NCBI WGS metagenome assembly JAAUYH01 (sample SAMN14350203, study PRJNA611818) | marine sediment metagenome | isolation source: surface marine sediment (0.6m) | place: French Polynesia: Moorea | collected 2018-08
CAATCAAATCGGAGTGGCGCGGCCGATCGAGCACGCAGACATTGATGTCGGACGGCACCCGGCCCTTGGCAGCGGCGACGGCTTCGACGTTTTCGGTCGCCGATTTTGACAGGTCGATAATGTCGGCGGGCAAGCCCGGTCCGACCGCGAGCTTGTCCATGTACACGTCGGGCGCGTTGAGCAGGCAACCCTGTTCCGCGGCGGCCAGCACTGCAAGCGCGTTCGGCCCCGCCTTGGCGGTGATCGTCGTGCCTTCGAGCGGATCGAGTGCGATATCGATCTTGGGTCCTTTGCCGATCCCGACCTTTTCGCCGATATACAGCATCGGTGCTTCGTCGCGCTCGCCTTCGCCGATCACCACCGTGCCATCCATGTAGAGCGTGTCGAACGCGCGGCGCATGGCTTCGACGGCGGCGGCATCGGCGGCCTTTTCATCGCCGCGCCCGATCAGCTGTGCAGCGGCAACCGCCGCGGCTTCGGTGACGCGGACCATTTCCAGCACCAGAACGCGCTCAATCGCGTTTTCGGTATCCGGCTCTTTCGCTGCCAGAATGTCTGTGCCATCGGGATTATTCATGCGAAATTCAGCCTCCGAACGCATTGCTTTGAGCCCCGCGCTTACGCCTAAGGAGACGGGCTTGTCGAGCAATGCCGCGTCAACCTTGTGCACTGCGATCATGAGTGCGGTCCTCACCGTCGCCGGGTTGGCGGGTGCCGCTCCCCTGACCGCGCAGGATGACGGTATGGCGACAACGTCCGAAGAAGTCGAAGCGGCGGAGGAAGCGGATACAACAACGCCGCCCGAACGACCCGACCCCATCAACATCCTGATCACGGTGCCGCGCGGCGACGTCAACGAAGCGCAAGTGCAGGAATGCGAAGACAACGCCGATGCGGCGACGATCAGCGGCGACATCGTCGTGTGTCGCAGGATCGGCGAGAGCGGCGAAAACTACTTCAGCGGCAGCCGTGAGGAAGCGCGCAAGCGCTACGCGGAGGAAACCGCATTCAAAGGAGCGCCGAGAGCACCCGATACGTTCGGAATCGCCAATCACGGCAATCCCATCGGGTTTGGTTCAGTTCCGCCCCCTGCCTTGATCATCGATGTCGGCGCACTGCCCGAAGCGCCCGAAGGTTCGGATGCCGATCGGATCGCCCGCGGGCTGCCTCCGCTTGGTCAGGATGAAGACCTGACCGAAGAGGAAATTCGCCAGCGGAGAGAAGCGCTCGGCCTGCCGCCTCCCCGGTTCGAACAGGACCCGGAATAGGGTTTGGGTGGGGCTCCCAAATTCTCACGGTTCGATCGCCAAGCTGCACGCCCAGCGCGGGTGGCTGCTTTCGCGCTCGCTCTGACGTCCGCGCCCGGCCTGGCTCAACAACAGGCGGGCGATGAAGTTCAACCCTCCGAAGACGAGGTCGATCGGCTGGTTCCCGATGAAGGCCGTTTGCTGCTCGAGCGGGAAGCGGCGGGGGCCGTTGGTGTCGAACAAGACGAAATAGCGGTCGAGCGATGCGAAGACGAAGCGGACATTGCCCGCGTCGCCGGTGAGATCATCGTCTGCCGCGACCTTGGCGAAGCAAGCGATGGAGCATGGGACAAGTCCGATTGGGAACGCCGCTATGCCGCCGCGACCCAAGGACCCAAACCGGTGTTCCAGGATGCCGGGGGATTGCAGTTTCCCGCCGAAGGGTCCCTGGCCACCATAACGGTGACCTTGTCGGGTGTGTGCGTCATTCCCCCCTGCCCGCGAGAATCCGCCCTACTGATCGACGTAGAAGCTTTGCCGGAAGCCCCCCCGGGATCCGATGCGGATCGAATAGCGCGCGGATTGCCGCCGCTCGGCCGCGAACCCGAACAAGAGGAACGGCGTCGGCGTCGCGAAGATCTCGGCCTGCCCGCGCCGAGCTTCTCCGACGAAGACGAGTAGGCCTCAGTTGGGCAGGATCGGAAGGACCAGCGGCGCGGCCGTGAGGCTTGCCGAACCTTCCAGCAATTTCAGCGCTTTCGCGATGTTACCTTCCGGGCCTTCGTGTGTGACCATCGCCACCAACGCTTCACCGCCTTCATGCGCGCGCGCCGGCTGAATCAGGCTTTCGATCGAAACGTCGGCATCGCGCATCGCCGCCGTGATCTCGGCAAGCACACCCGGCCGATCCTTGACCGTGAAGCGCAAATAGGTGCGCTCCATTCGATGTCCGGGTTCCACCGAAGGCATCGCCGCCAGTTGTGCAACCGGCATCGAGAATGGCGCGCCGACTTCTCCGCGCGCGATGTCGATCAGGTCCGCCACCACCGCGCTTGCCGTCGGACCGTCGCCCGCCCCGGCGCCCTGGAACAGCAGGCGGCCCGAAAAATTGCCCTCTGCAACCACGGCATTGGTCGGCCCATCGACCGGGGCCAACGGATGATCCTTGGCGACCAGGCATGGCCGCACGCGCTGTAGCAGCCGTTCCTGTCCGTCCGCCCCGGTTTCGGCGTCGACTTGCGCGATCAGTCGAATGACGAATCCCAATGCATCGGCCTGTGCGATATCGGCTGCGCGAACCTGCACGATGCCGGTCGTATGGACCGCGTCGAAATCGATTCGCGCGCCGAACCCGATCGCCGCGAGGATCGCGAGCTTGTGCGCGGCGTCGATCCCCTCGATATCGAAAGTCGGATCGGCCTCGGCGTATCCCAGCCGCTGGGCTTCGGCGAGGGTCTCGGCGAAGTCGGCCCCGGTCGCCTCCATTTCGGAAAGGATGTAGTTGCAGGTCCCGTTGAGGATTCCATAGATCGTCGTCAGCGCATTGGCCGATGTTCCTTCGCGCAGCCCTTTCACGACGGGAATTCCCCCGGCCACCGCCGCTTCGAACTTGAGCGGCACCTTCGCGGTTTCGGCTTGCTCGGCAAGGGCAATGCCATGATGGGCGATCATTGCCTTGTTGGCGGTGACGAGGCCCTTGTCCGCGGCAAGAGCGGCGCGCGAGCAGGCGAGGGCAGGCCCGTCAGATCCGCCGACCAATTCGACCACGACATCTATGTCCGGCCGATTCGCAAGGGCCGTCATATCGTCTTCCCATTCAAAGGGGGCGATATCGATTCCGCGATCCTTGGTGCGATCGCGCGCGCTCACGGCAACGACTTCGATAAGTCGGCCAGCGCGCGCGGCGATCAGGTCCCGATTGGTATCGAGCAGGCGAATGACGCCCGCGCCGACCGTACCGAGGCCGGCAATCGCGATTCGCAACGCGGAAGGAGAAGTCTGGTTCAATGGTCACTCCACTCAAAGGCGGAGTCGCGCTTACCCGCGGTGAACGCGCCGTCAAGCGATCAGGTGGTATCGGTCACTTCCCGCTCGCAGGCACCCAGCTCATCGATGACGAAAGCGTAGTCCTGTGCCGCCAGCCTGCGGGCTGCCGGATCGCGCGCCAGATTGGCGCTGCTCGGCAGGCGTTCGGGTAGTGCGCAGGCGAGGCGATACCAGCGCAGCGTTTCCGGGTTTGGCGGACGTGCCGACGAATCGATAATTTCGCCCCACGAGACTCCCCAAGCGGGCGGCTGGCCGGGACGGCGAATCACACTCATCGACACGGGCGATCCCCGATCGGTCGTTAGAAAGACCTGGGTTTCCGATTCGCCCACCAAGGTTCCTTGCACGGCAAGCGCGTCGGCTATGCCCGTGATTGTCGGCGGCTTGTCGCGCGCGACCAATTCGCGAAGGATCGGGCGCAGTCGCTGCTCGAGCGCCGCCGTGTAGGCGAACTGTGCAGATTTTCCGGCAAGCTGGACGAAGCCCGGTCGTCCTGCCACCGAATTTGCGAACAGCAGCATCTCGAGCTTTTTCAGCTTCGGCGGCTTGCCCTTTTCGTTGAGGGGTACGTCGACAAGATAGACAAGCGATTCGCCGACACCCGAAGATCCCGCAATCAACGCCAGCGTATTGGCCTCGACATAGAGGCGGGCGAATCCGGGCTGGAGGCCCGGCGCGCGCTCCGGCTTGACCACGGTCTGGCGGCGAATCTCCACGCGAATTACGAGCTGGCTGCGTTCGGCAAGCGTCGCGAGATCGGCATAGGTAGCCAACTCGCCGGGAGTCGCCGCATAGGCTGCGGGCGCTTGTGCGTAAGCGCCAGTCGCCGCCAGCGGCACCGTGACGATGGATGCCAAGGCAATGGCCAGTGCCTTGAATTGGTTTATTAATTTCCGGTTAACTGGCGTCATCATGCGATTCTCTCGCGCCTCGTCAGCGCCTCCGTTATGGCCTTAATATGGCTCCAAATCAGCTCAGAGCAAAGGCAGTGAATCAGCGCTGAACCGATAAAGCGTTTGATTGACTAGGGGTTGACCGTTAAAGCGCGAGATGCTTGCGACGAAGTTGGGGACAAGGTCGTTGCGGGACACGGGCTGCACTTCACGGATGGTCGTGAGAGTGGCCAACCGAGCTGGGACTGGCTTCAATGAGTGGGGTTCTTTGCCCGGATTGGGAGGACCAAGATTTTGAGATTCGCATCGCGGTTCGCCATGACCGTATGCGATAGGTGTGCCGGTTCAGGCCGGCCCGAATAATGGAGAGAAAGCGACTGGATGGCCTACGCTGACCAACAAATGGGTGGGAACAAGATTGTTTCCATCGCTATCGTGGCACTGATCCACGTGTTGATCGGGTGGCTGCTCATTTCAGGCCTGGCGATTAAAGGCGCCCAGGCGGTGATTGAGCGAGTTACCACCGTCGACATTGAGGAGCCCCCGCCCCCTGAGGAACCGGACGAGCCGCCGCCAGAGCAGCCGCAGGAAGTTGCACCGCCACCACCGGTTGCGCCTCCGCCGCCGATCAATATCGCGCCGGCTCCTCCGCCGATCCAGACGCAGCCGACGATTCCGCCGCCTGCGCCGCCGGCCCTGACGATTCCGCCGCCGGCACCGATCGCGCCGCCGGCCCCGCCACCGCCACCGCCACCGCCTTCGCTGGCGCAAGGTGCTACGCCGCGTGGACAGGCCCGCTGGGCTCGCCGGATCCAGGAAAACTACCCGTCGCGTGCTTTGCGTGAGGAAGTCGAAGGCACGGTGGGCGTCCGCGTCACCATCGGCGCCAACGGCCGCGTCAGCGGTTGCTCGGTGACCGGATCGAGCGGGTCGAGCGTGCTCGACCAGGCTGCGTGTCGTGGGATGGAACGCTATGCCCGTTTCAATCCGGCGCTCGACGACGCCGGCAACCCGACATCGGGCAGTTACACGACCCGGATTACCTATCGTTTGAATTGATAAATAAAACGGCATCGGCCCTGAGGACAGGCCGGAGCCAATGGGACTATTCTTTCAAGAGGACTTTTCGCAATGAACCTTACCTATCTCCTGGCTGCTGCAGCCGCCGAAGCCCCGGAAAGCAAATTCGGTTTCTGGGAAGCCATGGAAGAGGGCGGCCCGGTCGCCTGGTCGATCCTTGGCGTGATGGTTATCATGAGCGTCGGCTCGTTCTACATCCTGTTCACCAAGCTGTTCGAACAGAACAAGGTGATGCGTCAATATAAGGGCGTCCAGACCTCGTTCTGGCGTTCGGCTTCGCTCAAGGAAGGCGCTGCCAAGCTTGAAAAGAACAGCGCATGGCGCCAGATCGCCGACGACGCTGTCGACGCGCAGGAAAAGCACAGCAAGATGACCGACAGCCTCGAAGCGCACGACTACATGCACGGTTCGCTTCAGCGTTCGGAAGACTCGATCGACTATGCGCTTTCAGGCGGTCTGCCGTTCCTCGCATCGGTGGGCGCGACTGCACCGTTCATCGGCCTGCTCGGCACGGTGATCGGGATCTACCGCGCGCTTATCAACATCGGCATCGAAGGTTCGGCCTCGATCGACAAGGTCGCCGGTCCGGTTGGTGAAGCCCTGATCATGACCGCCATCGGCCTGCTCGTGGCTGTGCCTGCCGTGCTTGCGTTCAACTGGCTCCAGTCGCGCAACCGTCGCATTAGCGAGCTGCTCAACAGCTTCTCGACCGACATCCTGGCCTACATCAGCTCCGACGGCGCGGTTAAGCCTGCCGTGACCGCTGCTCCGGCCGCCAAGAAACCGGCTGCCAAGCCGGCCGCTGCCAAGCCTGCAGGCGCCAAATAAGGTCTCGACGCATGGTTCGGGGAGCATCCGGAAGGACGCTCCCCGACATGCCAGCCGAACCGTTGCGTCGGCTGGCAGCAGAAGACTGAATGAATAACTTAAGATAGGAATTCATAATGGCGATTTCGACGGGAGGCGGTGGCGAGACCCCAATGTCCGACATCAACACGACGCCGCTGGTGGACGTCATGCTGGTGCTCCTGATCATCTTCCTCATCGCGGTTCCGGTGGCGATCCAGACGATCGAAAAGCTTGAAATCCCGGTGTTCGAATCGATCGAATCGAAGAACAAGGTGGAAAACCTGCTGCTGACGATCAGCACCACCGATGCAGCCGGGCTGAGCGCCGGCGAGCCGGGCTTCGACATCCCTGCGCGCAACGGCGAATGCCGGGTGTATTTCAACAACATCACCCCGGTTTCTTCCGAAGAACTGTACGACCAGGCGTTCACCCGCCTCGACAACATCGTGCAGCGCGCCGGTGGACCGGAAGCGATCATGGAAAACCCCGATGCAATCCCGCAGGTCCACATCCGCGCCGACAAGCGCGCGCCGTGGCGCTGCGTTGCCGGGGCAATCTACAACGTTCAGGCGGCCGGTTATCCGACCGTGGGCTTCATCTCGAACCCGGTCGAACCGGGTATCTGATGCGGCTTCGAACCGATTTAAGGAGTAACTGACATGGGTATGTCCGGAGGCCAGCTCGACGGCGATCCGATGATCGACATGAACATGACGCCGCTGATCGACGTCCTGCTCGTGCTGCTGATCATGTTCATCATCACCATTCCGGTGGCGACGCACTCGGTCGATATCGACCTGCCGCAAGGCAACCCGCCGCCACAGGACATCCAGATCGATCCGGTCAAGAACAAGCTGGTCCTGACCGCTACCGACCAGATTCTCTGGAACGCGACCCCGCTTACCCCGGGGCAGCTGGTGTCGACGCTTCAGGAAACCACCACCATGGCGGTGGAGCCAGAGCTGCAGTTCGAACCCGAGGCGCTGGCGAGCTACGATCTCTCCGCGCGAGTGCTGCAGATCATCAAGCAGTCCGGCGTGACCAAATTCGGATTCGTCGGTAATGAAAAGTACCGCCAGTTCGGTGCCGGCAACGCACCCGGCGTGGGTGGCGGCGTCTAAGCCGACCGCAACTCAGATCGACTTTGAAAGGGCGGCCCGAGCGATCGGAGCCGCCCTTTCCTTTTGTCTGTGGGCGATCTGGTCTGTGGTCCGCCCGCTCTCCTTTGGCCTAGCCGATTCCGTTCGTACGCCCTTGGGATCGGGCGGGATCATGCGCCGGCGAGGAATCCGCTTCAACGGGTGGCCGCACTCGCCCAACGAATACGTCACGAGCGCGCATCCGGCATAGGTTGCGAAAGCCATACCGGTACGCGTTAGGCAACTTGTTGGTTATGTTATATAATCTCTACTTGCGATAGAGAGCCGGGCGTTCGTTCCGGACCTTCCATCGCCAAGCGAGGAGAGAGTGCATGCCCCTGACCATCGCCCGCCGCAACGGCTTCGCCACCAATAAATCGCGTTCCATGGGAGACATGAATGTCACCCCGTTCATCGACGTGCTGCTGGTGTTGCTGATCATGCTGATCCTCGCCATTCCGATCCAGACTCACGAAACGTCGGTCGACCTGCCTGGCGAACCGTCTGAAGTCCCGCACCCGATCGCCGACCAGAACACCGTCTTCATCACAGCCGATGACGAGCTGCTGTGGAACGGCGCACCAGTGACCTCCGACGAGCTCCGCGCGCAAGTCGCTGCCGCCAGTGCGATGGAGAAGGAGCCTCTCCTACGTTTCGAGCCCGCCGCCCTGGCGAGCTACGACACCTCGGCCCGCACGATCGCGCTGATCAAGGAAGAGGGAGCGACCAGTTTCGCCTTTGTCGGCAATGCCCGGCACAAGGATTTTGGTTCGTGAGATTCCGGCCCAAGGGGCGGTCACCACGCCGCCCCTTCCACCCCAAGCGCTTCGACCACGGACAACCGATCCATCGTATCGAAACGAGTCCGGTGGCGATCGCCCTTGGCATGGTGCTCCTGGCGGTCCTCCTGAACGTCCAGATCCATTCGCACGCCACGGTGTTCGAACTTTCCGAAAACGCGTTCGAAGACTTGTTCGGCCAAAGCGTCGAAACGCCCCACTTGCAGCTGAACACCGTTGCCACGCAAGACAGCGACGCATTGATCAATCGCCTCGTTATCTCGGAGAACGACGTCCTGCTCTGGAATGACCAGGTCATAACCGAGCATATGCTCGTTAAACTCATCCGCGAAGTGAGACGGAGCGTGCCCGGAGCTGTCCTGCAGATCGAGCCAGACCCGCTTGCGGGCTACGAACAGACGGCCAGGGTTCTCGAAATCATCCGCATTGCCGAGGCACCGCGCGTCGAACTGGTCGGTCTTGAGGCACATTGCCGAACGCCGGACGAGGTCAACTCAGCAAGGCCGAGCGCCAGCTATTTTGCACGCCAGTCCAGCATCCCCGCGTGGCAGACGATCTGTCCCGAACTTGCACCGATTGAGTAAACGAAAGGACGAGCCGAGATGCCAAGCCGGACTCGAAGGCACTTCAAGGGACTGCGCCGCGCCAGCCCCACGTTGGCCCGCCGCTTCGATCCCGGTTTGCCGATCTCGAAGATCGACACGCGGCCGATGGTCTTCGTGGCCATACTTGTTGCCATAATTGGATTGGTCTTGGCCCGGTCACCGCAACACGCCCTGACGATCGATTTGGTCTCCAAGTATGAATTGTACGTCGACGGTGAACCGATCATCGTTCCTGCAGAAGTCCTCGTGTCTCCTACCCAAACCGGTCAGATTCTATGGAACTGCGAGACGATCAGATTTGCCGAGTTGAGGCCCCTTTTGAACGACGTCATACGGTGGCCAATTGAACCGGTCATCGTGTTCGATCCCGTTCCGGACGCCAGCTATGACCTTTCCGTCAAAGTCCTCAATGAAATCAGGAAGGCCGGAGCGACCAAGATCCGCTTCGAAGGGCTTGAGCAACACCGCCGTTTCGAAAGCGCAAGAACATCCGGAGGGAACAGCAGCTTGAGCGTCCTCCTCTCTTCGGTCTCCGAACTGCCCGAAGAGTTTCACCCCAAGGCCATCGACCAGCTCGACTGCGATTCCAACTGACGTCAATCCCCCTCCATCGGCGGATCGATCCGCATCGCTTCGCCCACCAGCGTCTCCGCTTCCAGCAGCAACTCATCGTCCACCGCGCCCTGTGGCACCGCTTCGCGACCGATCATCGTCATCACCGGCACGGCCAATGGCGAGACCCGGTCCAGTTCGACATGCACCAATTCGCGCTGCGAGCGTTCGAGCAGGTCGGCAAGCCGACCGACATCCGTCATCCGCGCGCGGGCATCGGCCCACGCCGCTTCCAGCAGCACATGATCGGGCTCGTACTTCTTGAGCACGTCGTAGATCAGGTCAGTCGAAAAGGTGACCTGCTTGCCGGTCTTGCGCTTGCCCGGATGCTGGCGCTCGACCAGACCGCTGATCACCGCGACTTCGCGGAAGGCTCGGCGCAGCAAGTGGCTCTCGGTTACCCAGTCGGTAAACTCGTGGGTCAGTATGTCCGGTGAGAGCAGTGGACCCGGATCCTCGACCGGCTTCAGCCCCCACACCGCCAGCGTGTAGTCGTTCGCGACGAAGCCGCCCGGCAGCAAGCCGCGATCCTCCATCCGCCGCGTGATCAGCATCCCCAGCGACTGGTTCGCGTTCCACCCTTCGAACGTATAGTAAGCGGTGTAGTGCTTCTTGTGATGCGGGAAGCTCTCGACCAGCAGTTCGCCCGGCTTGGGAAGGCGGCTGCGATAATCCTGCACTTCGAGCCATTCGCGCACATCATCGGGAAACCGGCCCCACCCCGCACGATCGTCGAGCATTTCCTGCACCCGGCCGGAAAGATGCGTGGTGAGCGGCAGCCGCAATCCGCCATAGGAAGGGATCGTCGCGCTGGTCTTCGCCGCGCGGACGATCACGTCCATGTCCTTGACGCTTTCCACCTCGAGGCTCATCCCGGCGAAGTAGAACGTATCTCCGGTCGATAGCTGCGCGGCAAAGCGCTCTTCGACCTTGCCCAGCTGCCGTCCGTTCTTGAAGCGCACCATCAGCATCTCGGAATCGACGATAATCCCGGCATTCATGCGGTGGCGCTGCGCCTGATTTGGGTGGGCAAGCCGCCAAACACCGTCCTTGCTGCGCACGATTCGCTTGAACTTGTCGTAGGCGCGCAAAGCGTATCCGCCATTCTCGACGAAGCCGAGCACGCGCTGGAATGCGTCTTCATCGACCCAGGCGTAAGAAGTGCTCGAACGAATTTCGGCGAGCAGGTCGTCTTCATGAAACGGCCCCGCGCAGGCGCACGCCATGATGTGCTGCGCGAGCACGTCGAGTCCGCCGGGGCGGAAATCCTCGCCGTCGCGCTGGCCCTCGTCGACCGCATCCTTCGCCGCCATGGCTTCAAGGAATTCGAAGCGGTGGCCCGGCACCAGCTCCGCGCGGCTGCGCATGTCGAGCCGGTGCCCGGCGCGACCGATACGCTGGAGCAGACGCGAAGAACCCTTGGGCGCGCCCATCTGGACCACCAGGTCGATATCGCCCCAGTCGACGCCGAGATCGAGGCTGGCGGTGCAGACCAGTGCGCGCAGTTGTCCCGCCGCCATCGCGTCCTCGACCTTGCGTCGCGCTTCCTTGGAAAGGCTGCCATGGTGGACGCCGATCGGGAGGTTTTCCTCGTTCACATCCCACAGGCACTGGAAGATGAACTCGGCGAGGAAGCGCGTGTTGGTAAAGACCAACGTGGTGCGGTTCGCCTTGATCGCCTCGTAGAGCTGATCGACAGCCCAGCGTCCGGCATGCCCGCCCCACGGCACGCGTTCTTCGATTGGCAGCAGGATTTCGACTTCGGGCTCGGCGCCCTTCTCGCCCAACACGAGGTCGGCGGCATGAATCTCTCCCGTCCCGTCGACAGGTTGGGGCGCAAGCCATTCCTGAAACGCGAGCGGGTTCGCGAGCGTCGCCGACAGGGCGACCCGCTGGGCGCCGGGAGCAATCGTAAGGAGCCGAGCGAGAGCCAGCGCCAGCAGGTCGCCGCGCTTGCCCGTGGCGAAGGCATGCACTTCGTCGATCACCACCCGCTTCAGCCCAACGAACAAGTCGAGGCTCTCGGGATAGGAGAGCAGCAGCGACAGGCTCTCCGGGGTCGTCAGCATCACATGCGGCGGCTTGCTGCGCTGGCGCTTCTTCTTGTCAGACGACGTGTCGCCGCTGCGGGTCTCCACGGTGATCGGCAAGCCGATCTCTTCGATCGGCGTCAGCAGGTTGCGTCTGACGTCGTGCGCCAGCGCCTTGAGCGGCGAGATGTAGAGCGTGTGCAGGCCGTCATGTGGTTCATTTCCCGAAGAAGGCACGAAGTCGCACAGGGTCGGCAGGAACCCGGCGAGCGTCTTGCCCGCTCCCGTATCGGCGACGAGCAGCGCATGCCGCCCCTCGTGAGCCTTGGCCAGCATATCGCGCTGATGCCGCCGCACGCGCCAACCGCGCGCATCGAACCATGCGGCGATTTCGGGCGGGATCGCAGTCATTTCATCGACGTCGACCCCTGAGCTCACGATGCGTTGACGGCAACCTCGTCATCTTCGAGCGTCTCGATCTCGGGCTCGCTTTCCGCCAATGCATCTTCGGTCGTGCCCAGCAGTTCTGCAAGTTTCGCCTTTTCGGCATCGCTCAGGTCGGAAAAGGTTCGCGCCGGCGGGAATTGTTCGCTCGCCTTGGCGATCTCCTCCATCATGTTCGGCATCATGCTCATCATGGCGGGCATCATTTCGTTCATCGCCGACATGACTTGCGGGTCGGCATAGATCAGCATCGATTCCCCGGCATATTTGGCGCCGGTCGGCGTGGCGAAATAGGCGTTGAGATCGGTCAATTCCTCCTGCGTGAACCGCACCGCATAAGCGCGCGCCAGGCCGGCGCGGTATCCGGGTTCGATCTGCGACATGGTGTCGGTCACAAGCTTGATGGTCACTTCGGTGACCAGGTTTGTGCGATCCTCGAATGCGGGATCGAGGATCGCCATGATTTCGTTGATCGACCCCTCACCCAGATCGGGCAGGTCAGAGCCGTACATCCCTGTCAGCCGCGTGATTTCGTTGATCGGCAGGTCCATGAACGAACCCAGCATCCCGTCCATCATCGGCTTGATCGATTCATTCATCATCTTCGCATAGGTACCGGCCGGGAAGATCCGTTCGACCACGAGCTCGGCGGCGGGGATGCGCGCTTCCTGTTCGGGCGTGAGCGGTTCGGCATCCCCGAACATGTTGCCGAACATCGCGCCCAAGGCGTCGGCATCTTCCTGGGACAGTTCTTCGGAATCTACCGTCGCGTTTTCATCCTGCGCCGTAAGCGGTGCGCCGGCCAGCAGGGCGAGGCCGGCGGTGGTGGCGAAAAGGGCTCGTTTGATCATTGCTTGTGCTCCGTTGGACTTGTCCCATTCATGCCCCGATCGTGCGCTCAATTCAAATCGACGCCAGCATCTCGCCGGTGACATTGCCGGGGCGGGACAGCATGGCCTGAAGCAGGGCGATCTCTGTCTGGCAGCGCGCCGGATGGGCAAAGCTTGCGAGCGCGGCCTCCATGGTGCCCCTGTCGAGGCCGCTCGACTGCGAAGCGGTGTCGAAGGCCCATGCAGGCATCGCATTGCGCGTGTTCCTGCCGCTGGGCCCTCTCGAGCCGAGGACGCCGGACCGCAACAGGTCGGCCGCCACGCTCTGCTCGAACGCCACCCAGTCCTCTCGCATGACCGGGGACCCGTTGAAGAACAGCTCGCTGGTCACTTCGCGGCACGCTCCATTGCCTTCGGCTTGCGCCGTCTGCAGCCACGCAAGATGCAGCTCGGCGATCGCCAATACCTGTTCGCGCGGGGCCACGCTTCGGGCACGCAGGATCGCCACCCGCAGATGCGCACGCGGTTCGTCGAAGCTGTCGATATCGTCTTGCATGCGTTCGAGCAGTTCGCTCGCCAGGATCGGGTCGGCGCGTGCCAGATCTTCGGGAGTCACCTCTTGGCCAAAGAACTCCGCGACCATCGCCGTTGCGCGCGCCAAATCGACATCGGCAAGATCAGGCGGATCGGACACCGGGAGTTCGACAACCGTCGGCGTTTCCAGGGCGGTCACCGGTGGCGGTCGACGGTCGTCGTCATCGTCGCCGCTGCAAAAACTGACCAGGAAGATCAGCCCGAAGACCCAGAATGGCCAGTATTTGTCGAGCGAATAGCGCTTGGCGAAGGTCGTCGGAGCATCGGTCGGCGTTGGCGTGCCAAACGAACGCTCAGCCTCCCAGAACGCTTCGCCCACTTCCTCCGACCGGTCGAGGTCATCTTCGTCTTGGAGCCCGAAACTGGCGACGATGTCCTCGTCGCTGGCGTAGCGCCCGCCACGCTCCCATTCCGGCTCCGGCTCCGGCTCCGGCTCCGGCTCCGGCTCCGGCTCCGGCTCCGGTTCGGGTTCGGGTTCGGGTTCGGGTTCGGGTTCGGGTTCGGGTTCGGGTTCGGGTTCGGGTTCGGGTTCGGCAGGCGGCTCCTCGACCGGGGTCGTAGTG
>JAAUYH010049428.1_pt1 | contig 13723 bp, 7 predicted proteins | sample 7278061 | NCBI WGS metagenome assembly JAAUYH01 (sample SAMN14350203, study PRJNA611818) | marine sediment metagenome | isolation source: surface marine sediment (0.6m) | place: French Polynesia: Moorea | collected 2018-08
GTATGGCATCAATCGAGATTCCTGATTCGCATCTACTATTGTGCTGTATGTTTCGTGCGAAGGCTTGATGATTAAATATTTTATTTTTCGAAATTGGAAGTCATAACTTTCAGCGATAGTAAAACCCGTGGTAAACTGACACTTACTCTAAAGAATTTGTGAGCAACTGAATTTTGCTAGTAACCGATTCTTTGTGTTTTATTTTGTTTTCAATTTTTCAAGATCGACTAAGAATAAAACTATTTGGTTTCGTGAAGCGTAGAATAACTTAGAACTAAGCAGTCCCAAATTATGTGATTTACAATTCAGATTTCTTCCCTTCCGTTTACAGTATGTTGCAAGGGCCCAAGTGTGAGTTTGCGAATTTCAGTTGTTTTTTGTAACTCACCTTGGAGTATAGCCCCTGTCGGACGATGGCTATTTCAGCAGCCCATATTCTATGATGTTGAAATGAGAACGAAGGTAAGAATTTCAATCGTGACATGGAATGTTGGAGGCAATAAGTTGCAATCCAGTTCTCTCGATGGTCTGTTTGATGACGTTTATGATTGTAGCGATATTATTATCGTAGGTTTGCAAGAGGTAGCTCTCGCAAGAAGAGGCCTGAAGAAAGCATTCTCCTCGCAATTTGATTCGCAATGGAAGTTCGGTGGGGGCGAGAGTTATGGCGGCATGAGAATATTCGCATTCGTGAAGAAGAACATCGAAGGGTTAAAGTTTCATGCAGGTATGAGAGTCGGCTCGGGCTTGGCTGACAGACTACCAAACAAGGGAGCGGTTGCTGTCGAGATAGAAATTTCCGAGAATTGCAGAATATGTTTGGTATCCGCTCATCTTGCTGCGAAAGAAGAGGAGGTAGGTGCGAGAAATTTTGATTTGATTTCTATACTAAGAAGGATGGACAGCCCTGATTATGCAAGTTCGCGTTCCGGTGATTCCTCGTTCGTTGTACCGCTGTTCCATAGATATGACCATGTGTTTTTCTTTGGTGATCTCAATTATCGTCTCATACCACCCGACGCTCAACTCTACGAACGATTCAATTGGGTGGCGGAAAGAATAGATGCTGGTGATTACAGTTCTCTAACCTCTGTCGACCAGCTACAATACGAACAAGCTAGGAAGAAAGCATTCGTAAACTTTCAAGAAGCACCCATTCGGTTTGCACCCACTTACAAATTGAGTGCTATTTCCAATGATTACAACATGATGCGGATCCCAAGTTACTGCGATCGAATTCTATGGCACTCACTCCCATCACGCGGATCGATGATCAAATGCGTGAAGTATGATTCCATGCCGGACATGCTAGGCTCCGATCACAGACCAGTGTGGGCGAATTTCGAATTAGCTACGCCTTCTGTGAATAGAGGCTTGCCTGCAGCTGATAGTTCGGATTCGGGAATTCGTCTCACTATAGACTTTCACTTGATTCGGATTTTGGATGTATCGCGAAATTCGAAACACGAGGAAGAAGATGAAGTGAAACCCTATCAACCCAATCGAAGACACACCTCCGTCACTGGCATAGGTCGCGGACACCTAAGGCAGCCAATGTCCCTGAGATCGGCGACACTGCCACCGAAAAAAGAGAAATTGGCGGAAAGCGTTGACATCGATGATGATAGTTTGTTCGCTGTGGATGGAGTTGATGTCTTGACAGTCGAAGAAGAGTCTATTCTGGGTTATTCGGAAGAATTCTGCGACAAAAATGAGAAACTATACAATTCTGATTTGATTCAGAGGACGGTCTCAGAAATACGCTCATTCGACGAGCGGAAAAGGCACACCAGAACTCGGTCGGGCTTCCTCAACTTCGAGAGGAGTTTCCGGATGGAAGTGCACGGGCGAGGAATATTTCTCAAGTCCTCGCAAATCTACAAGACGCAAATCTCCGCGAACGAGAAGGGCATCAAGGAAAAAAGCGGGACCAGTCTGCCCGCGATCCCAATTACACCGATTTCCTCGCTGGACGAGCTGAAGAGCGAGCACATCGTGCTGATCTTCGGGAAATTCGGGTCGACCGTGGGGCACTCGGGCATCATCCCGCTGGCGCAGCTGATCGACCACATCAACAAGCCGTTCGCGTTTGAGCTGCGGCTGTCGAAGTACGGGCTGCCCGGGCGCAAGATCGAGGCGTGCATCCAGCTGGTGCGCAGCGAGAGCGACCTGTGGCTGGACTCGGACGGGCGCGTCGTGAAGAACCACGACATGGGGCCAGCGCGCAACTACCAGGGCCCGCTGCAGGTGCGCGGCGACGACAAGCACAGAGGGGGCTCCGATTAACCTTGGGAAGCGCACCCGCGGGGTGATGATGCGTAATGTAGTTGCGAATGCGATCGGAATGATCTACACTACACTACACTACACGCTCGCAAATCTCAAGAGTTCGATCAAGATGAGTGGGAAGTAGGGAAGTCGCAGAAATAGTGCATGGTCGCCAATAGCACACTCTTCCATTGCATAAGGCGCTGTTGTTGGCGACAATGTTGAAATTAGGTTAATTATTAGTTTGTCGGAAAAGGGTGGAATAGATGGAATGCAGCCATGCTATAAATTCGATAAAATTTGGGCTTCTTGGCACCTACTGGGGAAGCACCCGAGTGCGTTGCTCGATAAGACAGGGCTCAAGCTGTAAACCAAATTAAAACGATTGATTTCAACGCGTGTACAGTTAGCAACAGCATCGAGCAAAGCGACACGCACAAGACTGATACAACAACGACGACCAACACGTTCATCGATCCGCAACTGCACCTAACTTCACACACACGATGGTCAGCTTACCAGCAACGGGGGCGTCGTCGGGATCCACGATGCCGCCGGGCACGCCGCCGGCGCACACGATGCTGGGCGGGGTGGTGAAGGGCGTGAACTCGGGGGACACGCTGACGCTGATGTCGGGGGGCAAGCGCGGGGGGCCGCCGGCGGAGCTGCGGGTGTCGCTGGCGTGCATCCGTGCGCCGCTGCTGGCGGGGCGCGAGGGCGTGGACGAGGCGCACGCGTGGCACGCGCGCGAGACGCTGCGGCGCGCGCTCATCGGCAAGCCGGTCAAGTTCCAAATCGAGTACGCCGCCGCGTCGCGCGTGTACGCCTCGGTCTACGTCGACGGCGTGAACGTCGCCGTGAAGCAGGTGGCCGACGGGCTCGCCAAGGTCGACGTCCGTGGCGACCACCAGACCTGCCCCGAGCTGGACGAGCTCATGGACGCCGAGAAGGCCGCGGTGAACGCACGCGTCGGCCTTCACGGCTCCACGCCCAGCCCCACCCGTCGCCACACCACCCACCTGCCGCCCGCGGACATCGCCACCGCGTACAAGGGATCCACGCTGCGTGGGATAGTGGAACACGTCCTCAATGGCTCCGCTATGAAAGTGCAGCTATGTGGACTCAAATCTAATGGCACCGAGTTCGACCAAACTGTCACCGTGTGCCTCTCCGGTGTACTGTGTCCCGGCTTCAAGCGCGAGGCCGACAGTGAAAAACCGAAACCCATGCCATTTGCATTGAATGCCAGATACCTCACTGAAATTCGACTGTTGCATCGTGACGTTGAAGTGCATATCGAAGGCATTGACAGAAATGAAATGCTGTTCGCTTCTGTCACCGTACCCGGGAGTCCGCTGTATGTGGGTGAAGAGCTCCTTCGCAACGGATTCGGAAAGACCGTGTCGTGGAGCTTGGACTTGACTCCACGAGCACCCGCATTGCGAACCGCCGAGCGGTCGGCGCGTGACCGAAGGCTGGGCGTGTGGAAAGACTTTGTGGCACCAAAAACCACAGACGAGAGATTCACCGGCAAGTGTATTGAGGTCGCTAGTGGCGACACCATTGTCGTGCTGCTGGAAAGTGGCGAGACTCGCCGAATCACTCTTGCTAGTGTTCGCATGGCGCGAACCGACAAACCGTCCACTCGAGACCGCAGCATCATCCTGATGGGTCCTGCGACTGACGCGAAGGAAGCACTTCGCAAGAAGCTAATCGGGCGTGTGGTTGACGTCAAGGTCGAGTACACACGTGCGCCGGGCGAGAACTCGGTGCGCAAAGACACCATGGTGTTCGCGACTGTCGGGAGACACGGGGATAATAAGAACAAGGACGTGGCACTGCCCATGATCTCCGATGGCCTGCTGTCGGTGACCAGACATCGCGGCGATGAGGACCGCGCGGAGAATTACGAGGAATACCTCGAGCGCGAGAAAGCCGCCATCGAGGCGAAACGCGGCATGCACAAGACCGAGCCCTCGCTCAACAACTCCATTCGCGTGAACAACCTCACCGGCCCCGACGCGAAGAAACGGTCGCGCGATGTGCTGGCTGGGCTGCAGCGCAACGGCCCGCACGAAGGTATCGTGGAGTACGTGTCTAACGCGTCCCGGTTCCGTATCTACCTGCCCAAGCAGTCCATGCTCATCACGTTGGCCCTTCGTGCAGTGCGCTGCCCGCAATCAACGAGACGGTCGTACAATCACGATGGCACGATCCGTGAAGAGACCAAGGGTGAGCCCCATGGCGATGTGGCAGCCATGTACGCGCGTGAGCATTTCAACCAACGTAATGTGGAAGTTGAAATCGTCGCCGTCGACCGTGTCGGTGCGTTCCTCGGGAATTGCTACCTCATCAGCCGCACCAGCACCGGTGGCGTGAAACGTGAAGACATGTCCGAGGCGTTGCTCGAACTTGGACATGGGTACATTCATGAGTCGTTCCCGGTCGATCGCGAGTCGAGTGGCAGCCGCTATCTGCGAGCACAATCGGCGGCGAAAGAAGCGAAGCGTGGTCTGTGGCTGACCTACGTTGAACCGACCCCGACTGCAGGCCAAGAACCGAAGTCGGATGGAAAGGCGTTGCGCACATTTGCAGCACGCGTTTGCGAAGTGTCTTTTGGAGGGCGCGTGTTTGTGCAGCCCATTGAAACCGCCGAAGCGGAATTGTCTGAGATTGCCAATGGGCTGTCCAGCATGAACCTTGACGCGCGACCCAGCGCTACAGGTGTAACCGCGGGGCAGACAGTGGCGGCGAAGTTCTCGGCGGATAACTCGTGGTACCGTGCCAAGGTGCTTCGTGTCACACCGGATGGCACCACGTCGGTGAGATATATCGATTACGGCAATGAGGACGTGGTGGCTGGAAAGGACGTGCGTCGCCTTGATAACGTTGCCAAGTTTGTCAACAAGCGACCAGTCGCAATTGAAGTCGTGTTGAGCGACGTCGTCGTCCCTGACGCCGACGACCCATGCGGCCAAGCCGCGGGCTCGTACCTCAGAGATGCCATCTTCGACCGCGACATCTCGGTGGCTGTCATGGCGAATGAACCGGGTGGCATCCTGCGTGGTGACATCCTGGTACCCTCCGTGGCAACGCCGGGCGGCACGGTACCGGAGCCGAAGAGTGTGGTACAGGAAATGTTGAAGGTCGGCTTGGCAAGGCTGGTGCGCAAGAGCGACCCCGCGTCGAAGGCCGCGTTCAAGAGGCTGCGCCCCTTCGAAGAGACGGGCATCGCCACCAGGCAATACCTGTGGCACTTTGGCGAGTCGTACGACTCGGACGCCGACGATTAGACGCTGCTAACATAGGAACGAGACGCAATTTAGGTCGCTAGGTGCCGCGATGCCTCCTGACTTTGTTGATGGACCAAGTAAATAATCTTTACTCTATCAAATTCGCATGTTTTCATAGCGTTGCGAAAGTAGAAGGTGGTTTGTGTCCTGGTGGTTATGTGCTGGAAGCATTCATTGCAGAATGGCAGGTTGCTTTGGACGGGACGTCATAGACTTGCTTGTGAAGCGTGTGGCGATTGGACGAGCCGCGATACCTTCCAACAGTTATAGAACAAAAAACGCAGGACAGCCGAACCCTCGTCTTCGTTGTGTGATGTGTCAGAGTACGTGCTATACAGGAGTACTTACACATTTCCGTGCCAGTGAACGAAATGCGACGCCGAAAACCGTCCTTGTCACGAGCTAGAACGAGGGTATATGAACTGAGTATGGGACAAATATAGACTGCGACAGTCGACGTCGCATGATTGGAGTTTGTTCGCGTACTGCAGCGGAATGCTTACAAGTTTACGAAGCAAGGATATGTTACAATTCGGTTTGCACGGTGTTGCGCTCGTGGTGCGCACGTGCTTGGGGCGCGATGGGCGTTCGGAACAAGGTGGGGGGTATGGAGCGCAATCGCAACTGTGGCGCGGTGTTAGTGGGTGAAAGCGGGGGGCGGCGCGGGGACGGATACGCACCATGAGGCGGAAGGCATCGTTGCCGTTGAGGTAGTACTTCTCGAGGCGCTTGTGGCGGATGAAGCCCAGGTTGGAGTAGAGCCGTAGCGCGCCGATGTTCGTGGTCTCCGCCTCCAGCACGACCTCCTCGCAGTCGCGCGCGTGCATCGCGGCGATCGTGGCGCGCACCAGCCGCGTGCCCACCCCGTCCTTGCGCCGGTGCCGCGCCACCGCCAGCATCGCGATGTAGCCCCGGTACACGCGCCGCTTCGTGTGCTCCAGCTTCGACACCACCGCACCCACGCACGCCCCGCCCGACATCGCCAGGAAGCACAGGTACGGCCACTGGTGGATGAAGTACCGGTACGTGAAGATGCTGTACGGCTCCGACAGATCCGCGTCCATCAGCGATTGGATCAGGCTCAGCTGCGTCTCGTTCTTGTACGCTTCCAGCACCACCGGTGGGTGCGGGGTGTCTGCGTACGCGGGGGGCTGTGGCTTGACGGCGGTGGCATCGCTGGGTGTTTGCGATGACGATGGCTGCTCGGATCGTGTTCGAGACGCGCTAGAGGAGGAGCCAGCTGCAGTCCCGCTGCTGTTGCTGGTGCTCATTATGTCGAGCGCGGCGATGGGCTGGAGGAAAGGTAGTGTAACTGTAGCAGGACACGAATGAAAGATCTAGTTGGAAACATGATAATAAAATATGAGAAGGATTATGCAAAAGCGAAAAAATGATGTTACAAAAGTGGGAAGATCGGACGGCACGGCGGTCCGATCAGCATCGACATTTGAAGAGCAAGGCAGAGCTAGTCAGCGCGGGCACAGGCAAATTCAAGAAGGGCAATTCGAATCTGAAGAGGAGAGTCAGCACGCTACGGTGGTGAAGGGGCGCGACGAAATGATAGATCAGTAGCGGCGGAGCTGAGAGTAATTGGGTGACGACTGGACCCGGGGGGTGGTTCGACCGTTGAGCTCAGCCGACGGGAGCACAAGCGGCAGTAATTGCAGCCGCGGTGGCTTACAAACCGCGATTTGAACGCGGCAGTGTGAGCGCATGGCAGTGCGGCGCACATTGCAACGCGCTTCCCTTCTAGGCGTGCACCTCGCGCGTTTGCGAACGTTGCCGCGCGCCCACGCGCCTGTAAGCACCGCTCTCAGCGAGCGAACGCCGATGAACAAACGCTGCCCGCCGCTGCCGCTGCACTGCGAACTACACTCCCGACAACCCGCTCTGCTACCCGTCACACCCACTTAAGCGAGTGGCGTTTTTCCTTTTTTCTGGCCTTCTTCTAGCACCGTTCTCGCCGACGTCGTCTTGTTAGCTTGCCTCGAACTCTCCACCGCCTAGCCTCCATCACCACCTCCCACCGCCCACCCCGCTTCTCGCCATGGTCGCCACGGCTACTCCCGCGTTCGGCACCCATGCTGCTATCATGATGACCGAATGTGCTCCCACCGCTGCTCAGTTCATCGAGCAGCAACCACCACAACACCAGCATCAACCACAGCTGCAACAACCCCACCACCACCACCACCACCATCACCACCTCCACCACTCCGCCGATGTCGCACCACTTCCCACTCCCATTGACCGACACACCGCCGCAAACACTAACACCGCCTCATTCATGTCGAGGTTCACGACGCAAAAGTCCGGGCGGCGTACAGTGCGGCAATTTCGACGGATTGAGCACGCCCGACGTCCGCAGCGTCGTCGAATCACAGCACCACCAATCACGAGCCCCACGAAAACGCCGCCGTCGCTGCTGTCCCTCCCCGACGACGTGCTCTCGCTCGTCGTGCACCATGTGATGGCGCCGCTGAAGCTGAGCGGCCAGCAGCGCGTGGTTGAGCATTCCTACAAAGCCGCACTGCCACTGGCGCAGTCATGCCGCCGGTTCGGGCGGCTGTTCGACGCGCAGCTACGCTCGCTCGAACTGTGGCAATCGAGAAACATCTCCGCGTGCTGCGTGGTGCGCCTGGCCGAGCGCGTCGGCGAGAACTTGCGCCGCCTCGTGCTTCGCGGCTGTGCCAAGGCACTGGACGACGGGCGTGCATTGAATGCACTGGCGTTGCACTGCCCCAACATCCACACGCTCGACGTCAGCCACACCAATGTGAAGGCCGATGACATGGTGCAATTACTACAACGGCTGCCGTTTCTACGTGAACTGCGCATCCGTGGGTGTGCCAATCTCGGGAATCAAGTGCTGCAAGCAGTGGGTCGCCATTGCCCCAATTTGGTGCAACTCGATGCTAGCGAATGTGTGAACATCTCGAAAAGTGGGATTCATTCTTTACTCGCGCATCGAGTGGCGTCTTCCCTGCGTGTGCTCGCGTTGTCGAGATGCCCGCGAATCGGGGATGACTCGCTGGAAGTGATCGCCACCTGCGCCACGGAGCTGCGCTCGCTCACGCTGCGCGGGCTGCCGCTGGTGACGAACGAGGCGGTGGCGGCGGTGTGCCGCGCGCTGGGGCTGCAGCTGGGCACGCTGGACGTGCTGGACTGCGAGCGCGTGCACGTGGACTGCTTCGTGGAGTGCGTGCGGCGGTACTGCCCCAACATCGCGTGGCGCGTGCCGCGCCAGCCCGGCCGCACGCTCAAGCAGGTCGTCATCAGCTCGCTCGCCGGCAACATCTTCTACGTCACCGGCAGTGACATCTGCAACGGCAAGGCCGCCGTCTACTTCCTCCTCGTCGACTCCGGCACCTACGACTCCTTCCGCGTCAGCATCGGCAGCTCCAGCCTCGACCTCACCAACTTCGGCGCCATCCTCGCCTCCTGCTTCGGCAGCCAGCCCAACCAGTACGTCAAGGACGTCATGTTCTCCCAGTACGGCCTCGACCTCGCGAGCGACGCCGACGAGGACTCCGTCGTTAGCATCCAATGAACCTTAGTGTACTAACTGCCGTCCTATTTTCCTCCCGTCCGTGTTGTATGCCTCGCGGTTGCTCTCATCGCCAGATTGCTTGAATTGTGAACTACGTTTTGCGAACCCATTAATTTATTAACTCAGTGGCATTCTTGCCTTCTCTGATGTCATCCAAATCAATGCATTGTTACCGTACTTCTTTCCTCTCAGAAACGGCGCCCCGATTACAACAGTCACATGCACTGGCATCGAATTGGCTGAGGTAGGAAGGCAAGTCCTCCATCTACGTAATGAGATACGAAAAAGAAAATGAGATTAGTCACATGAAAAGAAATAAGCCAAACACTAGCACGGACGAATAATACGAGGGATTGAAACAGAATATCGGTACATTATCTCCCTTGGATTGCCTGAACCATAGGGAACGTTTCTGCGCGCATTCGATGAGAATCGATATTTGTCGAAAGTTGGTGGCATCTTCTAACTAGCAACAGTAATGTTTTGATTTCACGAAAAATAAGGAATATAGGGAATAGTGAATTTAGGCAAGCGGTATGATAAGGCTCGGTGAAAAGGGCCAAGACACAAGCAATGCGATCTTTCAATGAATCAAACTATCACGGTACTTACCACTTTGAAGTATACGCTCGAACCGACGGGTCGACCAAGCGAAGCCTGGACTTGTTGCCGCGCACATGCAGGATGACGAGCGCCTTAGACGCCCTGCACCGGCGGGTGGTTGTCCTCCTTGATCACCGTCTTGAAGTTGGCGTAGACCTGCAGGCCCCCGCTGATGCGCTCGAGGGTCAGCACGTTCCCGCTGACGCCGGTGATGCACGCGTTGTCGGACAGCGCCGCGTTCTGGATGGTCAGGTCGTCGAAGGCGCAGTCGGCGATCTGCAGCGCGCCCGAGTACTTGGTGATGCTCAGGTCGCCGCGGGTTTTGACGCCCTTGATCGAGATCTGGCCCGACGCGTTGTTGATCGTGATCGACCCGCTCACATTGCCCATGATCTCGATCGGATCCGACATCCTCTCGACAAGAATGTTGCACGCCTTCGCGCCCTCGGCCAGGGTGAAGCGCCCGCCCGAACCCGTGTAGCTCACGTCGCCTTGCACGGTCGTGCCGCTCACCAGATTCACGTCGCCCGCCCCTTCCACCGCATCTAGCTTGCCCTTGATGTACACGCCGTCGGCCGAGGTGAACGACCCACCCCACCTCACGAGCACGTTATAGAACTGCTGGTTCTCCTTGGCTTGAAACTGTTCGCCATTCTCAATGATAGTGGTTGTGGGAACCATGTTGTTGTGGCGTGCAGAATTGGATGGGAAGTGGTAGTGTGGATAGTGTAGATTGTGTGGCTTGCGTAGAGATCAAGTCTGTTGAATTTATAGCCGTGCTAACGGCGGCGATCGGAGAAACTGAGGCACGGTGTATGTTTTTATCGCCAAAAATGATTCTCGAGACGTGCAATCTGCATCTCTGGTACTGTAGTACCCTTATGTGGACCGTGTCGATAAATCTTGCTGGAATATCTCGCTGACAAAACCAAATATGAGAAAAAAGGCACCATATGATTGTGCAATATCGTCTAGAGTTTCCGTTGTTCCGAATCTGTGAAGCAATGCCGTATCTCGATGTATGTTTGAGGTTCCGTTGTTCAGTACTCAAGAATCCGTTCGATGCAGCTGGTGCGGTACCGTACCGTAGATCTCATCGACGGTAAATATTTCTGATACCGCACCTGGCCAACCACTTTCAACCGCTACCAATGCAAATATCTGAGTTTTGTATCTTAATAATCGAGCATCTCACTGTTGCCGTACATTCCGGTACGAACATTTCTACTCGAAATTACATCCACGGTTGATGAATGACCTGTACAGTACCGGACACCGTAGTACTGTACCGGAGCTTCTGTCCAGCAACTCGAATTCCTTGCCTACCAGGGCAACGTTGTTCGCGATAACAATGAGGACACAGTGCTATCGAAGCCGCATCCGCTTCTACGAACTCTATTTCTAGTGCAACTCATTAAAAGATACAGGGGTTTTTCTGTGAGCCATACTCGAGTTCTACGTCCATCGTGCAATCACCGAGCTTCTTAAATGTAGGAGAGATTTGCGTTGCGCAATAAGTTCTTACTAGAACCACAGATTTAGTTGGACGGATCATGATACAGGTATCCCTTGTGATTATGATCGTTCTACGTGCGGTGAATCAATTCATGGTCCAACCTACAAGCTCTCTCTCTATGTACGTGAGTAGAAGTATGGAGATCTCGCGCGTTGAGAACAACAGCAGTATTTCATTAGTATGCCTAAGAAACTGCACTACCACGCTGACTGTGGAAAACCTAATCATTGAGAATGTGAACACTTTTACTCAAAACGCGCTCAGGGATTCCACAGTTTGACGGTGATGATGTGTTGACATATCATCGGCATTGTCGGGGTGCCTGATTGACTGAGAATTGATTCACGGTGCGTCGAACGAGAATACGTCACAAAGGATACTGCCCTGCTAAGAGTTACAGGTCGTGACGCGACGTTAGAAAATAACAGGTTTTCGCATTGTTTCATAGGTGTTTTTTTGATGAGAAAATCTACTTTTGCTTGTTTACCTTCTTACCGACGCGGACGGGGAACACCTACATCAACCATGCAGTAGAAATATCGTAGACAAGTGCACTATGAACGAGATTTTCGACTTTTCAGGTACAAAAATTCAGATATTTGCATTGTGTAGCGGTTGTAAGTGGCTTGAAAGATGCAGGACTGAAACATTCACCATCGATGAGATCTACTGTGCCGCACCATCTGAATCAGACCTATTTTTGAGTACTGAATAACGGAACCTCTAAACATACACTCAGATATGTACGACCTTGCTTCACAATCCTGAACAACGGGAGCTCTCGATAGTTTACTCATATCCAGTTCGATATTTCATCTCATACTTGCGTTCGACGGCGAGATATTCGACAAAGATTTCTGCTCACGGCTCACTCAAGGGTACAGTACAGTGCTACTAGAGATGCAGATAGCAAGTCTCGAAAATCATCGACAGCGGACAAACATACACCACATCGCAGTTTCTACGGTACTCACCGTGAATTCGGCTATAAATTCATCAGCCTCGATCACAAAGTATCTCAATCAATCCATCCACAACTGGCCAGCCCAACCCATTCACTGCGATAAATTATCATGAGTCAAACAACTGATATTCAGAATGGCGAACACTTCCAAGCCAAGGAGAACCAGCAGTTCGATAACGTGCGAGTGAGGTGGGGTGGGTCGTTCACCTCGGCCGATGGCGTGCTCATCAAGGGTACTCTAGAGGCGACGCAAGGCGCGGGCGACGTGAATCTGGTGAGCGGCACGACCGTGCAAGGCGACGTGAGCTACATCAGCTCGGGCGGGGACTTCACTCTCGCCGACGGCGCCAAGTCAGGCAGTATCCTAGTTAAAAACATGGGCAACCCGGTCCGGATCTCCGGCATTGTCAACGGATCAATCACCATCACCGCGACCAAGGGCATGATCTCGATCAAGGGCGCCAAGGCCAGCGGCGACCTCACCATCAGTGAGTACTCGGGTGGACTCGAGATCGTCGACTCGACATTCGCCAACGTCTCCATCACCATGTCCGAGCTCACCCCGATACCGTGGCCCCTCAAAAAGGTGCACCCAAACTTGACGAGGGTCAGTGGACACTCCCTCACTCTCAAGCAGCTCACAGGGTTGCTCAAGGTGATTGACAGCAAGTTCGAGGCCGTGACGAAACAGTTTAATCACCCGCCTGTCGAGGGCATCTAAAGCCTGCGATATCGTGCATCTGCGCGTCAAATTTCAGGATTTACTTCTTTGACCTTTTGGTTCGAGTGCACACTCCTGCGTGGTACGGGTTGAGATAGTTTGATTCATTGAAAGATTGCATTGCTTGTGTCTTGTTCTTTTTTCCCCAAAACATAATTTTTCTACTTGCCTAATTTCCCTTTTCTTGAAGTGATTTCATTCCGAAATCCGAACATAATTTCGGTAGTTACAGGATGTCTCAAACTTTCAACGAGAATGAATTCTCATTTGCCCCGGAAACATTCTCCCATATATTTGCCAATTCAAGAAAGATACTGTACCGATATTCTACTGTATTTCAATCGCTCTAATCATTCACCAGTGCTAGTGCTGACTTGTTCCTTATCTGTCGAGTAATTCGATTTTTCTTTTTTCTATCGTATTATTCGAAGAAAATTAAGGACCGGCCTTCATATCGCCGACGAATTCGATTCAGTTTTGGTATTTGAGCGGGCTGTAACCTGAACAATACTTTTTTTGTGAAAGTAATGTAACATGGTACTGATTAATAGGCAGTAGGGATGGCAAAAACGCCTCTGAACTAGTAAATGTATCCTTTGTTTGTTTTAATTATATATTCTTTTTCAACTGTCTTACTCAATTGTGAGATGTTAATGATAAATGTTATTTTTAGCACGATAGTATTCCCATTTAAAAACAAATACAAACAGCGCTTTTATTCCGTCACGTTTAGCTTTCTTCAGTCACCTAGAAGGCCATTTAGTCAAACAGATGAAAATATTGAAGCCCCAGCAAAATGATTAATGCA
>JAAUYH010072733.1_pt1 | contig 13722 bp, 12 predicted proteins | sample 7278061 | NCBI WGS metagenome assembly JAAUYH01 (sample SAMN14350203, study PRJNA611818) | marine sediment metagenome | isolation source: surface marine sediment (0.6m) | place: French Polynesia: Moorea | collected 2018-08
ACTTAAGTATTAGTGAAGCTATTACATCTTACACTGTACGAGGGCGACATCTGGTGGAATGCATGTACTTGATGAATTGAGTGATGTGATGTAAGAGTATGTATAATTTGAACATGTCACTGACATCTGGTGGATGAGATGGAAGTATATGAGGAACATATATGATGCCTTATATTGGTTTATATATATATATATATTATTATGATGTAAGCATGTATAAAGTGAATGCACCAAAGAATCAACACAGTAATGGAATGTGCATCAACATGTTGTGATTCACATTCCTGAATTTTTTTGGAATAATACATTTTCACTATCTTATGAATGTGAATAAATAATTTATTTTTAGTTTGATATGGAAGGGGGGGGGGAACTTTATTGGAAGGTATATATATATAGAGTCTTATCACAGTATTCATGTGTATTACAAATCTTCTTTGTATTTACAAGTCATATTTACTTTCAATTAAATTTGTAATTTGAAGGAAAAGGTAATGTAAAATGGGACAAAGGAGAATAAGATGTAAGAAGTGTGGTCGTTTATTTAGAGGGAAAAGAGGATTAGCCTTACACAATAGGCATGGATGTCAGGATAATGAAAAGGTGAGTTTCAAAGAACAACATGTACATCATGTGAAAAATGGGAGTACTAAAAGTGATGGAGAATATCAAATTGAGAAGGGAAAAAACAACTTGACTGGAAAAAACTTTACTAGTAACAATGGAAGCCAGACACATAAAAAGAAAGATGAACAAAATGGAAGGAAGAAGGACAAATTGACAAATGAAGTGACAAGTCAGGTGACAAATGGGCATGTCAGGGAACATGTTGTACAATATAAAGAGAGAGGTGATGATGGGAAAGTGAACCTAACATTACAGAATGAAGGGCAAGGAGAATTAATTGGTAGACGTCAATCTGTGAGAGGGAGAAGACGCCAAGTTACTGTATGGAGATGTAATCAGTGTAATGCATCATTTAATTATAAACGTGAACTGAATTTACATAATCGAACTTTACATAATCCTGATCATTCTGTGTTACAACCTAAACCATGACTATCTCAAAATAGAGTTGCTCCTTGGCAATCTCCAACAGGTGAGAATATTTATCCAGAATTGGAAGATATTTATCATAAAAATAGGTCCTATATTTTAGATAGTCATTACACACCACCATTAAATGCTATATATAATTTCCCACTGGATAATACATTTACTGTGGATTTGTTGATGGAACATGTGACATATGTCTTCCATAACAGAGGAGTGGCTTTTAGGATGAATTTTTCATTTGGACTTATTTTAAAAAATATTGAGACTCAAGAGTTAGTTTATTATAGACCATACATGAATGCACTAATATTTGAGAAACCAATATATGTTAGTAGGAAGAAAGATTTGAAACGAGTAAGAGCTAGATTTAATAATTATGATATAGTTCAATATATGTTGAATCAGAGACCAAACACTAAATTTAGATCTGTCCTAGTTACCAATTTAAGGGTGTGGGTGTGGGATTTGAATTATCCTATTTTAGGATATTTAAGGAATTTGAGGTCCTTTCCATCAAATTTAAAACACTTGAAGTGTATACAACCTTTAATTTCAAAGTTATATGATAGACATACATATTATAAAGACAGGAAGTGTGCCTTTAGATGTTTAGCTTTACATTGGCACTATGAAATATATAGGATAAAGGGACAGAAGCTGTATGAGAGTAAAGTTCAGAAATATTTTCATCAATGGATGAAGTATCGTGAAATGGATGAAAAAGACTTTCAGGGAGTTAATTTATGTGACATGAACTTGTTTGAAAAATGTTTTGAAATTAATGTGAACATATATGAGAGAGTGGAAAATGAATTTACACAATTAAAGTATGCTTCATGTGGTAAATATGGGGAAACTATGAATCTCAATATGTGGGAACAACATTTGTCATATATTTATGATCTGTCTTTATTCGCCACCACTTTCCAGTGTAGTAACTGTTTTAAATTGTTTTATTCAGATGATGCATTGACTCGACATGAAAAGTCAGACTGTAGTACCATAACTTCATATAGGTTTAAGGGGGGATATTATGAAAATATTCAAACTATATTTGAAGCTTTGGACTTTGTAGGAATACACATACAAGAGGAAGATAGATATCAAGAGGATTTCATTGTTTTTGACTTTGAAAGTATTCTAAGTCCCTTGAATGAACATCATACAGATAAATTGACTCTTACATCTCGTCATATTCCTGTTAGTGTAGCTATGTGTGGAACATTGACCAATCAAAGTGAGGGTAAATTTATATTGCGTGATAATGAAAAAGACTTAATAAGGGAATGGATAGCTGAGATGAGAATTTGGGCTCAAGAAATAAGAGACAAAGCATATAAAAAATGGGGGTGGATTCTTGATAGATTACAGTTTATAATGAATGGAATTAGACGCCAAATAGGTCAGACAGAAGAAGCTTATTTATATCCAAATGATATGAATGTCACCCTTCTTAATACTGAGTACAGTCTTAGTATACTTGAACAGGATGATGAATATAAGAAATATAGTTTAAATACATTGTCCCGATTGTATGATAGAGCTAAAACATACATAGATGAAGTAGTCATTTTGTCATATCATAGTTCTAAGTATGATGTGAACCTTATAAAGAAATATTTGCCCGTTGAATTGAATATGTGTAATACCAATAAGGGTACAGTAATTAAGAGGAATAATGCATACAACTGTATCAGTACAGGTGAAATGTTGTTCTTAGATGTAACCAATTTTTTAGCAGCAGGGATATCATATGACAAGTTTTTAAAGGCATATGAGGTTGGTGTATCTAAAAAATTCTTTCCATACGAATATTTGACTAGTTTTAATGTATTGTATGAAGAGGAACTACCGCTCCCCTTTAGTGGTGCTTGGTATTCCTCTTTGAAAGGAGGAAATGTTTTAGGTGATAATGATGAAACTATTTTAACAAACTTTAGGGTTGTAAAGAAAGCTTGGGACACATATGGAATGAAAAATTTAGCTGACCTTTTAGAGTGGTACAACTTAGATGATGTACGTCCTTTTTGTTCCGCTGTGAGGAGAATGCTTTCATTCTATGTGACAAAAGGAATAGATATCCACAAAAATGCAATATCTCTGAGTGGTGTTGGACGTAGGTGGTTATTTCAGTCAGCAAGGAAGAGAGGAGTTACATTTGCTTTATTTGATAAATTCTCAAAGGATTTGTATAGAACAATAAGGGAGGGGGTAGTGGGGGGCCCCTCTATAATTTTCAGAAGGCACGCAAAAATAAATGAAACACTTATAAAGAATAATCCTAACAGAATTGTGAAAGAAATTTTGGGTTTTGACAGTTGTTCTATGTATGCAAAAGCAATGTCAATGGAGATGACTGTAGGAGGCTTTGTCAGAAGATTTGAAAATAATAATTTTAAACCAATGGTGAGAGATAAATATCTCCTTGCTTATTACTGGATGGATTTCATTGCTGCCACAGAAAAAATAACAATATGTCATAAGTTAAACGTAGGAAAAGAGTATAGATGTTCTGCTTATCTTGCTGATGGTGTAGAATTTTGTAGTAATTCTAACAATGAAAATAATAACAATAATAACATCAATAATAACACAATATTTGAATTTTTTGGTTGTTATTATCATGGTCACGAAAATTGTGCATTATCTCTTTCTTTGTCAGATGAAGAAAAGAAATTGAGATGGAATAGACATATGAAAAAATTGAAATATTTAAAAAGTAAATATAATGTGCGTTATATCTATGAATGTGAGTTCATGAAGAAATATAGTATGGACAGTGACTTTCATAGATTTGTTCAGTCTAGGAGACCCGAATTTTATCAAAATCATAAGGGATCAGTCTCAATGGAAACTATACTACAAGCTGTGGAAAATGACCAACTATTCGGTATGTTGCAGGTGGACATAAGTACACCTACAGGTGAATGGCCTCCTGGCAAGGAGAGGGATCAGTCTCCAGAATCATACTTCCATGAGATGCCTCCTATTTACTGTACAACAAAAGTACCTTTTGAAGCAATAGGTCCTCACATGCAAGAACATGCTAAGAAATATAATCTTTCACAAAAACCAAGAACTTTATTAGTAGGTGGACTAAAGGCGAAGAAAATATTACTTGCCAGTAAGTTGTTGCAATGGTACATTAAACACGGTCTAGTTGTTTCAAAAATATATCAAGTTGTAGAATTTTGTAGAGATGCTTGCTTCTCTGACTTTATAAACGAAGTGAAAGAGGCAAGAAGAGAAGCTGATATGAATGAAGACACAAAAATTAAAGCAATGACATTTAAATTGCTAGCAAACGCATCATTTGGTGGTTTACTTCTACAGAAATGTAAACATAAGAACATAAAGTTCATACATGGACTCAATGCAGCAAAGAATTGTATTAATGATAGAAGGTTTTGCTCCCTCGAGACATTGTGTGAATCAGACCAAATTTATGAGGTAGAGAATTACAAGAGGCGAATTGATATGAACACACCAATTCAATGTGGCTTTATGACTCTTCAATATGCTAAGCTTATTCACAATATGTTTTACTATGATTTTTTATGTGAGTTTTTACAACCAGGTTCATTTGAAATGCTACACTGTGACACAGACTCGGCGTACATCTGCATATCTGCTAAAAAATTGGACGACATTGTGAAGCCTGAGAAGAAGGAAGCTTACATGAAGGCAGTTTATGGTTCATGTGACGATAATATAAAAATTAATTTCGGTGAAAATAATCATTTCATAACAAGACAGTGTTGTGAAAAACATAATAAATATGATCAGAAGGAACCTGGGATTTATAAGGAGGAACTGTCAGGTATTAAAGAAGGCATAGGATTATCTTCAAAGTCTTATATATTGATAACAGACAAGAAGGTGGAACCCAGTCAAACACCTCTAAAAGTATTATTGGGTCAATCGCTAGTTAATAAAGCTAGGAAGGTGAAGACTAGGACAATATATAGGAGGTTACAGCTCAATAATACAAAGTTCCCTTGCAAGTCTATAAAATGGTACTATAAATTAGTCAGTAAAGGTGTGAGTAAGAAGAATGTAATTAACCCAGTATATACATATAGACATGTATTGAAAACTCAAGAGAAAAGGAGTTCCATTAACAAAGGTTTTAGATTATGGAATAGTGAAATTTACAGCTACTCTCAAAGTAAAGATGCTTTCAGCTACTTTTATTGTAAGAGGGCTGTAAATCAGGATCAAGTGACAACAAGACCATTGACAATAGAAATGATTCCAGTGAAACGTCCACTGGGAAATATAAATCATGTAGCAAGTGAAAGTGGAGTAGATAATGTACTTGTTGAGGGTTAAACATTTATTGTATTTATGAATAATATTTATCATTCCCCACATACCTATGAATGTGGTGAATGTTTCAATACCATTTGGTATGTGTAAGCCATGATAGATATAGTCTCAGTTCATTCTACATACACCAGATGTCAGTAAGAGACTTTCTCACTGGACTACACACATAGCCTAGGACTCTTACTACACAGTCTGTGTTTTGTCTCACCTGAGAAAGGAAAATGTTCCCCTTTGAAGATGATATAGCCATAAGCATGTCCGTGACAGGTGGGTCATCTTCAGGTAAGACAGTATTTGCTGTTAATCTGTTCAAGTACCATCAGGCCATGTTTCCTGGACATAAAATAGGCCATTTTTTCATTTGCTACAGCGAGTGGCAAGAATTGTATTCATCTGTTAGAGAATACTGTCCCAACGTCAAATTCATACAAGGACTTATAAGTAGAGATGATTTGAGTGAATTGGGACAAGATGACACTTACAGCTTGGTCTTCATAGACGACCTTATGTTTGAACTCAGTTCTAGTGAAGTTTTTCTGCAGTCTCTACTTTCTATATCTCATCACAAAAAAGTTCACTTTATATACACTCTTCATAACATATATTTCCAAGGGAAGTTCAGCAGAACTCTATCACTGAATACTAAATACATTGTCTTATTTATCAACAGGCGTGACCAAGAACAGATTAGACGTCTTGCCACACAGGCCCTTGGTAAAGGAGGAAGCAGATGTTTAATGGAAGCTTATAATGATGTGCAAAAAAGTCAAAAATATGGATACATAATGTTAGATTTGTCTCCCCACTCCGATCCAAAATATACCTTGAGAAGTAAGATTTTCCCGGGAGAAGATACTGTTGTTTACCTCATGAAGGAGTAATGTGAGACACTTCCTTCATGGTAATGGTATGTGCTTTTTCTGGAATGTCAACAATGAAGCATATTTGAGGCATACGATTTGAAAGACACATACCATCTAACAGAGTATAAATGTGGTTCATTGTATGCTCCTCTTAATATTCACTTATGCCAAAGGTATACTGGTATTGGAGCATACTTACTGCTTACATATACCATTCATCCACAGGATATACTTACTTATCACTATATGACAGAATTGTCTTCCATGGATTCATCCATGCACGATCCAGATAAGTGGTTTATACTGGGAAAGGAAGTACCAAAACAGGAAATAGTTTACTTGTCACAGGTGATAATACTTTATATAGTTATTTTGACCTGTATTATCAATCTTAGTATTGACAGCACAAATCAACTTTGGAGCTCACTACTTGCCACAGCTCTAGGAATACTTCTACCAAATCCTTCAATTAAAAGTGGAAGGAAACATATCATTTCCAGTGGAGACGTCATAGATGGGCGAATGGTGTCACCTCATGCATCAAGAATATGAAACGTCAACTACAGTCACCAAGAGGACAAGACAAAAGATATATGTTTTATGTGAGTAGACAGATATTACTTGTAATATATATACTGTATTGGCATCATATATACATGGCACCTTTCATTTTGAAAGCTAAATATTACCTCCTTTTCCTTATTGACCAAAATACCACCACAAAGCAAGCAAGGCTTGTATTGGGTACAGCAAATAAGATTCAATTACTAGCTATAACTGAAGTTTTTAATAATATCTCACACCTTACCACTTCAGAAGATAAAAACATTAGACGTACAGTAAAGAGATATAGTAAGTTGATTGCAATATTGTCATCTACCTCTTCCTCATTGGTACACAAACAATCTGTTATTAGGAAAAACCTACTAATTACTTTCAAATTGATTTTACTCCTTAAAACAGAAATATATCACCTCTTATCACAATGAAGTATGTAGATAAATGTATACTTGTTCCCATACAAGAGTGGAATGTAATGAAACAAAGTAAAAATAGTGAAAAAGTTGACAGTAGAGATGAATCTACTATGACAGATGAGGTTACAGATGATTGTACAAAGTCAACTCGTAATGTGAAAGATGTAAGTACTATGACAGAAAATAATGACAAAGGTAGTGAGGGTTCTACAATTATTGTACTGCCACCTGGTGTACCTAAATCAAGATCAAAGAAAAGAAAGATAAAATTTGAGTCAGATAAAGATATAGATAAATATGAAGGTGAATCTAAAATGAAAGCAAATGTAAAAAATAATGTCAATTCAAACCATGAAATTGTAAAAGCAGAAAAATCAGACCCCATGAGATTTGAATGGAGATCTCTGAAATAATCAACACAATGAGTGACACAGAGAACATGTCAGTTTTACAATCTGTACATGCAAAATATTTGGATCCTGGTTTTCCTGCTTCCTTCATGGAAATGTCTACTTTTTATAAACATTTAGATAAGAATACTAAGAAACAGGTATCTCTGAGCAGAGTGAAGAGATATTTAATGTCTGATCAGAATATATCTGTTATGAATGCTTTACCAAGAAAGCATAAGTACATGAAAATAGTGGTACCTCGTATGTTCTATATGTTTGAAATTGATGTTGCTTTATTTGACAGGAAGCTAGCTAAGTATAATGCAGGTTATGTTGGGTTTCTCCTTGTCATAGATTCATTCTCAAAGTATGTCTGGTGTCGTGGTCTCAAAAAGGTAAATGGTGAAAGTGTAACAAAGGCATTTACTTCCATTCTGAAACAAGCAACAGATAAATGTGACAATATTCGCAGTGACAGAGGCAGTGAGTTCATCTCTTCTACCTTTCAAAATTTGTTAAAAAAATATAACATTAATCACATTTTTGCACCATCACCTCAAAAAGCAGCAGTCGCTGAACGCGCAATTTCAACTATTAAGAAAAAATTAAGTAAATTCATGGCAATAAAGAATAGTCAAACATGGTTCAGAGCACTAGCATCTGTTACAGACAGTTACAATAACACAGTTCACTCCAGCACAAATATGGAACCAGCATCTGTCAATGCATCAAATCAATATTATGTTTGGCGTGAAATGTATGAAAAAGATTTTGTCCATTACCCAAAAGTGAGTGAAAAAGATGAACGTGAAATATATGCCAAAGATGATTATACCATTCCAGATAAGGACAGATCTCAGAATATTTTTCAGTATAAATTTAATGTGGGTGATGTTGTAAGGTTAAGCATACAAAAGTATCAATTTAGAAGAATATATCATCAGTCATGGACATCTGAATATTTCTATATTACTGAGAGACTCATGTCACAGAATTTTAAAATGTATACTGTCAAAGATGGAACCAATACTATGGTGGAAGGAAAATTTTACGAAACAGAACTACTTAAGGTTTCTGTTCCAAAAGACACACTGTTTAGAATTGAAAAAGTGATTGTCACTGAAAAAGATAGATTATATGTGAAATGGGAAGGATTTGCAAAAAAATACAATTCGTGGGTGAATAAAAATGATGTTTATGACATAAGTTCACACACCTAATTAATTTTCTACTGATATAAAATATACATTGTAAAGGAGAAAATGTAACGTTCACTGACTGATATTGATGTATAACACACTCAAGTTACAAGGTCTATGCATTGGGTGAAGGGTTTCAGTCTGCAAAGTACAGTTAACTGCCTCCATACTTACTCGATTAAAGTTATAAAGAGCTCACTGTGGCGTATTTCCCACTTCATAGAACCTTCACTTAGGAGAAAAAAAATGAATCATGTTTACATTACTTTACACTTCTCTCAATGCTTTTTCGTCTTACACACGTCAAATACGTTACATTTTCATCTTCTCCTTGCCTCACAAAACGTATGTATGTATACCTTGCTTACCTCTACGTATTAATAACGTGGTGTAATGGTTTGCACATAACATAAGTTTTGTTCCCACAATTTCAGTTCTCACTCTACGTTTGTACAGTCTAAAGGTTTAGTATTGTATACAATTACCTCACTGTCTCATAATTACCACACTTGGATACTACTTTTGCAATACAATGGCTATGTCTAACAGGGATTTACGGAAAAGTATTGTCACACAGGCTTGTCTCATGCTTGCCATAGAACACAAAGTTAATGATATACTGTCAGAATGTTGTGTGGCTTGCAAAGAAGTTAATACTTCATCAGCCAATTTCACGGATCATGAATGTATCAATCCTACATGGTTCAAAGCCTTTGTATATGGTATATGTTCAGAGGTGTCTCAACTGGAGTCCCTTAGAGATAAGTGTTACCATTTCTTTCAAAAGTATTGTATAGCATATGATCATGAACTAGATACAGATATACACATTGGACCTTTTGATGGTCACTTTCAATTAATTATACATAACAGTGTATTAGTTGATACCTTGAAGGACATAGTAGGTAGTCATAAGACTAGCACAACAGAAGAAATTGTTTCTGTCTTGAGTGTATACTACACAATTACTAATGACTTGATGACTAATGTAGACTTGTCAAGTATTCAATCATCACAAAATGGTGAGGATGATATAAATGTATCAGACTTTGATGTAGATTTTACTGCTTTGTTAATGTCATTTGATAAGAAGTAAGATATATAGGTTGTTTACCACTTGTAAAGGAATGTTACAAATATTTGAATAATGTGTCTATTTTTATATTAATGGAAATACCATTCCTTGTGAGAGTATATATATATGTTCCATGTAATGTGTCTCTTGTTCCTTTTTTGGAATTTCTTCAGAGTAGGACATTACTGTTCCACTCTCCTCATATGGCACTGCTGTATGAAAATACAGTTGATGACAGTGCTTGGTACAGGCACTTTCTTCTTATGTCTGAAAATAAACTGGCTCCTATTGCACCTGGATTTTACAGAGTCGAGGACAGAGATTATTCTGAGGACTATAATCATAGGAATATACAAAATACTAACTCTGACAGTACTGAAGGTTGCAAAACTACATCTGCTACTGAAAGGGAAGACAAAGTTCCGATAACTATATCCACTCCGAGTGATCAGGTTATTACACAGACTCATTCCAAGGAGTGTGAAGTAGCAAGACAACGTCATTCAGCTAGGAACACTATAAAACCGAAGAAAAGGAAGGTCCTAGCAGTGGAACAATCTGGTGGTGAGAAGAAACCACGAAGGACTAACAGTGTTACTTATTGTAAGGAACCAAAAGGTTTCAAAAAGACACACTACTTAGCTTGGTAAATATTTCACCCACTACTTTGTTATATTGTAATTCAATACCTGTCATAATATGGGTACTGCATATGAGTTATACCCCTCTAGAAGTGGACATTCTGACCGGATAGCATTATTCTCTGCACCACTTGTTGACAATTCCTATGAATGTGAAGAAATTATACGTTACAAACCTACTACATCTTTAAACAGTCAGACAGGACCTATTCATTTCCTAATATCGAATATCAGTCCTCGTTACATATCATTGTGTAGAAGCCGATTAGTCATAGAATGTAAGGTGGTGCAGGGAGATGGTACACCTATTACAGATGAGTCTCAGCCTGATGACAGTGTTGTCACCAGTCCAAGATCATCAAAGGTTGGTCTTGTAAATAATTTTCTGCACTCATTATGGTCTTCTGCAGAATTTTCTTTACAAAATCAAGTTATGTCACCCCATGTGGGAAATAATTATCATTACAAGGCCATAATAGATGTCTTATGTAGAAATACACAGAGTCCTGGTGAATTGTTTGCACAGATGTATGTGAAGGACTCATATGAAATGCTCAAAGATGTTTCATCGGGTTTGGAGGCAGCAAATCCTGCCCAAGCTGTGAGAAGGTCAATGGCAAATAGTTCACGCACATTCACCTTGTCAGGTGTCTTAAATCATGACATATGTAAACAACCCCGTCTGTTGCTCAATAATGTTTCCATCGGTTTAAGACTTCAGCCTAACAAAGATTCATTTGTCTTGTGTTCTAACATTAAAGTCTCAAGTTCCAATCCGGCACCTGACTTCAAAGTTCAAATAACAGATGCATCTTATGATATATGTTATGTCAGACCAAACAGTGGTGTATTACTCAGTCAGGATAAAATTCTGCACGGAAACAAGAGAGCAATGTATCCCCACTTGAGGTCAGATGTAAAAACATACAGCATAGCAACAGGTTCACGTACATTTTCATGTGACGACATTTGGTCGTCTTATGTTCCATGTGATGTCTTTGTATGCTTCATTGACTCAGAAGCATATTCTGGTAATTACCTCAAATATCCTTACAGATTTGAAAGCGTCAAAATCACCAGAATAGGTCTGTTCATTGATGGACAGTCCCAACCATCTAAACCATATGAAACAAAGTTTGATCCAGAGCATTGGAATCTAGGATCATACACAGATGCTTACATAGCATTACTGGGTCATGACCCATCACAATGTAACATCACATATGAAGAATTTGGTGAAAACTTCACCATTTTCAGATTCCCCCTTGAAAGATACACAGGTACTGTATTTCCAAAGGCTAAGAGAGGACATGCGCGTCTTGAGGTGACCTTTGACGACGCTTTACCTAAAAATTACACCATACTCATATACTCATTATTCTCTTCCTACATGGAAATAGACTCATCTCGCAATATATTTATGTATGAATAAGACATTTACTTCACCCTCACACATGACTTTCACTAAAAAATTCATTACTCCGTTCCTATACAATTATTATACTCATGTGGAGTCACCCCCTGTTACACGGTCCCTGTCACGTTTCAACTATCCTGTTGTTCTGATAAATAACCATGTCGTGTGTTACTCACTATACGTTGATTTATTCATCTTGCTCTCCCTCACCATGTCTCTACATCTTACTTTTTTCTGTTACCTCATGACCTTACTAGACTATGTCATATTTTCTTGTTTACATATCTCCTTCCCTACCACATTTCAAGCATCATTGGAATACTTATATTGTTTCATAATTGGGGTGATCCAATTATATATGTGTATTTATTATATACTGATTTTCCCTCTTACTGTACATATTATTTCAAAAAAATTATCATAATGATATTGTTGTTGTTGGTGTGATTTAAATTCAAATGTATCTTACTACAATAAGTTTTTGTTTTACAGCATATGTACACACTTAAGAGTGATATTGGAAAACTCATGTTGTTACAGAATTGTTGTAAAACAATTTTGAAGTGTATGTCATACCATATATAATTTATTACCTGTGACATTACCTCTGGTTTCATGTAACAATACCACTATTACCTTTGTAAGGTGTGACAAATTTTTGCTAGAGGTATCATGTAACAATACCACTATTACCATTGTAAGATGTGATAAATTTTTGCTTTATGTCATATATACATATGTAAGAGTATTATTGGAAAACTCATGTACCTATGATGTAAATCAATATTTTATGTGACATGATATACACAACACTTATTGTAAATTGGAATGTTACTTGATATAATAAATGTTTTTAAATTGAATTGATAATGACTTTGTTTCCTTTCAAATTCTCACATATTAACTCATTTACAGATATTTGTGCATATCTATTTCATTATTCACCACAAAGCCCCTATGCCTTTTGCAAAATATCTTTCCTCACCACACTATTACCGACATGATATATGAATATAATCTGTCTATGTATTCAAGATTGGTCCACATCCTTCTACACCCTTGCATTGTCTTCATGGTTAATTACCATTCAACACTGTGTTTACTTAATGTATCCCATGATATGAACCAACTTTACATGATCCCTTTATATGTAAGACATGTTTAAAGTTCCTTCATTTACTGCTTCCTTCATTCACGTATCACAACTACACATTGACGGATCACTCCACCTTCAAAATGAATTTGATTGTAATTGGATCAATCATAACTTTCTGCATGGTAGGAACATACAATGCATTGACTTGTGGTCCTTGCACATGCGACAGGACAAATATGAGGATGAATTGTGTAGGCTCAAAGGTAACATCTCTGAATGTGTTGATGAAGAAGAACTTGTATTGGGTCAAGAAGATACGTTTCCTGAGTCTACTACACACTAAAATCTATGACCTCAGAGATATAGTGCATTGGTCTTCTTTGAGAAACTTGTATGTAACTGGAAATACCTTGCTATCCTGTAGGTCCCTAATACAGGTGAATAAGGAAATTACTGTATATGGAAGCGACTTCCATGATTGTAAACTAGGCTCCATGAGTGGTATGTATTCTCATAGATGTAAAGTTCATTTCTTGTAATTATACCCTCATTAGTCATATCTCACTTATATATTATATATGTAATGTCCCTAATATATTCTCTACTTCCTTTTAAAGTTACACATCAGAACACCTTACAAATATTAGAACAGTTCCCTTCTACAATACTTTCTGAGG
>JAAUYH010254048.1_pt1 | contig 13722 bp, 6 predicted proteins | sample 7278061 | NCBI WGS metagenome assembly JAAUYH01 (sample SAMN14350203, study PRJNA611818) | marine sediment metagenome | isolation source: surface marine sediment (0.6m) | place: French Polynesia: Moorea | collected 2018-08
CCAGGGGAATCAGGCGTAACGTTATGGCTGGATTAGAAGTCGCGGAGAGAGGGACTCATGCCCTCCTCATGGAAAACTCAGTCACTGTGCTTTAGCAATTCTCGTTCCTTGCGATCTTGAGGAGGGGGGTAAGTCGCAGGCGCTTAATCCCTACTGATCGGTCAAAAGTTGAGTGACGACACTCCCTTGAGAACGATGAAAGGTATGAATATGCTGCTCAAACACCCACTCTCCACAGTCCGCTAGATCATCTAGCCCAATCAGATTGAGGAAAATTTCGGCCACCAGCCATAAAACGATGCGGGCTAATGAGTGGGAGATAGAATACTCCATGGTTGCGAATCCTTCAGACCTAAAGACTCAAAAGTCTCGACAGTTGCATAATATCGACCTGAAGAATGAGTCCACATCGCATAAATGTCATGTCTAAAGCATGACAGAGGTCATGTTTCGGGCGCCAACTTAAAGCGGGACAATCCAGTCGAGAAGAAATACAGCATGCAGAATACAGGAGTCAGGAGTCAGGAACTAGATTCTGACTCCTGACTCCTGTAGGGTTTTGCCCTTCTCGTTCGCGAAGCGTCTCCCAAAGAGAAAGAGTATTCTTGCTCCGTGAAAATGTCCTGGCTTAAGTTGACGCCCCCTGTTTCGCTTATAGGAGCTGACTCTGAAATTCTTGCGCCTGTTGTGGATTCGGAATTTCAGCCGCGAGTAGGGCAACCAATTGTCGGGGGAATATCTGAGGATTATCCGCTAATACTTCATCAATCAAATAGCCTGCCATTGGTCCGATATAACTGGCTAATCGCTGTCGACAACACTCGATAAAATAAGGATCGATACTTTGGGATAAGGCGTCCTCGGACTGAGCCGCAGAGTGGTCTGCAAAATTTCCAGAAGAATGACCGTGTGGCTGGGAGGGCGTTTCAATTAAGGTTGGCTCTGACGCCATCACAATCCGACTTCTAAATTCAGCCGCTTGATGAGGATCGGCAATTTCATTCGCTAGATGCTCCACCAGTTGCCGAGGCGTAATATTTGGATGCTGATCTAAGACGTCTTCAACGATATAACTCGCCATCGGTCCAATACTACGAGCCAATTCTTGCTGACAGTGATCGATAAATTTGGGACTGGGAATCACCGCTCCTTCGGCGCTAGGAAAACTGGAGCCAGCCAAATTGATCGGCGCAGGGGACTCATGCTCAACCAGCTGAGTCACAGGGGTGTCAAGGGACGTTTTTGGCGAGACAACCGAGAAAGCTTCCGAGATGATGTCCTCATCAAAATAGGGTTGGAGGTCCGCCAAAACCTCTCGGGCGGATGGGTAGCGTTCTCTAGGCTGCTGCATCAGCATTTTTTCCAAAATCCGAGTCAGGGGTTGACTCAGGGTAATATGGGAACGCCATAACCATTCAAGGGAGTCCTGATCGATGAGCGCATTGGGGTTCTTCCCAGTTAGCAACACGATGGCGGTGACCGCCAAGGCGTAAAGATCGCTGGCGGGGTAGCACTGGCCCATGCGGATTTGTTCTGGGGGGGAGTATCCCAATTTGCCCACCACTGAAGCCCGGCGAGAGGATTCCTGCGTGTCTGGCTCCTCATTCCAGATTTTAGTTAGGGCGTCGTTTACTAAACCAAAATCAATCAACACGGGTAAGCCGCGATCGCGACAAAACATAATGTTATCGGGGGAAATATCCCGATGAACAAGGTTCAGACCATGGAGGTACTCCAACACCCGAAGCATATCTCGCAGCCACTGAATCACCTCCTCTTCTGAAAAATATTGGCCCTGTCGCTTACATTCCCGAAGAAGTTGGGCATAGGTCGTGCCGTTTACATACTCCTGGACAATAAATAGCCGTTGGGCCTGGGTGAAACAAGCCAGAAATTTCGGAATCTGAGGATGATTGATCTGATAAAGGGTCTTAGCCTCTCGCTTAAACAGGGCGAGGGCTTTTTGCACCACATGGTTGGACTTATTGGCCGGTACAAACTCTTTGAGCACACACAGTTCGCCAAACCGCTGGTTGTCCGAAACCAGATAGGAGCGGCCAAATCCCCCCTGCCCCAAAATCCGTTGAATCTTATAGCGACCACCCACCAGCATGTCTGGGGATAGTTGCTCCTTCGAAAATCGCTGCTTAGGCGGCGGCTCCGGTTTATGGGGAGAGGGAATTTGATAAGCCGGGACAGGATCCTGAATATTTTTCAAAGTTAAAGGCCCCGCGTAGGTTGCATTCAGCGATAGACGGGATTTGACAACATCATAAGCCGTTTGAGAAATACAAATTCCGCCAGGCTCGGCTTCCGATTGTAATCGAGCGGCAATGTTGACCCCATTGCCCATAACGTCGGATTGACTAATAAATACATCCCCCAAGTGGATCCCAATTCGATGGGTCAACACCTCCTCTTCAGGAACATCCTCAGCTCGTTCCGTCAGTTTAGTTTGCATCTCTAAAGCCCCGGCGACAGCTTGCACTGCGCTGACAAAATACATCAGCAGGCCATCGCCCATGGATTTGAGCACTTGGCCGTCAAACTGACCACAGATGTCTTCCATCAGCTGTAAATCCCGTTGGATCAACGTCAGGGTAGACTCTTCATCCACAGACATACGGGCGCTTGAATTAACAGCGTCAGTCACCACGATGGCGGCTAGGGCGCGTTGACCTCGATTAGAAGTGGAAACTCCATTTTCCATATGACGATGGCCGATGGATGGGCGATGCTCGAATGGGTTAACTAAGGGGGACTGGACCATTTGGACTCAAATCCTTCTGAGGCTTTCGTGGAACAAACAGTGATCTGATTCATCACCTGTTAGGTAGAGACTGACCCCGTTGGTGAGCAATGTATGGAACAATCGGGAAAAACTAGAGAAATTTATATTCTCTATGGTGCGATTCTCTACTGTGCGGCCAAACCTAGGTAAGGGGCGATTATTGGAAGGTCATTCATCTCAGCTCAGCCCAATTGCGGCTGATAATGGATGAGTGAACAGCCTCATCATCTTCATCTATTCACGCACTTTCTAGAATAACCGCTGAATCAGTCACCGAGTGCCGTTTTACACATCTTAAACTGAATCTACATAGATCTCTTGTCAGACAAGATATATCACGGTAGAGAGGGGACATGGAATGGGGGGCTCCGATTGAATTCCTGATTATCAAATCACTTGAGGATCTATACGTTTACTTTTTAGGGGTTATGCACCGTTAAACATTTTTTTTTGAACAAGCCGCAGGGCCGTTACAGATTATTACAAACAGCCCATTACAAACAGCCATGGCCCATTACAAACAGCCATGGAACGATAGGATAGGCGCTTATTGAAAACTCTTGCACCCGTCGCATCGCTTTAGAGGATATTGGGGCAAAGCGCGCTGGGTTCATCGACATCAGGATGTGTTTTCAAATAATCCTGCACCCAATCACACCCATAGGCCAGCAGATCGTCTAAATCGGTGACGCGATCTAAATTCCACAGGATCACGGTTTCATCCCGACTGGCCGAAGCTATTCTTTGGTTGTCGGGACTGAAGGCCACCGCCGAGACCTCTCGGTTATGGCCGGCAAGGTTGACCATGAAGTCGCCGTCCGCCGTCCAAAGTTTGATGGTTTTGTCTTCGCTGGCCGCTGCGATCAAATCCCCATCTGCACTAAAGGTAACGTTATTTAACCCAGCAGTCAGGCCAGCACGGTTTCCCTCCAGCGTTTTGAATAAGGATCCATCTAGGGTCCAAAGCTTGACAAAGCCGTCATCAGAGGCGGACGCCAGGATATCCCCATTGGGACTGAAAGCGACCCCCTCCACCTCATCCTGATGCCCCTCCAGGGTCATGACCAAATCGCCCGCTCGGGTCCAAAGTTTAAGGGTGTCGTCATCAGAGGCGGACGCCAAGAGTTCGCCCGTGGGACTAAACGCTACGCTGTTCACCGTATCTCGATGGCCAACCAGGGTTTTCAGCAAGTCGCCCTCTCGGGTCCACAGTTTGATGGTGTCGTCGTCGGACACCGAGGCGATCAACTCACCGTCAGGACTGATGGTCACGCCGTTCACCCGAGACCCATGGCTCGCCAGCGTATTGATTAAGCCGCCATCCCGGGTCCACAGTTTGACTGTTTTGTCGTCTGAGGCGGAGGCAATCAGTTCGCCGTCGGGGCTGAAGGCTACGCTATTGACCCGAGAGCCATGGCCTTTAAGGGTTTTCAGCAGGGCGCCGTCCCGGGTCCACAGTTTGACACTGCGGTCGTCAGAAGTAGAGGCGATCAGATCGCCGTCGGGACTAATCGCCACGGACCAGATGTCATTATTGTGGCTCTTTAGGGTGGTCAACAACGGACTATCCGGCTTCCAGAATTTGACGGTTCTATCGTCAGAGGCTGAAAGCAGCAGCTCACCGTCGGGACTAAACGTGACGCAGTGAACCGAATCGCTATGCCCCCTTAAGGTCTTCAGCAAGACGCCATCTCGAGTCCAGAGTTTGACCGTCTGATCGACAGAAGCCGTAGCAATGCGCTGCCCATCGGGACTAAAGGCCACCGAAAACACAGGAGCGGTATGTCCGGTAAGCGTCAGTTGCTCCTCACCATCCAAAGTCCACAGTTTGACGGTCTGGTCCCGACTGGCTGAGGCAAGGGTCTGGCTATCGGGACTGAACGCCAAGCCTTCAATATAGTGGTCATGGCCAGAAAGGGTAATCAATTCTTCGCCATCCCGAGTCCACAATTTGATAGTTTTATCCTGAGACCCGGTGGCGACAATTTGGCCGTCAGGACTGAAGAGGACGCGTTCCACCTCATCGGTGTGTCCCTCCAGGATATGCAGCAATACCCCATCCCGAGTCCAGATTCTGGCGGTCATATCGTCAGAGGAGGAAGCCAGGAGTTGGCCGTCTGAACTAAACGACACTTCCGCCACCTCATCGGTGTGCCCCTCCAGTGTCCTAAGCAAAGCGCCGTCAGGAGTCCACAGTTTAACGGTGCGATCGTCTGAGGCGGTGGCGATGAGTTCACCTCCAGGACTGATCGCCACCCCCCAAATCTCATCAATATGTCCTGACAATGTGCTCAGCAGTGTCCCATCCGATTTCCAAAGTTTGACGGTGTGGTCATCCGAGGCGGTCGCCAGGAAATCCCCATCCCGGCTAAACACAACGGCGTTGATCCCCGCGGTATGCCCCCCCAGACGATTGACTTCATCGGCTTGATAAATTGCCCGCCGCAAAATCCACTCCCCTTGAATCCGGGTGGCCTCATCCACCCACCCGCCTAGTGACTTCAGACTTTGATGGGCCCGGAGCGCGGCGATCAATGCATCCAACTTATTATTTGAGGCCAGCAGCGCTTCCGCGGATGCAGCGATGGCTTTGGCCTCGCTAACGCGCACTTGCTGGGATTGCAGCCAAGCCGCTCCCGCCAGCCCTAACGCCGCCACTAAGCCCGCCGCTAAACCCGAGAGGGTCCATCGCCGCCGCCGATTTTTTAACCGGATCTGGCGATCGCGCTGATCCACACTTGACTGGATAAACGCCTGTTCTGCATCACTGAGTTCCGCTAGACGCTTCTCCCGCCATTCTTCTGCATCGATAAGCGGCTTGCCGCGCAGCAAATCATCATGGCCGCCGCCGCTATGCTCCCATTGCCTCAGGGCGGCCCTTAACTGCTCTTGCCAACGGCGAAATTCACCATCATCCTCGATCCACTGCACAAATCGGCCCCAACTATGAATCAGCGTTTCATGTACAATTTCCACCGTGTCTGCGCTCTGGGACTCACTGCGGCTCGTGACGACCAATCGAGCATCCGCGAGTCGGTTTACTAAATCCCAGTTCTCTTCTCTAATTTCCGCTCGGGTGGCTAAGCGACGAGTATCTTCCGCCCCGACTCCTGGATTCACCAGTTGAACAAACACCTGCTGCGCCCGCTGCCGGTCCGCCTCAGAAAATTGGGCGTAAATGGCTTCAGCATGGTTCGCCAGCGCCTCTTTAACACCGCCAATCTGTTCGTAGGACTGATGAGACAGCCAACCATCCTGCTGGGTAGACCATAACTGCGTCAAGGCAAACTCCAGTAAAGGCAACCTTCCCGGTTGATCCTCCACTTCGTCAATCAGGCGCTTGACTAACCCCTCTTCAAACCGCACGTGCATATCCGCCGCAGGCCGCAAAATCGCTCGCTCTAGCTCTTCCCGATTCATGGCCAGCATGAGGGTGGGGGGATAGTCTTGCAAGGCCTGGCCTAAGGGGGCGTACGCCAAGGCTTGGCCGAGAAAGTCAGCCCGCAAGGTGAAGACCAGGGTGAAGCCTGGGGCGTTGGCGATCGCCGTCAACAAGCTATCCAAGAAAGACTCGCGGTCAGTCGGCGAACACCCGGTGAAAATTTCTTCAAACTGGTCGATCACCAACACAAAACGCTGACTGGCGCTTTGCTGGCGAATACTGACGATAATGTCGCAGAGGCCATAGGCGTCCTGATGCAACTGACTCACTAGGTCCAGTTGGACAGAGCGACGATAGCTCACCCCAGGATACCAATACGGCGCTAACGCTGTCGCTAACGCCTCATAGGGATTGGGCCCAGGCCGAAACGTAATGATCTGCACGCCCCAACTCGCCCTTAATCGGGGGATCAAGCCTGCAAAAACCACCGAAGATTTGCCGCTGCCCGAGGCCCCAATCACCGCCACCAGGGGCTGCCGATTTACCGCCAGCCCCAGTTGTTCGGCCACACTCTCCCGTCCGTAGAAAAAGGGGGCGTCCTCTTCCCGAAAGGCTTCAAGGCTACGATAGGGACAGGGGGCTCCGCCGCCCAACTGGAGCCAACTCAGCGGCTCTAGGGTAGGATTTTGGCAAATGACGGGCAACCAGGAGGCCGCCGGATAGTGATCCTCTAGCCCTTGCAGTTTCCTGCGGGCTTCTTGCACCGCCAAGTAAAGGGGCAGTCTCTGATCGGCAAAGGCCGCTAGGAAATATCTGAAAAATTCCTGCGCCACTAAATTGGGCACCGGCTCCCGCATCACAATCACTTGGGAGATATCCAGCTTCGCCAGGGCGTTGGCTAACCCCAACCCCTCACAGGAATTGAAAATCGCGAGCTGCAACCCCCGGTCAATGGCAGTGACAAGGGCTTCTTCTAACTCTTCGATGGTGAGGCTATTGTGGGTTCGGTTTTCATTTATATAGATCCGTCCGGTGGCGCCTTCCGTTTGACTATGCCCCGCGAAAAACAGAATGTCCCACCCTACCTCATCCCACAACTGGGTGTTGAATTCCCGCCGGTCCGGCTTGACCAGAAATTTGATCTCGGTATCCGGCAAGTTCTTGAGAAATTCGATTTCAGCGTCCAGATCAATGCCTTCGCTATTGCCCAGGATCGCCAAAATTCTAATTTGCTTTCTGAAGATTTGCGGATGAATGGCGTCCCGTTGTTTGTATTCCCGTCGGCTCAAGGCCAATTCCGCCTTGCGGTAGTCCCGAAAAAACCGCCAGCGATGCCAGGGCAATCGCCGTAGCTGATCGTTGTCGGTCTCAATGATGAAGCGAATTTCCTCATTCGGGCTGAGCTGCGATCGCACCTGCTGATCAATATTGAGGAACGTCTCCGAGGTCAACCAAGTATTGATTTGGGTTTGTAACTGCTGGCAGAGCACCCGAAACTCACCCTCGGAGAAGAGGGTTACCACGCCGCTAGAGACAATTTCAAAATCACGGGTGTTTCGCAAACTCCGCATGCGATAGAACGCTTCATACAACGTCTGCCACCGTTCATAGAGTCGGTCAATCTCTGGGGCGGGAGGTAAACTACCCAAAAACTGCATGGGGGGACGACTTTCCCCAGATTGGGAAATTCGAGCAGTAATGCTGGGGCAACCGTGTTGCAAGTCGCCTGCTCCCAGATTGATGACAACTAACCTGCTCATTTTGAGTTTCCTGTCAGCAGCAAAATAAAAAATTCTTGACTAGATCAGTATCTAATCACAGTAAATTACGCAAATCACAGTAAATTACACAATAGAAACTTCCCAATGAATGAAGGATGAGGGATCTTAGGAATTTCTGGATGTAATCATCTTACTTACCGCTTTATGTTTGGATCCTAATACTACAGCGAGACTTCGACGAGGTAATAAGGTTTCAGACGGCTCCTTTGTATGGAGGGCCATGCTAGAGCCACGATATTTCAGCCTTTTCAATCAAGGTTAATTGGAAGTCTCGTTGCAGTGCTAACAAGGGACTCAAAAACTAGTTAAACAATCTCTCGCCTAGCCTTGAACCCAGCTAAGCCGCACCCCAAAATTCACTAAAATACCACCAGTCTCCCTCTCAGTGGGCCAAATCATCATCCTGAGGGCGGTTATCTCCCCTCAACGTTCAAGCGATTGCTAGTTTTTACAAGATCCACGCTAGAAAATGCTTTAAAGCCGATCGCAGAGATTAGGCGCCAGTATCACCTACGTGGGAATGGCGCAATCGCCAGCGCTTCGGCAGCTCTAAACGCTCCAACATAAATGATTGTGGAGGTTTTCACAGCCTACCAATGCTACGAAATAACTCGAAAGCAAACCTTATTCAAGGCGGACTCTGGAGGATCTTTGAGCGCCGAACCGAACAAACTATACTTTTTCAAATATTCTCTCACCATAGACAAAACTAAACTTACTGAACTGCCAAGTTCAACTAGGTTACTCTCCCATCATGAAGAATCGCGGCCAAAATGCGCATCACCCCTAGCGGGTGACTTCTCACCGAATGACTTGCACATCAATCAGTAAATTGAGGAACGCTCAAGTCCGATCACCGGGAAACTTCCACTAGGAGAGACGACTCTAAGAGAACAGAATAACCCTACAGAATGGAATATTCAGCATCCAGTCTAGAACTGACTCTTGACTCCTGACACCTGACTCTTGACACCTGACTTCTGACTCCGTCCTCCTGAAAAAGGCCAGTGAAGCCTCCTGAATACGCTTACCAAGCCTGTAAATTTCACTGCATGGATACGTAGGACACAATAGAGACAAGCCCCTGTCTTAGCCCTAGCCCCTAAGGTATGACTCAATCCCCAGCCCCTGAAGAAAAGCAACCGATTAATGAACAACTTGCTAATATCGCCCTCAAAATCATCAAACCCGGAGGCTTAACCTGTGGAGGCTTAGGGGCCTTTTGGTTTTTATTTATTCAGAGTGATATTCCTAGAGCGATCGCGTCAGCCGTGATCGGCGTCGGCCTCTCCTACGGAGCAAAGTTACTCCAACCTATCCATCACGGAAATCAAAAACGGGCTGAAGAAGCAGGCAAAGCAATTGACAACGGCATTGACCAAATCCTGAAATACCTGACCGACAAGGCCACCGGCGGAACCCCCGATGATCGATATCTGGCGTGTCAGGCGCTGGCGTGCCAGGCGGCGCGATCTGAAGGAGTCATTCAGCATAATGGCATCTTTACCCCCCTACTGGTGGAAGTGTTTGTTTCCCTCAGCATTGACTCAACTGCAACCCTGACAGGTTTCAAGGGAGTGTTACCCGATGCAGTACCTAACGCCCAAAATGGAGATCCGAATGAAACGTTACAGAATCTACGGGAAGACCTGAGCATCTGGAAATTTCTGGAAAAAACCCCAAGCATTCCCACCTTTCGACAACTGGCGATTTTGGCCTGGGGCGGCTCCGGCAAAACCACCTTGCTCAAGCACATCGCCTATTGCTACGGCTCCAAACAAGCACCCTGCTCCGCCCCAAACCTGATTCCGTTCTTGCTGATTTTGCGAAAACATCGGGACACCATCGCCAAAGGCGGCCTATCCTTGCCTGACTTGATCACCACCCATCACATTCCTGACTTGCCCGCCGCTAGCGACCTGCAAATGCCGCCTAATTGGGCGGAGGATGTGCTGAAACGGGGAAATGCGATTGTCATGCTAGACGGGTTTGACGAGATCCCCAAAGCGCAACGCCCCAAAATCGCCCGCTGGATTAACCAGCAAACCACCCGCTACAGCAAGTCAGTCTTTCTGCTCACCTCTCGCCCCAAAGCCTACATAGGCCAACACACCGAAGTTCAAGATCCCTATAATCAGGTGGAATTTAACACCCGATTGTGGGTCAAAGACTTTAGCGCTGAACAGCGCAAAGATTTTGTCGAGAAGTGGTATTGCTGTCAAGAATGTTACGCCAACGGTGGCCGCACCACCCCCGATGTCCGCCACATGGCGGCCCAATCCGCCGCCAATCTGCTGGACCAAATCGAAGCCCGAGCGGAACTCAAAGCGCTGGCCAAAAATCCGCTCCTGCTGAACATGATCGTCACCTTTCATCGCCGCAACCCCGGCGCTGAACTACCCCAGCGGCGGGTTGAACTCTATAAAGAGATCTGTCAGCTGCAGTTGAAAGATCGCCCCAATGCCCGAAAGCTGCAAACCCTCCTGACCCAGTGCGACGCCCAGACCATTTTGCAGCAGATCGCCTTAGCCATGATGAAACAACGCTGGGAACGGATCAGCCGCCCCAAATTGATACAAGGATTGAAAAAAACACTGGAGCAACAGGGGGAAACAATCGAGGCGGCGGAATTTTTAGAGCAGGTGGTGCAGATCAGCGAATTGCTCGTACAGCAGGAAGATGAGTATGAATTCGCTCACTTGAGTTTTCAAGAATACCTGGCCGCCGTCCAAATCGCCCAAACTCAAAAGGAAAACTTGCTGTATTCCTATTTTGACGATGACAAATGGAAACCCACCATCCTGCTTTATGCTTCCCTGATCCCGAATCCGACAACGATCATTGAAGAAGCCGTCAACCGCGGCGCCACGGACCTGGCTTACCAATGTTTGAAAGAACTGCCCACAACAAAACGGATTGATCCGGCCCTTGAGGAGAAACTGACTGCATTAAAGGAAACGGTGCAGACATCCCGCTATCAAAAACTGGAGGAGTATCTCAATAATGGTCAGTGGCGAAAGGCAGACAAGACAACTTATGAGCTGATAATTTCCACTGTAGGAAAGGAAGTTGGTCAGTACTTTGATCCTGAGGAGTTGCTAAATTTCCCCTGTGAGGAATTGTTAGCTATTGATGCATTGTGGGTGAAGTACAGTAACGGTAAGTTTGGTTTCAGTGTCCAGAAAGATATCTATCTAAAGTGTGGGGGTATCCCGGACGGTAAGTATGATAAGGAGGCATTCATAAAGTTTGGGGACGCGGTGGAATGGCGGAAGAATTATCAGTGGTCATTTGGGAATGTCACCTACGACACCTCAACACCTAAGGGACATCTCCCCATAGAGATAAGATTTTGCGGTGGCGGGAAGGTTGTTGGGACTGGGAAGATTTTGGTATGTCTCTTCTCTCGTATCGCCCATTGTAAGCTGTAGCAGATGAGAGTTCCAGTCCGACCAAAAGTTTTATTTCAGACCCTCTCCAAACGGGGAAATAGGTGTTACGAGGATCCTTAACCTGGGACCGAAGTCATGTTGTATCCGTAAATTGCTACGTGGCAATGTCAGGATTTAACCAATTTGCCAAGACAAATTTTCTCGCTACATCTTGAATTTCACTGAACAAGAGGCACCACTCTTCCCACAGCCCTATCTGTCCCGGACTTTTCTTCTGTTTCGTTTTGGGCTTTCATAATTGGCTCAAAGCCTGCCAGTAGTTTACCGCCCAAATACTCCTTCATCCTGGTTCCCAGGCTATGCCTGCGGAACCCGTTGTGCGTCTCTGTCTCCAAAACTGCCGCGAAGTCTCTGGAGACAGAACCTTCGGGCAAAAAACTTCCAGTAGTTTGCCGCTCCAATGACTTTTTTTCTCCGGGTGCGGTTGGGATTAATGCTTGCCCCCATACTTCTGCCCCTCAACCCCTAGCCCCTTCTCCCACGTATGGGAGAAGGGGGAACTGGGTTTTCTCGTTCCTTCTCCGCATTCTAAGTTTTCTTGGCCCACTTTCCTGGATTTTCCTCCCCTCTCCCAAGCTTGGGAGAGGGGCTGGGGGTGAGGGCAAACCGAACTTCACCACCCCACCTATCCCTTACCTAATCGAAACCACCCGAGGCTTCAACACCTCCGCAACCCCTGGATCATGGGACGTAAAAATCAGCGTCCCGCCCTCATCCGTGAACAGCTTCAACGCTTTGAGCATCAGACTCAGCGACGTCGGATCCTGACCCACCATAATTTCATCCAACAGACAAATGCGAGGTTGGCGAGCTAGAACAGCCGCCAGCGCTAAGCGACGTTTTTGTCCCTGAGACAACGCATGGGGATGCTTATCGGCGCAATGCTTGAGATTCATCTGCTCCAGCAGCGCCTCCGCCTGGCCGGGAAAAACCGTAGGTTGCCTCACCTCAAACTCAACGCTTTCGGCAAAGAGCTGGTGGTTGGGATTTTGCAAAACAAAGCCGACAAACTTGGCGATTTTCACCACGCTCCATCGGGTGACATTTCGGGTCAGGATATCGAGCCGCCCGGTGGCGGGTTTGAGGAGACCGCTGAGGAGTCTGAGTAAGGTGGTTTTACCGCAGCCATTGTCGCCTTTGAGTAAGACCACCTCTTGGGGGTGAATCTGTAGGTCGGGGAAAGGGGGGTAGCCGCCCCAACTGATATTTTGAGTTTGCAGGATTGGTTCAGACTTTACTTGAGATGTATCGGTGGGAGTGGGGTTTGGGGTGTTTGTTGAGATATTGCTTGAATAGGTTTCCAGGTTTTTTGGAGATCCCCCCACCCCCCCTACAAAAGGGGGGCTCAGCTGCGGCATCTTGTCTCCCCCTTTTGTAGGCATGCCTTCTTGAAGAGTAGGGGGATTAAGGGGGGTATTTAATTTAACGGTATTGGCGTCTGTCTCACCAACCTCTGATAAAGCGGACAGCGACTCTGGATGTTCCGATATCATCCAGGGGGAGAGTTGACCATCCTGGATGCGATAGGCGCGATCGCACACCGACCTGAGCAACTCCAACCGATGCTCAATTAAAAGAACGGCTTGCCCCTGACGAACCCTTTGCTTCAGCAGTTCGAGGAGCAGATTCACCCCAGCCATATCCAAATAAGCAAAGGGCTCATCTAACAGCAAGATCTCTTGACGCCGGGTCAGCAAACAGGCCAAGAGCAGCCGCTGCTTTTGGCCTGCGGAAAGCTGATTAATGCGCCAGGACTGCTGAGCCGTTAGATCAAACTCAGCCATAGCCGCTTGCGCCAGAGATTGAATCTCCCCAGGCGGTAAGTTCCAGTTTTCTAGACCGAAGACCACCTCATCCCAAACCTGATCGGTAAACAGCTGGGTTTCTACGTTTTGCAGCATCACTCCCATAGCTCGCGATCGCTGCCGAATCGACCAGTTCGTAATCTCCTCTCCCCGGTAAAGCACTCGCCCGGATAACTTACCCCCCGTATGCTCTGGAGCAATTCCAGTTAAGCAACTCAATAGAGTGCTCTTGCCGCTGCCCGTAGCCCCCGCCAACACCACCAACTCCCCCGGTTGCAGGGTGAGGTGAACCCCTTTCACCGTGGGCCGCGTTTGTCCAACATGGGTGAAGCAGAGATCCGTCACCTCTAGAAGGGGAGGGGCTGAGTTTGAGGCGGTGTCAGTGACGTGGGGCATGGGTTGGGGTGAAGGAGAGATGGAAGAGATGAGGAGGATAGGGGGGATGGGGAAGCAGAATTCAAAATTCAAAATTCAAAATTCAAGAAGCTGGGGGAGATAGAGAGGCTGGGGG
>JAAUYH010151391.1_pt1 | contig 13716 bp, 22 predicted proteins | sample 7278061 | NCBI WGS metagenome assembly JAAUYH01 (sample SAMN14350203, study PRJNA611818) | marine sediment metagenome | isolation source: surface marine sediment (0.6m) | place: French Polynesia: Moorea | collected 2018-08
CAATACTACTCGGTTAACAAAATTGATTTGTTGAGATAGGGATGGGGGAGAGAGGGAAGAGGGGGAAGGGTGGGAAGAGACAATCATGTTTTGGGCTGAATTCCCCCCACACTCCCCACACTCCCCACACTCCCCACACTCCCCACACTCCTCATTCCATCAACTTTTCAAGCTTAACCGAGCAGTATTGGGGGAGTAGTTGTGCGAAAAAAATTCTGCCATTTTGGATCTTCCATTAGGCAGAAATTTTTTTTATCACGAAAAATTTTTTGGGTGAGAAGTCTGGGAAATGCTATCTTTCAGACTCCGTGACGAGAAGCTAACTTTTCAATAGTTGCTTGAGTTTCCTGGAGTAATTGCTGCCGAGGATCGGGACTATGAGTTAAATTAGGAACTAAATTTCTGGCTTGTAGTGTCATGTGTAGTTGTAACTGAGCAACGTAGTCTCCCATGTTTTCTTGGGTAAGAGACTGAGCAACATTAGCCGTTTCCATCATTAACACAATCCTCCTGACTTGCGAACTGTTTATTTATCTTGTCTCCATCGAAGTTATCATGACTGTCCCTCTCTTGTGACCAAAGATGTAGAATTTTATACATTTCTCAACATACTGTAACGTTTCATCGTTTTTCGGGGTTTAGAGTGAGCATTGACACTCCCCCAAATTCTATTCGTGGCAGTGTCAAGGGTCTTTTTTGTGACAGTTATGAAAGTGTCCATCTTTTGTTGAATCTCAAAATTTATGAGTTTAAGCTTATTGTAAATCGATTAATAATCGATTTTGTGTGGTGTGAGAGAGCTAGTAGGAAAGCGCTTGGGGTCGAAACACGGCAAGACTCCCGAGCGCTTTTCTCAATTGGGAAATTTATTATTTATGGATGGGGTGGGCAAAATCCGTCACTTAATTTATCAATATTTGCCCACCTGACTTTACCATTTCAAGAGATTAAATTGTTCCATATCTGTTGTTTCACGATTACGATAAATGGTCAAAACAATAGCCAAACCGACGGCTGCTTCGGCTGCTGCGACAGTAATAACAAACACGGTAAATATTTGACCTTTAATCCCAACAGGATCAAGAAAATTAGAAAATCCCATTAAGTTAAGATTGACTGCATTTAACAGCAATTCGATAGACATTAAAACTCGTACTGCATTGCGACTAATAACTAATCCATAAATTCCAATGCAGAAAAGAGCAGCAGCTAGTAATAAGCAGAACTCTAATTGTATTTCCATAACACCTCAATTTTGAAGAAAAAACTAACAGTAAAATTTAACTTTCTACAACTCAGATGATTTAGAAGCAGACAATTCTCGTGATTCTAATTCACTTAAACGTTCAGGTAATTGTAATGAAGTGACAATTCCATCTTCAGTTGGTAAGGTGTCAGGAATAAAGTCACGACGGGCTAAAACAATCGCTCCAACCATAGCCATTAACAATAGTACCGAAGCCAACTCAAACGGTAAGAGAAAATCACTAAAGAAATGTTTACCAATTTCAACCACTGTATTTTCAATTAACCCAGGTGCATTGCTTTCTAAAGACCAAGGAGTAATCAAAATCATCGTTGCTAATAACGCGAAAAGTCCGCCACAAACTAAAGCGGTTGCCCCTCGACGTATCCAGCGTCTCGGTAAATTTGAATAGTCTTGTTTCTTGTTGACCAACATAATCGCAAACAAGATCAAAACATTAACTGCACCTACATAAACTAACACCTGTGCAGCGGCCACAAAATCAGCATTTAACAGGACATAAATACCTGAAATACTGATAAATACGCCCCCTAATAAGAAGGCAGAATAAACAATATTTTCTAGCAGGACAACCCCTAAAGCAGTAATAATAACTAATCCTGCTAAGATGGCAAAGGAAATAATTTGAACGCCTTCGGCTAAATTCACAGCTTATTGATACTCCTTGTTTTCAATGAATAATTGATAGTTGAGCGTTGATAAAAAATTGTGCATAAAATCAACAATTTTCCATCAACTACTCGTTAACTAAGAAGAAGATTTTGCTTCTTCGATGATATCTTGAGGATGTTTACCAGGCCGTTGACTTCCTGGGGGTAAATCATGGGGTTCAATTACCCCTTTGGGTAAATAATTCAATTCCCGTAACGGAGTTACCATTGGGTCTTGAGTCACTTTATAAGGTAAGCGTCCCAAGGCTACGTTATCGTAATTTAACTCATGACGATCATAGGCAGCCAGTTCGTATTCTTCTGTCATGGATAAACAATTGGTGGGACAATATTCAACACAATTACCGCAGAAAATACAAACCCCAAAATCAATACTATAGTGCTTGAGTTCTTTCTTTTTACTTTCCTTATTAAATTCCCAATCGACGACAGGAAGGTTAATCGGACAAACTCTCACACAAACTTCACAAGAGATACATTTATCAAACTCGTAGTGAATTCTACCCCGATATCTTTCTGAGGGGATCAACTTTTCATAAGGATATTGTACGGTGATGGGACGACGACGCATATGGTCAAAGGTAACAGACAAACCTTGACCAATGTATTTGGCGGCTTCGATAGTCCCTTTGGCATAATCGCCCACTTGTTTGAGCATACTAAACATGATGTTTATTCCCTAATGTGTTAACAACAAAGATTAACCGCCGAAGGCCACTGGAAAGGCTAATTTTAAGGCCGCAGTTAATAAGAGATTCACCAGAGAGACGGGTAAGAGGAATTTCCAGCCTAAATCTAATAATTGGTCAATACGAACACGGGGAACCGTCCAGCGCATGAGAACCGCAATAAAGACCAGAAAATAGGCTTTAAGAACAGTCATGGTAATGCCTAAAGAGGCGGTAGTCACCTGTAACCAAGAACTGTCTGGACTCACTCCTAACCATCCAGCTAATTTATCTAAGGGAACGGGAAACTCCCAACCCCCTAAGTATAGGATGGCAAAAACTAAGGCCGATAACACTAGGTTAACGTAAGACCCTAAATAAAAGAGGGCAAATTTCATGCCGGCGTATTCGGTTTGATACCCGGCCACAATTTCTTCTTCTGCTTCGGGTAAGTCAAAGGGAAGGCGTTCACATTCAGCCAATGCAGCAATCCAAAAGATGAAAAAGCCCACCGGTTGCCGCCAAATATTCCAGCCTAAAATACCATATCCTGATTGTTGTTCTACGATGTCAATGGTACTGAGGCTATTGGACATCATGACAATAGCTAAGACGGATAAAGCCAGAGGAATTTCATAACTAATCGATTGTGCAGCAGCCCGTAAACCTCCTAAGAGGGAATACTTGTTATTAGAAGCATATCCCGCCATTAATAAGCCAATGGGGGCAATACTGGATAACGCGATCCAGAAGAAAATACCCACATTGAGGTCAGTTACCACGAGATTTTGACCAAAAGGCACAATTAAATAGGAGACGAAGACAGGTAACACTACTAAAACGGGTCCGAGGGTAAATAACCAGGGATCGGCTTTTGCAGGGATAATATCTTCTTTAAAGACTAATTTAATACCGTCGGCGACAGGTTGTAATACTCCCAACGGTCCAGCGTATTCGGGGCCAATACGTTGTTGAGCAGCAGCCGAGATTTTTCTTTCTAGCCATACGACGACTAAAACCCCCACTGTTGCGCCAATAATCATTAAAAAGGAGGGAAAGGGTATCCAAAGGGCTTTAGCTGCCCCGTTAGGGATGCCTAACTCAGTTAGAGATTCGATAAAACGTGCTTGTAGGTCGATTCCTGAATTCATTGCAATTAAAACAGGTTATAAGTTCAGATCCTTGGTTTCATTGCTTAGTATATCGTTGTCCGTGGGATAGCTGTGTCAGTTTTAGGTTAATTCCCGAAATTCGATTTTGACCAGAAAATCAGGAGTTCAAGCCCCGCCCTTGAGAGCGAGTGCGTAATTCGGCTAGACTTCGTCCCTCTTCGAGTCCGCAAGCCGAATGTAAGACGCACTCAAGACAGAAAGGCTCAACTAACCGTAAAAAAGCCATTAATAAACTTGGTCGTAAACACCTTAAAATAAGTAGGCAACGTGAAGAAAACCCTAAAAGACTAGCCCGTTGCGTAATCCAATCTAACGATTTGGTGGCCTACGAAGATTTGAGAATTAAAAATTTAGTTAAAAACCATTGTTTGGCCAAGTCAATTAATGAGGCTCTCCCGACAGTGTGGGGTAAAAAGTATAATAGACTACATACCTAAAATAGTGGGTTAGGTTGCAGACCATAAGTTATTGTGTTTTCATAAAAATCAACCCTGCGCCTAACCCACCCTACTTAGTTTCTGGTTGATCAACAATTTCTGAACATTACTATTATGCAATCTTTAACCAAAACAACCCTAACTTTAGATGAGTTTCTCTCTTCTGCTTTAGCTAACGAAAATTATGAATTTTTTAATGGAAAATTAACACAAAAAATGTCACCAAAACGTTCTCATTCCCGTGTTCAAGGCCAATTATTTTTACTTTTTGATGATTGGAGTGAAAATAGGGGAGAAGTGGGTATAGAATGGGCAGTGCGTTTAAAAAGAGAGGGTAAAGATTGGTGTCCTATTCCTGATTTATTATATATTTCTTTTGAGAAATTAGGCAAGATTATTTTAGAGGATGATGCTTGTCCTATTCCTCCTGATTTAGTCATTGAAGTTATTTCCCCTGGTCAATCTTTTAGTGATTTGAGTGAGAAAGCAGAAGCATATTTAAAAGCAGGGGTTGATCGAGTTTGGTTAATTGATACACAGGTTAAAAAAATCACTATTTTTTATCCTGACTCACCCCCAGAAACTAAACAAGGTAATGATATTTTAGGGGATGATGTATTACTTAATTTAACGTTGACCCCTCAATATATTTTTGAAAAAGCAGGTTTATTTGATGGTAGTTGAAAAAATCGTAGATTATTATCAATGGAATAGCAAGGGAAAAATGAAGCAATCTTCGTTGTTGTTTTAAGATTGCTTCGGGGAATTTTTAGTAACAATCAAAGATTACTATTTATATCATCCCTCGCAATGACAGGTTAAGTCTCTAGTCACTTTAAGGGTTGGTATTAGCTGGCAAAATATTGATCCCTAAACTTAAATAACAATTTATTGATTTTCTCCTCTTTATATTTAAAACTTTGGTTATAAATCATCGATAAGCATTTCTGAAATTGTTGGGGATGTAAGGATTCATCAAGTAACTGATAAAAGAGTTTAGGGAAAGAAAGATTATTAAGCAATGTAGAATGATTTTGACTATTAACATCAATCAAAAACAAATAATTATAGGAAAAAACTCTAGTGCTTGAGGGTTCAGAACAAAATAAAGCCAGCAATAAAATAAATAGGGGAATTTGAGCATTTTTGTTTTCTAATTGATTTTTATCAATTTTTTCAACCATAATCTGATCATAACTTAAATGACTATAATCTGTTGTTAACAGTTTAATAATACTGATAGGTTGACTATGTTTATCAATTTTAAATTTTACGTTTAGCTCGTGAAAATTAATCATTAAATTTTTCCACTTTTTAAAAGTTAGATTGTCTAAACTATAATTAAGGTCAACATAATTAATGATATCTTTAACCACTTTTTGGAAAGAGGCTGGAATAACAACATCATTAGCGGGACGATGATGATAAGAAACAGGAGAACCTAGATAACGAACTAAGAGGAGACGGTGATGATTAGGTTGAAGTTTATTGACTAATAAATCGATGTGTTTCTCACTCTGTCTAAGGGCGATTATAATCTTATTTTGTTGAGTTTTAACCATCAATAATAGGTGAGTTGGTTGTAAATTCAAGGATTTTTTATAATAAACTTGGTTCAAATTTATTTTATGAATTTCTCTACTTTTCTTGAGATGATTTTCGAGATTGCTTCTGAGATCATATTCTTCTGACCAATTAACTTTTAGAAAATCAATCACATATAAAGAAGTCCACTGTTTGCGATCTAAAAAAACATTAATAATATAGTTTCCAAATTCTTTATTAATTAACTGTTGTCTTTGTTGATGACTTACTTTTTCTTCCCATAAATCGAGATTATTTACTTTAGATCGTTTGAGATGATTACTAATCTTGAGAGATGATTGAGTTAAAGAAGGATTTGGCTTGCTTTTAAAGGCAAAGAGTTTAGATAACATGATAAATACCCAGAGACATTACGTATTTACCCTAAGAGAAAATATACTGAGATAGCAACAGTATTTATAACGAAGTTATCCGTATTTATTATTAATTTTTGATAAAGTTGCTCGTATTAATACGGAAATTATCAGTAAACTTCCCTAAGTATTATTCTAAAATATTACCTAAATAAAATCAGGGTACATACATAAAAAAACCCTGTATAATCAACAGGGAAAAAGTAAGGAAGAGATAATCGAATTCAGCCCATTTAAGGAATAATCAAAATAGGACAAGGAGCAAGATTAATCACTAAATTGGTGACACTTTCGGAAGCCCCTTCAGTAGTTAAACCGAGTCCTCGTGATCCCATGATGATTAATTCGACATTCTTTTCATCAGCCACATCGCAAATGATAAATGGAGGTTTTCCTTCCTTTTCAATAATTTCTGCTTCAATCCCTTGATTGGCAAATAAAGCTTGGCCCCCTTGTAATAACTGGGCAACAGCCTCAGTAGAAGTCATAATTCCTCCTTGGGAAATGCCTTGGCCATCCGAGGTTTTTTCTACTACCGATAACAAGATTAAACGACTATCATAGGTTTTGACGAGATTAATCACTGTTTCGGCCGCTTCACGGGTTTCTCGACTCTGATCGACTGGGAACAAAATTGTTTTAAACATAGCTTATCTTTCTCCTAGATACCGATTCAGGTACAATCAGCAACAAAGCGATCGCCTTCCCCCATCTCTATTTTACTGTCTCAGGGGTTGGGGTGCTTGTATTTAAGCACAAGCTGATTTAATCTTTTTTTAAGCATCACTCAGCCATCATTGGAGGATATTGACTGTGTCTAAGAAAACGATTGCCAATTTATCAGAAGCGGATCTCGCCGGAAAGCGCGTATTAGTAAGGGTTGATTTTAACGTTCCTTTGGACAATGGAACCATCAGCGATGATACTCGTATTCGTGCAGCACTCCCTACCATCAAAGAATTAATCACCAATGGGGCGAAAGTTATCCTCTGTAGCCACATGGGCCGTCCCAAGGGTAAAGTTGTCGAAACCATGAGTTTAAAGCCCGTTGCAGCCCGTTTAGGGGAGTTATTAGGACAAGACGTTACCATGTGTGACGACTGTGTGGGTGATTCTGTTGCTGCAGCCATTGGCAAGCTAGAAAATGGTCAGGTGGCTTTATTGGAAAATCTCCGTTTCCATGCAGAAGAAGAAGCGAATGATCCTGAGTTTGCTAAGCAGTTAGCGGCCAACGCAGACTTATACGTTAACGATGCCTTTGGAACCGCCCACCGCGCCCATGCTTCCACTGAAGGGGTAACCCATCATTTAAGTCCCAGTGTTGCTGGTTATTTGATTGAAAAAGAACTGCAATATCTACAAGCTGCTATTGAAAACCCTCAACGTCCTTTGGCTGCTATTATTGGCGGTTCTAAGGTTTCTAGTAAAATTGGTGTGATTGAAACTTTATTAGATAAATGCGATAAATTGCTCATCGGCGGTGGCATGATTTTCACCTTTTATAAAGCCCGTGGCCTCAGTGTGGGTAAGTCTTTAGTGGAAGAGGATAAGCTAGAATTAGCTAAGTCTTTAGAAGCCAAAGCGAAAGAGAAAGGAGTAGACTTATTACTACCTACCGATGTGGTTTTAGCGGATAATTTTGCCCCCGATGCTAATGCTAAAACCACCAGTATTGATAACATCGAAGACGGTTGGATGGGGTTAGATATTGGACCTGACTCTGTAGAAGTCTTCAAGAATGCTTTAGCTGAGTGTAAAGCGGTAATTTGGAATGGCCCAATGGGGGTATTTGAATTTGATAAATTCGCGGTGGGAACTGAAGCGATCGCTAATACGTTAGCAGAATTAACTGGTACCGGAACCACGACTATTATCGGCGGTGGTGACTCTGTTGCTGCTGTAGAAAAGGTAGGGGTTGCTGAGAAAATGAGCCACATTTCTACCGGTGGTGGGGCTAGTTTAGAATTGCTTGAAGGGAAGACTTTACCTGGTATTGCAGCGTTAGACGAAGCTTAAGTTTATGATTGTTGGGTGGGTACAATGCCCACCTAATTATTAATGGTTTAAATCTCGTATCATTTACTTAACCTCTCTATTTCTATTGATTCTCAAAAATTTCCTTAATCTTACAACAAAAATCAGGTAATACAGGACTGGTTAATTGATCAGTATTATACAAAGTCATGACTTTCTTTAACATACCTTGATCACGACGATAAACTTCTATTAATTGTTGTTGACGATCAATAATCCAATATTCACAAACTCCATGAATTGAATATAATTTTAACTTAGTTTGTCTATCTCGTTTAATGTCTTTTTCAGACGTAGATAAAACTTCTATGATTAATTCAGGTGCAACTGTAAGATGTCCAGATTCATCAGTAAATTGATTTAACTTTTCATAACTAATCCAAATAACATCAGGAATCACTGCATCAGTTTCGGAAAAGATAATTCCTGGAGTCATAAAAGCTTTCCCTAGTTGTTTTTTTCGTGACCAATTTCTTAATTCTGCATATATATTTCCAGCAATATCTTGATGATCTAAATGAGGCGCACGAGTCACAAATAAATCTCCATCAATTATTTCATAACGATTGCTATTATCAGGTAATCCCTCTAAATCTGCAATTATCCAACAAACTTTTTCAGTGGTTATAGAAGTCATAAACTAAGTTACTCCTATTTAGATTTCTGCTACTATTTTACAATAAGTGATTTATTTTTTGTTATTTTCTTGAATACTATCAGTAAAAATTTTGATTGCTTCAAGTTGCGAAGACATCAAAACACAATTCTCGAATAACTTAAAATTCAATTCAGGTAATAATTGACTCTGAAAAATTTGTTTATATTCGTTATCTTGTAAACTATAAAGTGAGAATTTATTATTTTGCCATAACCAAACCTCTTTAATTTTAAACCGTTTATATTTCTCTAACTTTTTAACACTTCCACTGGTAATATTAACTTCAATTGCTAAATCAGGATGCTCTTTTTTTTCTCCAATATAATAAGATTCGTCGGGTTCAAAAGAGACACCTTTTTCTTCTGATTCACGGGTTGCACTTCCTACGGGAGTAAATTCAATTTCTTTTTGCCAAAAATAAATCCCTAATAAAATAGCAATGATACTTTTAATTGTTTCATGTTCTTCTCCTAACGTCATGAATTCAATCACTCCATCTAAATAGGAAATTTTGACACCTGGTTGTTGTTCTATTAAGGTTTTGATACCTTTAAAATTTTGCCAATCATAGCAACCGGGTAAGATTAATTTTTGTTCGTTTACTATTCTACTTTTATTAATTATTGTTGGATTCATAATCTTGATACAGTTGATTTAACCAGTTAACAAAAGTTTGCGCGATCGCTGGATTATTTCTTAACACTTTTGCTGTTATTGCTTGTCCCATTGGCATTCCTGGTTTTTTTTGCCAGGCTAACCAAGTATTAATAAAAGCTTTTGCTCTATCTTCTTGAGTATAACGATTAATTTCTAATGTTTCAATATGCCCAAATAACGTGCCTATCATTATCTCCTTCAACTAAAAGTTGTTGTGGATGAGGTTGACGTGATGTTTTTCTTTTTCCCATTTAACGTACCTCAATTCCTTGATCAACAGCAATAGAAACTTCATCAGCTTTATATTCTACTGCCCTCAGTTTTCCGTATTTATTATCTAGTCTAAATAGGTTACCCACTGATTGATCTTCTATGTCTTCTAATGCTTCTTGAAAGGCACAAATACAGTCCCAACTATGGGTAGTGGCAAAGATTTGTACGTTTAATTCTTGTGCTGTTTTTATCAGTAAACGCCACATATCTGTTTGTGCTTTATAATGTAATCCTGTTTCTATTTCATCAATTAATAATACTCCATTTTCAAGAATAACTGCTGTTGTAATTAGTCCTAAAATTCTATTCATTCCTTGTCCCATACTACTTAAAGGAATTGGTTGATCTTCTCCTTTGATTTTAAGTCTAATTTGTTTAGTATATTGACTAACTGTAAAGCCAATTCTTTCAATATTAGGGTTGATAATTTGTAAAGCTTCTATCACTTTATCTTCTTTAGGAGTCAGTTGAATTAAGTCCCAATTTTTCTCAACATCATTAAGATAATCATAATTTAATGGCATAAAAATACTATCAGGAGTGTACATAATAAGTCTGTCAATACCATTTAAACGAGTTGTATTTGCATTTTCAGGTGTTTCCTGTATATAAATTCCTTGTTGATTAATTTCATAGAATGCTTGTCCACGAATATTTTTGTTTTCTGTATTCGATTTCTTGAATTCATAATTAACTTTAAAATATTCATCATCTGTGGTCAATAAATGAATATTTTTAAACTTTGATTTTTCTGGTTTGAGATTTGTTATTTGAACTTTGCTAAAAAAATCATTGTCACAGAAAATCTCTATAGTTTTATTTATGTTATTTTTATTAAAAAGATGTGTAATAAGATATATCTTAATAATCTTTGATTCTGTTTCGTCTTCTGATATTAAAGATAGGAATTCTTTTCTTAACTTTAACAAATTAATTAAAGTAGTTGTTTTGGTATGGAATTTATAATAATAGGATTTATCCAATAAAATATAAATAGCTTCTAGTAAGCTTGTTTTACCAGTATTATTATCCCCAACAATTAAGTTAACTTGTGCTAAACCATCAACGCAAAAATCTTCAAAACAACGATAATTCTTAATACTTAAATCTCGTATCATTTACTTAACCTCTCTATTTCGATTAATTCTCAAAAACATCCTTAATATTACAACAAAAATCAGGTAATAAAGGACTGGTTAGTTGATCCGCATTGTATAAAGTCATTCCCTTTGTTAAGATACCCTGTTCACGACGATAAACCTCTATTAATTGTTGTTGGCGATCGATAATCCAATATTCACAAACTCCATGAATTGAATATAATTTTAACTTCGTTTGACGATCTCGTTTAATATCTTTTTCAGAAGTAGATAAAACTTCTATAATTAATTCAGATGCAACAGTAAGATGTCCAGATTCATCAGTAAATTGATTTAACTTTTCATAACTAATCCAAATAACATCAGGAATCACTGCATCGGTTTCAGAAAATATAATTCCTGGAGTCATAAAAGCTTTTCCTAGCTGTTTTTTTCGTGACCAATTTCTTAACTCTGCATATATATTACCAGCAATATCTTGATGATCTAAATGAGGTGCGCGAGTCACAAATAATTCTCCATCAATGATTTCATAACGATTGCTATTATCAGGTAATCCCTCTAAATCTGCAATTGTCCAACAAACTTTATCAGTGGTTATAGACTTCATAAACTAATTAGTCCTCTTCAGAGTCTTAAGACCATTATACAATATTAAGTAGTGTGCATTAGGCTAACTATTGATATTACCTATTTTTACCATAATCTATTGATTCCATAAGCATCAAATTTACTATCTTTGGTTACTATGATAAGCTGTCTATTCATAGCTTGAGTAATCAACATCCGATCAAAGGGATCACGATGATTTTGTAATAAAGTTAGATTGGGATACATTTCAATATCTTGAACATTAATAGGCAAAATGTAAATATCCATATAATTTAATTCTGTAATTAAATCTTTAAGAGATCGATTAATTGTTAGTTTAACCATATTAATTTTAATAGCAATTTCCCAAAGACTCACTGTACTAAAATATAGGTTTTCTTTATTCTCAATCGTTTCTTTCGCAAGAAGACTTAACTGAGAGTCACCTGATAAGTACCAAAGAAAAGTATGAGTATCTAGAAGAAATTTCATATTACATATACTCTTGTAAGTCTTCTAAGGGTTCATCAAAATCATCGGACATCATAATTTGTCCTTTCCAACTACCATAACCATGATTAGTTTCTTTTTCTTCCCTGTTTTGTTTAATATTTGGATGCTTTTGCAATAAATATTCTGCATAATGTAATAGTTCAATTTTTAGGTTTTCTGGCATATTAACCAACACTTTCCATAAAGCAACATCAGTATTCATATTTTCTTACTAATCTCATCTTTACTATATTCTATACAATGTTATAATGTTTGATGAAATTGACACAAGTTTATAAAGATTAATTTAAACACATAACTAATATGGCCAAAATTTCTGATGAAATATTGACAAGGGTTTTAGGGTTACAAAAACAGCTTTTAATTGTTCTGGATCAAGCGAAAGACTTAGAATATAAGATAGTAGAACAATTTGGGGAAACAGAAGAAACCATAACAGCACTGGAAGCATTAGACAATATTACTGAACGTCTCAGAAATGCTTATACTCGTATACAAACTTTAATGTTACGTATTGCTGAAGCTCAACCCAATGCAGATGTTAATACATTACAATTGTTAGAGAAGAGTATAGAGCAAGCAGAAGCTAATCTAGCTGCGTCACAAGCTACTATTATCGAGTCTAAAGGAGATGTTGGTTTACTATGATACAGTCCTCTAATTCAGAAAAGTTTGAACGTATGGCAGAAAAATTACAAGAAAATTGCCAACAATTTGATGTTTTGAATGAACAGTTAGATGAATTAATTGCTAAAATTGAGGAGGATATTAATAAAAGTCCTTTAACTCAATATCGTCTCAAGCATAAAAAAGTTATCAGTGAATAAATTGATATTGAAGCGATCAACGTTATGATAAATAGGATGTTAATGAAATGCCTGAATTATTAGAAAGAATTACCATTAATCCTAAACAATGTGGGGGTCGTCCCTGTATTCGAGGGATGAGAATTAGGGTGTCAGATGTGTTAGATTTGTTTGCATCTGGGTTATCTTCTGAGGAAATATTAGCAGAAATGCCTGATCTTGAAACAGAAGATTTACAAGCAGTTTTTGTTTATGCTTCTCGCAAACTTAATCATCCTGTATTATTGATATAATTAAAATAAAATTGAGTCACTGTATAACTATGATCACCCTAAAACTTTATCCAGAATTAGAAAATAAAATACAACAAGAAGCTAAGTTAAAAGGTTTATCTGTTGAAAAATACATTTCTCTTTTAATTCAAGAAAGCTTAGAAAATAAAGATAAACAGCAATCAGAAGCTTTAGAATATGAAGCATGGGAAGAAAAGTTAAATAAGTTTATTAATCGTTCTGTTGATGTTAGTATTCAACCTTTATCAGATGAAGCGATTAGTCGAGAAAATATTTATACTAGAGAAGATAAAATATTATAAATTATTTCGTAAATATTCCGAAATTACACCTATTGACCCTAGAACTATTCGATAATATATAATTATAAGAAATTTAAAAATAGGGATATTCTTATGGAAATTGAAGAACAGTGGATCGCTGATGCAGTAAAATATTTAATCAAGACAGGAGAAGAAACAACAGCACTTTTTTTGATGGACTGTTCTTTAAATTTAAAAGATCATGATAAGTAGCTAGGCAGAATTAAATAGAAAACGTTCAGTGTGATATTTTCCTTTTTGAGCGCGAGCTTCGATCCCATCGATAACGGCGATCGCTAAATCATATTCATCTTCA
>JAAUYH010231759.1_pt1 | contig 13715 bp, 13 predicted proteins | sample 7278061 | NCBI WGS metagenome assembly JAAUYH01 (sample SAMN14350203, study PRJNA611818) | marine sediment metagenome | isolation source: surface marine sediment (0.6m) | place: French Polynesia: Moorea | collected 2018-08
ACAGGGTTTACAAAGATATTTCCGCAACAAAATCTTTGTAAACCCTGTGGTTTTTATATAGTAAACACCCATGCCCTGTCAAAACTTAATCACAATTTAGTTGAATATGGGAAAAATAATCATAACTTAGACTTGACAAAAATATTACTAAAGAGGTATGCAATAGTTGCCGATATATGGTACAGGAGTGTCAAATTAGTTTACTTATTTAAAGTTAAATTTTTCTCATGCAATCAATGAGTTGTAATTATAGCGAGGCTTGTATTCGATGGAAACGTTAGAAGCAACTCCTTCTGACTTCTTCCTTCTAGCTAGAAAATGGGGAGTGGGGAATCGGGAGTCGGGAGTCGGTCAGAGATATTTTCATTCTTGGTTGTGGGATTTTCCTGTGGGAGGCTAACTTGAAGGTCGAAGACCTCCGGTCAACAAGCTTGGGGTGTTAAGACATGGGGAAATGCGTTCTGATTGGGACTACTCTGTAAATTCTAGGATTCAATGCCAGGTTATTTGGAGACTCACAACCGATGTTTCCAAGTGAATTTGTCATGTTGAACCATTATGATGGCTAGCTCATAACAGCTGAGTTACAAATATGTAATTGAAAATACACTTACATTTATGTCCCGAAGTTGCAGAAAATTTGAGAATAAACATAATAATGGTTCAGGAAGAAAAAAAGTTAACTATGACGGTAAAATCATTCTCAACAAGCAAATACATAACAGGTAAATAAACTTATTATCAAATCTGAAAATTGTAGGGGGGCAGTATCGATAAAAAACAAAAGCCTGTTATGATACGCGTGTTATTTGTGATGATGGTGTGGTGTGGTGTTTGAGGAATAATCAATGAGCAACTCTGTAGACTTTAGCGGTAGACCATTTCATTTTATTGGTATTGGTGGTATTGGCATGTCAGCATTGGCTTATGTGTTGACACATCGTCAATTACCAGTATCAGGTTCGGATCTTCGTCCCAACCACATTACAAAACGTTTAGAATCCATTGGAGCTTATATTTTTGAACGACAAGAAGGTAGTAATCTACGATTCTTTAGCTCCGAAATAGACGCAAATGGAGTATGTTTAAATAAACAAGAAGGAATAACAAATTTAGAGCAGACAATCATGCCACAAGTTGTCTGTTCTACAGCTATTAACAGTAATAATTTGGAATACAAAGCAGCGATAGAATTAGGGTGTCCTATTTTCCATCGTTCTGATGTATTAGCAGCATTAATTTCTGATTATGACAGCATTGCTGTAGCTGGAACCCACGGCAAAACTACCACTAGTAGTTTGGTGGGATATATGTTATTGCAAGCGGGCTTAGATCCAACAATAATTGTTGGTGGTGAAGTAAATGCTTGGCAGGGTAATGCCAGAATTGGCAAGAGTCAATACTTAGTAGCTGAAGCCGATGAATCAGATGGTTCTCTGGTAAAACATAGCCCTAAAATAGGTATTATTACTAATATAGAATTGGATCACCCCGACCACTACAAAAATTTAGAAGAAGTGGTTGATATTTTTCAAACATTTGCTCAACAATGTAAAATAACAGTAGGCTGCATTGATTGTGCTACGGTTCGCGATCGCCTAAAACCAACAATTAGCTATAGCCTGGACAAGAGTCTGGATGCAGATTATAGCGTAACTAATATTGATTACCATGCAGAAGGAACTACAGCATTAGTTTGGGAAAAAGGGAAAGCTCTAGGTGTGTTGAAATTGAGCTTACTCGGTGATCATAACCTGAGCAATGCCCTGGCAGCAGTTGCAGTTGGTCGGACTTTAGGTGTGGAATTTAGAGACATAGCTAAAGGGCTAGGGGATTTTGTCGGAGCAAAGCGTCGCTTTGAGTTACGGGGTGAAGTTAATGGTATTACTTTCATTGATGACTATGCCCATCATCCCAGTGAAATTCGGGCAACTCTTGCCGCCGCAAAGCTACAAGCTCAACCAGAACAAAGGGTAATTGCTGTATTTCAGCCCCATCGCTACAGTCGCACACTTACTTTTTTAAATGAATTTGCTCAGTCCTTTACCCATGCAGATGCAGTTATTCTCACTGATATTTACAGTGCAGGGGAAACTAATTTGGGATTGATTAGTGGCGAACAACTGGCAGAGGAAATTAGCAAACAACATCAACAAGTTAGTTACCAACCCAATTTAGCAAATGTGTGTGATTGCTTACTACAGAGGTTGCAACCTGGAGATTTGGTGCTGTTTTTAGGAGCGGGTAACTTAAATCAAGTGATTCCGGAAATTATTGCCGCAATCCGCCAACCAGCTACAGCTACATCCTAAAAAATTATGCTTGTGTTAACTTGGGTTTCCCTAATGCGGTATAGTTTGTAGCTTTGTATCCAAGTTTAGTAACTCTAATTTGCGTATTATCCGTCTAGCAAGTTCCGCATAGCTTTACGGTATAACCGTATAACTACGGCAAACACTGTTAAAATTAAATTGATCCAAAATATGACAATCTCCCAGACAGCTGCAAGTGTCTGCTCAATTACTGATATAAGATCTAACTCTCGGGCAACAGACAAGTTAGAAAAAAAGAAAGAAATTTATTTACCAGGCACAGACTGCGCTATAAAAACTCAGGTATATCTCTCGGGATACACATCCTATCGGGTTGGTGGTCCTGCAGAATTTTATGTTGCCCCTCGTAATTTAGAATCCCTCAGAGCAAGTCTTGAATATGCAAATACATATCAATTACCAATTACATTACTAGGTGCTGGTTCTAACTTATTAGTCAGCGATCGCGGCATCCCAGGGTTAACTATTGTCACCCGTCATCTACGCCATAGCAACTTTGATCCCAAAACAGGTCAATTAACTGTAGCTGCGGGGGAATCAATTCCTGGCTTGGCATGGGAAGCTGCAAGATTGGGTTGGCTAGGATTAGAATGGGCTGTGGGTATTCCCGGAACCGTTGGTGGGGCTGTGGTCATGAATGCAGGGGCACATCATAGCTCCATCGCAGACATTTTAGTTAGTGCCCAAGTTTTGTCCCCAGATGGCACTTTAGAAACCTTAACTCCTGGAGACTTAAACTATAGATACCGGACTTCTGATTTACAAGGAGGCAATCGTATAGTTACCCAAGCTACTTTGCAGTTGCAGCCAGGAACAGATCCAGAACAATTGTTAGCAATTACCAAGGAGCATAAAAGCCATCGTCTGAGTACCCAGCCATATGATAAACCCAGTTGTGGTAGCGTGTTCCGTAACCCTAGTCCCCACGGTGCAGGTTGGTTAATTGAACAAACAGGTCTCAAAGGGTTTCAAATTGGTAATGCCCAAGTAGCACAGCGCCACGCTAATTTTATTATTAACTGTGGTGGAGCGAATGCTGGTGATATATTTAGCCTTATCCGTCACATTCAGCACCAAGTTCAAGAACAGTGGTCAATTTGGTTAGAGCCAGAGGTAAAAATGATTGGAGAGTTCCCGGCAATAGGTTAAACTTGCCCAAACTGTTAACAGTCAGAATTGAACTTTTGCAGTTGCTAGTATAGATTGATTCAGGACTTAATCTAGTCCAATCTTTGGGAATGTCAATAATTTACCAGAGAGTTAGGTGACAGCTAATAGCTTTGTAAAAACAGACAATTGACCGACCCCATCTATAATTGAATTTGATTAATTGAATTTGATTTGTGATTGAAAACACACGCGGATAGAAAATTATGGCAGAAAAAGAAAAAGGACAGGGATTTGGTTTCGGCTTAGGCAAAATGAAGGAATTGGCTGCAGCCTTCCAAAAGGCACAGCAGGTTCAAGAAGGTGCTAAGAAACTCCAAGAAGAATTGGAGCAAATGGAAATTGCAGGTGAAGCTGGTGGTGGTCTCATTAAGGTGATTGTCAGTGGAAACCAAGAACCAAAGCGGGTAGAAATTTCTCCTGATGCGATTAATGAAGGTGCAGAAGTGCTTTCTGACCTGGTTACAGCAGCAATGAAAGATGCTTACACTAAATCTACTACTATCATGCGAGAACGGATGGAAGACTTAACTAGTGGTTTAGAATTGCCTGGAATGCCATAATGAGTTATTTGTCATTGGTCTTTGCCAAAATAAAGATCAATGACAAATAATCGAGATAATTTATGCCTTACAAGCTATTATTTGTCTGCCTGGGAAATATCTGTCGATCGCCATCGGCAGAAAATATTATGAATTATCTGATTCAGCAGTCAGGGTTAAGCGATCGCATTATTTGTGATTCTGCTGGTACTTCTAGCTACCACATTGGTAGTTCTCCTGACCGACGTATGAGCGCAGCAGCAATGCAAAAGCTGGGTTTTAAACTCCAGGGTCAAGCTCGCCAGTTTCAAAGGTCGGATTTTCAAGAGTTCGATTTAATCCTGGCAATGGATCGGGAGAATTATCAAAATATTCTCTATCTTGATTCTCAGGGAGAATACGAGCAAAAAGTCCAATTAATGTGTGATTTTTGTTCCCAGTATACTCTACAGGAAGTACCTGACCCTTATTACGGTGGTTCTGAGGGATTTAATCAAGTGATTGATTTACTGATGGATGCTTGTGGAGGGTTGTTAGAACATATTACTAGGGAAGAATCTGAATTGCGATCGTAATTCTTGCATGATTGCGATTAGCTGGAGGTTTGACGCTTTGCGTATCCTATCGCTTTGATGAGGGTACTCTCCCCGTAACAAAGCAAAAATACATAGATTTTTCGTAGGGTGGGCATTGTCCACCCTTTATTATTTTACTCATTATTCATTATCTAGCGATCGCCCATACTAAAAAATAGTACGATCCAAATTAGATAATTGAGGGAAAAAGCTATTTGTTGAGGTAGGAGTAGTAAAAATTATCAGCGTGGGAATGAATAGGTGTTAATGCCAAGGAGTAAGTATTGTGACAGAGATCAATCACTTCAATTCAGAATTGAATGAAGAAGATATAGAGCAAGAAGAAGAGGACATAGAGCAAGAAGAAGACGTAACTAATACGCCATTCGATCCAAGTCTCATTAGGGTTGATACTCGACCAATGACTATTGACTTAGTTCTTAAAAGAATTAAGTTTGATGAGATTGATTTAGCACCCGATTTTCAACGTCATGCTGAGATTTGGACACCGACTGCTCAAAGTCGGCTGATTGAATCTATTCTAATTCGTATTCCATTACCTGCATTTTATATGGATGCTACTAATGAAGATAAATGGTTAGTTATAGATGGCTTGCAAAGACTAAGTGCCTTAAAAAAATTTGTTATTGACAAAGAGCTTCGACTAAGTAACCTAGAATTTCTTACCCATCTTGAAGGAAAAAATTATGACGAATTACCACGTAATTATCAGCGGCGTATAGATGAAACTGTGCTGACAATTTCTTTAATTGAACGTGGAACTCCACCAGAAGTAAAATACAATATCTTTAGACGAATAAATACAGGAGGGATACCTCTTTCTCCACAAGAACTACGCCATGCTTTAAATCCAGGACAGGCAACAAAATTTTTGGATAAACTTGCTAAATCCCAAGAATTTATCAAAGTAACTAAGATAAGCGAAAAACGGCAGCAACGTATGGATGACCATGAATTTGTACTTGGTTTTATTGCTTTTTATTTGACATCATATAAAGAGTATCCTATCAAACAAGGTAGAGATTATTTTTTAAATGAAGCCATGATAAAAATCAATCGTATGAATGCTGAACAACTAGATAATATTGAAAATAAATTTAGATATTCAATGATATTAGCTGATTCTATTTTTGAGGAACATGCGTTTAGAAAAAATATTAACAATCCAACAAAAAAGCAACCTAAGCAACCTCTGAATAAATCTTTGTTTGAAGCTTGGTCTGTTATTTTTAGTAAGCTTACAAATCAACAAGCAGAATTACTTAGACAGCGCAAAAAAATTTTAATAAATACATTTGCTAATTATATTGATAAAGATAAAGAATTTGTGAAATCTATATCTCAAGCTGCTAATAAAGTTGATTATAGATTTAATACAATTGAAGAAATTATTCAAGAAGTACTGTCATGATCACCTGGCTAAGGTTAAAAAATTTCAAAGCTTTTGAAGACCAGAGAATTACATTTAAATCTCTCACATTATTCTCTGGTTTAAACAGTACAGGTAAATCATCTGTATTGCAATCACTGCTTTTATTAAGGCAATCTTACCAACAAAGATTATTACCAAATATCGGCTTAGGACTAAACGGAGATTTAGTTTGTATTGGTACAGCTCAAGATGCTCTTTATGAAGGTGCAAAAGATGATTTAATCAGTTTTATAATTATGTGGAAACATGGCGAAAGAGGAATATGGGAATTTAAATATAACCGGGAAGCAGATGTTTTGGATTTAGTTATGCGAACTAAGCCTAAATTTTATAAATCAAGCCTTTTCAACGATAATTTCCACTATCTGCAAGCAGAACGTATTGGTCCTCGTCCCTCCTTTGAAATGTCCGATTTCCAAGTGCGACAACATAAACAACTTGGTCCTAGAGGAGAATATACTACTCATTTTCTTTCACTTTATAGAGATAAAGATATTTCCCAAAATAGTCTGAGTCATCCCAAAGCAATATCACTTAGTTTGTTAAATCAAGTCGAAGCATGGATGGGAGAAATTAGCCCTGGTACACGCATCGAAATTAAGTCGAATCCAGATATGGATCTGGTTAGTTTACAATATTCCTATGGACTGAGTAATCCATACCGTGCAACAAATGTTGGCTTTGGAATTACCTATACCCTACCAATTATTGTGGCGGTACTCGCATCTGAACCTGGCACACTAATTATGATTGAAAACCCAGAAGCTCACCTTCATCCCAAAGGACAAGCCAAAATGGGAGAATTGTTAGCTCTTGCAGCAAGCTGTGGGATTCAAGTAATAATAGAAACCCATAGCGACCATGTTTTAAATGGAATTCGTGTTGCCGTTCATGGGGGAAAAATAGATCCAAATGATGTCCAGTTACACTATTTTCAGCGTCGAGAAAAAGAAGGACAAGCTTATACAAAAGTAATTTCACCACACATTGATAGAAATGGCAGAATTGATAGATGGCCTGATGGTTTCTTTGATGAATGGGAAAAAAACTTAGATATTTTGCTTGAACCGGCGGGAGAATAAAGAGTGGATTTGGATCTAATTTTAAATGAGTTATCTTTGCGTAATCTTGCCAAAAATGAACTAATAGCACGCCAATGGATGTCTAATTTAATCCAGACTATAAGGGCTGTGAAATCTCAAGGAGTAAAAGTCAATCTTCGTACTAAAGACAATTTTCATACAACTATTCTGGGAGAAAACTATCCTCTTCGTCGCTGGTTAAATGATAATCATGTAAATCAAGAAGAAAGATTATTTATTAAAACTCTTGCGACAAAAGCACCTTTCTCAAACGATATTGCTAATTTAGAAATAAAAGATATTGAAAATAGTACTGGTTTATGGGAATTCAGCTATCAAGGGGAGCAAGTAATTGGACTTGGTGTTGCTTATTTACTTGAAACAATAGCAGTTAGCTTTCTCTCAGAAGACTGTTGGGATTGTCACTGTATAAATATTGATTGTCAGAAAATTGATGAAGATGGAGAAATTATTGATGAGGTCATAGAAATTATACATGCTAGTCATCAAAATCACATTCAAAATCATGCTACATGGATACAAAACCGTATTCGTACTGGTATTGTAGATGGTGAGGATCTTTGGGATATAAGAGAAGAATTATTTCCCAATCTAGACTTTTGTGATGTTGTCGGGAAACAACTGATAAATATCCGTGCTGGACAATTAGAATTACAACCTGTGGTTAAAGCTTTATCCGAGCTTCAGAAATGTTGTGAAAATTGGAAAACTGGCTATTTAAATCTCCAGGGATATCCTGTTGAAGAGTCAGGAGAGAGTAAGCCAACTCTTGATAAATATAGAAAAGAAAGAACTTTTCGTTGTCCTGATGGTCAAGAACGTTTGTTTGAAAGACATATAAAATTGAAATTCTGCAACTGGCGTATTCATTTCTTTCCTCTAAAGCCAGAAGCTGAAATAAAAGTAATTATTGGTTATATTGGTTGTCATCTTCCTACAGTAAATTATCCAACATAATTATTAACATAGAGCCGTGGGCTAACACTATAAATCCTTTTTTATCGATATGGAAATAGAAAAGTAATGAGCGATAGTGCTTACACCATCGCTCGCTCCTGACTTTCTATTTACTACTGACTACCTCTTTTGCTAAAGGAGGGAGTGGACGATTCTGAAAATCAGAGTACTGAGAATCAATCTGATGAGCCTTTTTCACAATCCGATTAAAGAAAAAATTGACTAACTTTAATTCCCTAAAAATCTTTTGCGGATCTTGAAGATGGGTTTTTGGTAATTGCTGTCCCATTTGTTTGAAAACTAAACCCATAGGAATCTTAATTTCATCCTGGAGTTTGAGAAAACGGGTAAAGATTGGCGCAAAAGCAGAAATTAGGGAACCGACACCCCCTCTAGCCTGTGTCCAACCAATGTAATAAATTCCTTTATAATCTTCCAGAAATGAGTCTCCATAGCATTTCACTATTGCTCCTTCCACCCGTTGGAGTTCTGGTGCTAAGAATGGATAAGCCAAATGGAAGCCAGTTGCACAAACAATTAAATCAAAAGATTCCCGACTACCATCCACAAATTCTACTTCCTCGCCATCCAAACAACGCACCCCTGGCTTACAGGTAATGCGACCGTGTTTAATATAGTAAGGAACTTCATTATTTAAGGTAGGGTGCTTGTCAAAAATTCGGTAGTTGGGTTTTGGTAGACCATAATTCTCATAACTACCAAAGGTCAACAGAATAATTAAATAAGCCGCAAACCGTTGTAACCATTCTGGTACCCACCATTGAATTAAATCCGAAACAGGAACCCCTACAAAGGTTTTAGGAATAAACCACACAGATTCACGCATACTCAACACAGATTTAGCTCCCACACGAGCCGCCTCTGCTGCAACATCACAGGCTGAATTTCCTCCACCAATTATCAGAACTCTTTTACCACGTAGTTGTTCAGAGTTTTTATAATCTTTGGAATGAATAATTTCTCCGTTAAATTCTCCTGAGAACTGGGGAAAACGTTTACACCAGTGATGACCATTACAAATGATAATCCCTTTATAAATTCGCTGTTCGTCGTTATCAAAGGTGACTTCCCAGAGATTGTCTTCAATAGGTCGCACGTAGCTAATTTGACGATTCAGCTCAATATTTTTACGCAAATCAAAATGATCAGCAAAGGAATTCAAATAATCCCGCATATTTTGAGCACTGGGAAAGTCCGGATAATCATCCGGCATGGGAAAATGGGTAAACTGGGTAATTTTGCGTGATGAAATGATATGTGCAGTTTCATACACCCCATGATACCAATTTCCACCAATATCATCGCTGGCATCAACTTGATCATAGGGAATATCTGCGGTCTTCAGAGACTCAGCCATACCCAATCCAATAAAACCAGCCCCAATAATTAAATGCTTATCAGTCGTTTCTAACATATTCTCAATTTTACTGGAGTTGACCATTTTGTAAGCTTTTAGCAAATAAACCACTGATCCAACTAACTAAACCAGGGGATACTCGTGTGAGGATATGAAAAGTTTTCGCTACCACATCAGGGAATACATGCAATTTATTGGCAACAATACCTCTAATTGCTGCCCGCATTATATTTTCAGGTTCTGCAATCATATATTCTGGAACACCTTTGTTCTTCAGAGTTCCATACTGTTCTGAATGGAGAATTGGGGTGCGGGTAAAGAAGGGATAAACGGCAGTAACCTTGATATTATATTCTTTGAACTCATTAAATAGCCCTTCACTGAACCCCCGCAAACCAAACTTACTGGTTGCATAATGAGCCATTCCCGCAAACACTGACCAACCTGCGATGCCAGAAATATTGACAATATGACCTTTTTTACGGGCAATCATGTCAGTAATAAACAAAGTACTTAATCGCATTGGTGCTAGTAAGTTAACTTGCATTACCAATTCCCATTTTTGGCTAGGAACTTCATCCATACGACCAAATAGACCCACACCAGCATTGTTAATTAAAATATCAATGGGAATGTTAAGTGCCTTTACCTGATGATAAAGGGTTTCGCACCCCTCGCGGTTAGAGAGGTCGCCAGGTAAAATTGCTATAACTTCACCACTGGAAACTTGATCCTGAATTGCTTCAACTCTTTGACGTAAAACATTTTCATCCAAATCTGTTAAAATAAGTCGGCTACCAGCTTCTAACAACTGTCGGGTTAGTTCCTGTCCAAACCCACCTGCTGCACCGGTAATCAAAACAACAGCCTCGTATAACTGAGTCATAAAACCTCCTAGGAGTCGGAGTTGAAAAATTCTGGCACGGGGTAACAGACCCCCGACTTGTCATAGATTAGAAGTCGGGGATCTAAATACCCACAATTAATCAGAATTAATATCTAGATTCAAATCTTAGATGAACTGAAGATATACGACTGTAGCAATGACCACGGCATTTTCAGATTAGGTATAAGGGATGGAGATTTTCTCAGTCCCCATAACTGATGGGAGTAATATCGAATAAATTCTTAATTTTACCGAAGTTGGCCATTTTGTAATTTTTTGTCAAATATATTACTTATCCATCCTAGAAAATCGGGGAAATATCGTTTGAGAAGATGAATAGTTTTTGATACGCTGTCGGGGAATACATGCAGTTGGTTGTGAACAATACCTCGAATTGCTGCCTGCATGACCTTGGCTGGGTCTGTAGCCATATATTCGGGAATACCAGGGTTCATCTTCGCTAGAGTTCCATACCGTTGTGACTGGAGAATTGGGGTGCGGCTAAAGAAGGGGTAAACAGTTGTCACCTGGACATTGTGTTCTTTGAGTTCATTAAACAATCCTTCACTGAATCCCCGTAAACCAAACTTACTGGTTGCATAATGAGCCATTCCCGCAGTTGCTGACCAACCTGCTAAGGATGAAATATTGACAATGTGACCTTTTTGTCGGGCAATCATATCAGCAACAAATAAGGAACTTAACCGCATTGGTGCTAGTAAGTTGACTTGCATTAAAAGTTCCCATTTTTCCTGAGGAACCTCGTCCATGCGACCAAACATGCCAATACCAGCATTGTTAATCAAAATATCAATGGGGATATTCAATGCTTTTACTTGATGATAAAGGGTTTGGCATCCTTCGCGGGTCGAGAGATTGGCAGCCAGAGTTGCGAGAACTTCACCAGTTACAACTTGCTTGTGAATTGCCTCTACTTGTTGAGATAAAATATTTTCATCCAAATCCGTTAAAATGAGTCGGCTACCAGCTTCTAATAACTGTCGAGTTAGTTGTTGTCCAAATCCACCAGATGCACCGGTAATCAGAATAACAGCCTCGTGTAGTTGGGTCATAAAAACCTCGTAGAGTCTAGTAACTGCAAAATATAGTCATTTGTAATTGAGTCAAGTACACTTGCAAAATAGGAATATGCCATTGTGTTTGTCCGATGTTTGTACCTGAGTACCAAAAACGGATGTCTTGAATTTATAACGGTTCAAACTAGGGCAAATTACAACTACATCTGTATAAAACTTTGCCATATGGATACTCTCCGTAACAAAATTGCACGTAAGTCTGTAGTTGTTGAATTTATTTAAAGTATTCTTCTCAACTTCAAATCACTATATTCAAATCTTAGGGGAACTAAGGGTGCTCAACTGTAGCAATGACCACGGCATTTTCAGATTAGGTATAAGCCATGAATATTTTCTCAATGCTGGTAATCCCAAGGGTAGTAAAAAACGCAGGGAACGCAATGATGCTGGTAAATTTCCATCTCGGTCTACAAGTCCGTATTGCTGTGCTATTTCAGCCACAATTTGTACCTTTCCTGTACGACGGATAATATTTGGTTCTTCAGCAAGTTTGGCAATTACTCTACCTGTAAGTAAAGGGGTTTCCCAGTTATAGCAATCGCTAATGACTGAAGGTTTTTGAGCGGTATCATTTATTGCTTCCATTTCACGTGCCATCTGGGAAATATGCTCTGTTCCCACAATACCAGGCCATACAGAAATAGAAGTAACATTATATGGTTTAAGTTCAACAGCCATATCAGCCGCCAAGCGATCGCACCCTGCTTTCCCTGCACCGTAAGCTGCACCAAAAATATAGGACATACCACCCCAAGAGGAAATAGTACAAATTAATCCCTGTCGCCTTTTAGTCATGATTCGGGCAGCAAAAATACTGGCAACATAATGACTACGAAGACCAACATGATTGCAAGCATCCCAAAGACTGGGTTCAAAATTCCAGAAGGGCTTACCATTGCTCTCTCTTAATGCTTGCACGCCCCCATATACATTATTTACCAGTAGGTCTAATGTGCCATCCTGTTCATCCTGGATGCGCTCAAATAGCGATCGCACCTGCTGATCATCACTATGGTCTACTTGCACGGGAATGCATATACCACCGGCTGACTCCACTGCTGCTTGGGTTTCCCGCAGACATCCAGAAATTTCTTCACCAGCATTGGACTGATCCAGGCTACGACCTGTAATGTATACAGTTGCACCTGCTTCACCCAAACCGATGGCAATTCCTTTACCTAGACCCCTGGTAGCACCGGTAACTAATGTGACTTTATCCTGAAGATGTTTCATTGCCTGATGTATAGCGCTACACGCAAGTAATAAGTAATAAGTTTACACGACTTTTGTCCCTACCCGTTTTTGGTAGGCTAGGGTCGCCACTAGTTCTTCCACCTGATATTTTTTGTACCTATCTGCCTCTCGCCAGCAAATGAAGGGAAGCAGTAACAGAACAATGATCAGGATCCCCAGTAATGGATGGTGCTGTCTCCATATTTTTTGCACCCATGGGAATATGACAAGAAACCATACAAACAAAGCTATACCCAATCCATCGTAGGTTGCACCCATAAACCAATATCGTTTGAGAAGGGTATAGGATGTCATTAACTGTTTCGATTGGCGAATCTCCGTCCACATCAGACTGTAGAGGTGCTGCATCAAAGAATTTCTCTCTTTAGCTCCCATGTTGGCAGCCTGCTCGTAATATTCTGGAAACGGCTCTTCTCCCAATTGGGCATAACTTTCGAGAATGTGATAGAGGAGCTTGTCAGAAGTATCTCTGAACAATTGGGTACGGATCCACCTTCCGGAAGCAAAGCAAACCATACCTAGAACATAACAGGCGATCGCAATGGCGGCAATGGCTAGCCCATTGGTGAACTGGCTGGGGAAAGTTTCTGGGGCAAATTGCCTCCAAGCAAAGACAAAGGCTCCCAAGCAGGTAGCTCCCGACACGAAAAAGGAGAGGAAGTCAATGCCGAAGAGATAGGCAAGGTTATCAAAAAAGGACTTTAGAAGTTCGCCAAATAATTCTGTCATCTGCCATTGCTTCTACTTTGGATTTTGGATTGGTATTGGATTGGTAACTGAGCCTGTCGAAGTTTAGATTTTGGATTGACCAGAAGAAGCAGGGGGCAGGGGGCAGGTAAGCCACTGCGTTGCGCGGTAAGCCATTGCGGTGGACGGGTTTCCCGGCATAAAGGAGGCAGTGCGGTGGACGGTAAGCCATTGCGGTGGACGGGTTTCCCGGCATAAAGCAAGTGGCGCAACCCGTAGGGGT
>JAAUYH010039173.1_pt1 | contig 13711 bp, 10 predicted proteins | sample 7278061 | NCBI WGS metagenome assembly JAAUYH01 (sample SAMN14350203, study PRJNA611818) | marine sediment metagenome | isolation source: surface marine sediment (0.6m) | place: French Polynesia: Moorea | collected 2018-08
ACGCGGTAGACGAGGGTCACTCGGCTTCTTTTGAGAGTGCGGCTTCTCGAAGAGTAGACCACACTACCTCACCGCAACGCGCTGCCTCGCTTTTTAGCCCAGGTGCAAGATGTGTGTTTTATTAACAACTTGCACTTACTCGGGCGATAACCAGGAGGCAGAGCCTCCAAACCCTAGTTACCAGCGTCACGCTGGTAACTAGAACATAGAGACCTCTGGCTCTGATTGAGAATGGTGCAAGTTATTAGTTTTATAGGTGATGTTTTTTCTGTACGGAGATAATATGTAAATTTATTTACTCTGTTTTGTCAAAAATTTTGTCATTAACTGCTTAAATTTGCTGATCGCTACTGTGTATTAATATCGCCGTCACCATTGATTGTGGTTGTTTGTGAATAAAATCCTAGTTAATCTTGGATGTATTTTATACCTTATTTACATCTGATTGTACTTGGGTACTCAGATGTAACTTTTTAGATATTATTTTAATTTATGATTTACGTTAGTATTCCTTAGTATTCCCTATCTATTTATACACCGTACCTACAAACTCTAATACTGCCAAGCAAAGGAACAATTGAAAAAACTTATCAAGTAATTGCCAAAACTGAAAAAAAGAGATTATATAATATTTATCTAAGTATTATTGCTTAAATACTTAATTGAGCAATAATACTATTGCTTTATTTAGTTTTTCATAAATAAACATATGTTCAAAGATAAATTACTACCATAACCTAAATAGATGTTGCAAGTGTCAACTCATTGATTTAGTTTTTAAATCAATGTGAACTTTTAAGAATAAATTTTCTAATTTGTAAAAGAAAAGTTACATAGCTGGAATCCCCTTTTGCAGGAGGTTTCATGGTTTCAAAGCGCACTAAGGTTTTAAAAGATTACCCTTAACTACGCTAAAACCCTGATCCACAAGGCAAAAAAATCATGTTAGTCTGTTGCAGTCATAAGTAAAAAGTGAAAGCAGAACGAGTTCAACTTACTGTGGGCATACCAATTCACTGGTGCGCAATACCACAAACAAGAAAAATCAGTTCTTCCAGTCGCTTGAAAATTTCGGACGCATGAATCAAAAACATTTGTTGACTGTTGCCACTCTTACGGCTGTTGTGGGTATACCCTCAGTAGGTCGGGCAGAAACGACTCAAGTACAAACTGATCTGAACCCAACACCTACCAGTGACGTGGTGAAGGTAGAAGAGTTCCAATCCCCAGCAGCAAAGCCTGTATCAGATGCTGTGGTGACCAAAGTACATGCACACACTTTGGCAGGTCGTAAGGCAGCAACACTATTTGTTCGCAATATTCCTGCCCTCACTTTTATTTCTCAGTCGGTTACCGACGCTGATACAAAAGAAGGTGTGAAGGCAGCTAGTGTGAACAACAATGACCCCGTTCACAGGGCTGGTATGGTCGCAGCTAAAATCAACCAGCTAATGCAGGACAATGTAGATGCCAGTCAGATCACCGTAAGTTGGAAGTCAGAATCAGACTCTACTCCTCAGGCTCAGAATAAGAGTGCTGCTACTGCTAAAACTGCGGCAGAACGGTATGCGATCAAGGTTAATGGTTCCGAACTAGTAGAGATCAACGAGCAAACCCTACTACCAGATACAACCAACAACCTGGGGCAAGACGCGCTACAAGCAACCAATCGTCTGCGGAGATTAATGGGCAATGCCTCTCCCATCAGGGAAATTGCTGATTTACCCGCACCTACAGTTGTTGCCCATCATACAAAGAGATGGCGGCGGAGACAAGCTAGGTACGGACGGAGAATCAGAGGTATCATCAGAGGTATAGCCTCCTTCTATGGCTACGATGGTTCTGGTAATAAAACTGCCAGTGGAGAAAGATTTAACCCAGAGGCAATGACAGCTGCCCATCGCACCTTGCCTTTTGGCACCCGAGTGCGGGTTACCAACACCCGTAATGGTCGTTCTGTAGTGGTGCGTATTAATGACCGGGGTCCATTCATTCGCGGTCGAGTAATTGACCTTTCCTATGGTGCTGCACGTAGCATAGGAATGATTGGTAGAGGTTTGGCACCAGTAAAGGTTCAAGTTTTAGGCAGGTAAAAGCTCAAAGATAAAGGGTAGTTTGACCCCTTGTGATTGTTTCTACTTCTATTTCCCCTAGTTAATAGTCTCTTCCCCCAATTTCCGATATAAACTAACGGGGAAGAACTAGAGAACACTAGGGGTATTTTTGTGCGTCTGTTAACAACAGTCGCAGCTTTACGCTGCTATTTAGCTAAATGCCGTTCACAAAACCAGCTATTGGAGCCAGAACAGCCATTACAATTTGAAATGACTGGTCGTTACCAGACATCGGTGGGATTGGTGCCGACTATGGGAGCGTTACATCAAGGTCATTTAAGTTTGATTAAACGGGCACGGCAAGAAAATGCGACAGTGATAGTCAGTATTTTCATCAATCCCCTGCAATTTGGACCTAATGAAGATTTTCAGCGCTATCCCCGCACTTTAGAAGCGGATAGTCAATTATGTGAACAAGGGGGAGTAGATGCAATTTTTGCACCAGTTCCGGAAGAATTGGGAATAAGCGGGAAGAATATACAAGAATCGACAATCACTCAGGTGTTGCCGCCATCTGATATGATATCAGGTCTGTGTGGTCGTTCTCGCACCGGGCATTTTCAAGGTGTGGCTACGATTGTCACCAAGCTTTTTAACTTGGTACAGCCAGACCGAGCTTATTTCGGTCAAAAGGATGGTCAACAGGTGGCAATTATTAAACGACTGGTAGCAGATTTGAATTTGCCCCTGGAAATTGTTGCCTGTCCCACGGTGCGAGAAGCATCTGGTCTTGCGGTCAGTTCTCGTAACCAATATTTGACTCTCACAGAAAAACAACAGGCAGCGGTATTATATCGCGGCTTATATCAAGCTGAAATTGCCTTTCGTGAAGGGGTTCGCAATGCCAAAACCCTGATTGCGGAGGTAGAAAAACAACTGGCAATGGTCAAAGCCTTGTCTGTGGAATATATTGAATTGGTTGAACCTACTACATTAATGGCAATAGAAACAATTGAGGAGGAAGGAATGCTCGCGATCGCAGCTCGTCTTGGTTCTACACGTTTAATTGACAATACCATCCTGCGCGATCGCCAACCCATCATTGCTATTGATGGACCAGCTGGTGCTGGCAAATCCACTGTGGCTCGTCAAGTCGCTAACCAACTGGGTTTAGTGTATTTGGATACGGGAGCCATGTATCGTGGTGTAACTTGGCTGGTGCTACAAAAGGGAATTGCCTTAGAGGATGAATGTGCGATCGCAGAAGTAGCGAATCAATGTGTGATCGAACTTGCTCCCAGCCAGGATGTGAAATATCCAGTCCAGGTATGGATTAATGGCGAAAATGTTACCCAAGCAATTCGCTCCCCGGAAGTAACATCAAAAGTATCAGCAATTGCTGCCCAATTGGCTGTACGTCAAGCATTGGTTAAACAGCAGCAAACTTGGGGTAAAAAAGGTGGTTTGGTGGCTGAAGGCAGGGATATCGGCACCCATGTTTTTCCTGATGCGGAAGTGAAAATATTTTTGACTGCTTCTGTCAGCGAACGGGCACGTCGTCGTCAGCAAGACTTTCAAAACCAAGGTCAGCCGGAAGTATCTTTAGAACAGTTAGAAAAAGATATTGCCGAACGGGATTGGAAGGATAGCAACCGCAAAGTTTCTCCCTTACAAAAAGCTGCGGATGCCATTGAAATTCAAACCGATGGCTTAAATATATCTGAAGTTATTACACTAATTGTTAAGCATTATCAGCAACAATTATCGTAGCCATAAAAATGATATATACAACCCCTGGGTTTTCCACTGGGGGCTAGAAACTGTAACTAAAATGTTGGACTATGTAACAAATTCCTTTGAATAGTTATTATTACCACATTTTGTGTCAAAAAGAGCTTAATATTTAGCACAAATTATTGCTAAACATTAAGCTTTTCTTTATGAAAATATGGAAAACTAATTTTGAGGGGCTGTCTGCTTGCTTGGTAACCCAAATAGCACTAAGCTATATGGGGTAGGGGGGGATACTGAGTAGAAGATCAGATTTCCTAACTATCTTGCCCTTACCCATGTGTTCTAGATAAATCTCAAAGGTCAGTAAACCTGTAAATACCATGTTCAAAAAGATTGCTAATCAAATCAAAAATTGGTTTCCTGCACCAGAGGTTCATGCTCACTGTGATGGACCTTGTGGCGTTTACGATCCTGCTGCTGCGCGAATCACTGCGGAAGCGGTACTTTCAATGACTAAAAAAATTCTCGAATTGGAGGTTCCTCCTGCTGGTGATAAAGCAGCAATGATTGCTTATCAAAATACTTTGTCCCGCTACATTGCTATCAAGGAAGAACAAGCACAAAAAACCAAAGAAGATATACTCATTCTCTGGACTGATTACTTCAAGCCAGTACACTTAGAACAATATCCTGATTTACATGATACTTTCTGGAAGGCAGCAAAACTCTGTTCAGCTTGTAAGGTAGAAGTTAGCCTCGAACATGCTAATGAATTAATGGATGCTGTACAGAAAATACATCAGATGTTCTGGGCAACTAAGAATCGAGATATTGTTTGGTATAAAGCTAGCTAATTGAATTTAGCTTTATAGTGAATGAACAACTGGGAATGTATCGATAAAGCTATGAATGAGGAGATAGGATCTGCTCAAAAATTGTTGTTATTACTTCTGGGAAAAAGAAAGAGATTGCGCGTTACAGGTCCTTCAATGATTCCTCTATTTCAGCCAGGAGACGAAATTTTATTTAATCCTCAAGCTTATCGACAAAAGTTTCCCAAAGTTGGTGAGATTGTTGTTGCCCAACATCCTTTCCAAAACAAAACAATAGTCAAAAGAGTGGCTTTGGTACTTGAAGATGGATCTTGTTTCCTCCAAGGAGATAACCCCTCAGCAAGTACCGATAGCCGTTCTTATGGTTTTCTTCCTATTCACAAAATTCTGGGTCAAGTTACTCATAGATTTCCCTAAACTGATAGAATTTAATCATGATTGGTGACTAGGGAATTAGGAGTGGAAAGTAAATTCCTAATTACTCTTTACCAAGATTAAATTGATACATTTTAAGTCTAAAAATAAGAGTTATGAATAGTCAAGAACTAGCGCAATATATAGAAGCAACCAATGGTATTTCTAAACCTTGGTTGTTGATACAATTACGCTTGAAGAAACTGGAAGAACGTCGAGATTCCCTTTCACCAAACGAATACATGAAACAGTTGGAAGATATCCACCAAGACTTGATGAATTTAGGTGAATGGTGGTTAGGTATTGAAGATGAAGTATTTAAATGAAGTAAGTAGATATCCCTAAACTGATAGATAGTCAGATGCCGATGGTTACTTGTATGAGTTTCATTAACATCGGTTATTTTAGCCAGTTTTAAATAGTTGGCAAAACCTCCATCATGACGTAAACATTTTATTTAATTAGGTAATTTATTTCCTATTGCCAAAATCACCAAAAATACAGTCATGAATTGATAGATATATCTGGGTAATTTTCAATTTGTGGAGATTGGTTGAATTCTGACAATTTTTGATTTAAGTCTTCAATTTGGTGTTTTTGTTGTTCAATTTTTCGCGTCAGACTACCCTTTTTTTTGATGCCTTTAACGATAGTAGGTAATGAAACCAATAAGCCAAATAGAACCCCAAGGGTAAAGGTAAGTAGTAGCACCAATGCCATTGAATCCTCAAATCGCCAACCTAAAAATTGTACCATTACTGGTGTTGAGTTTTGTAAGGCGAAAACTACAGTTACAATGGCAATCAATAAAGCTAAAATAGTTAATATTCTCATAGCATATCTCCATCAATTTACGACTATAATTAGTAAGCTGTTGTGCATCTTTTGAAAGCATATTATTTTATTGGATAGATAGGAACTCAAATTGTCTTAACTTTTGACTTCATCATCTACATTTTTAATTAGCATTAAGTACTGAGCATAAATTTTGTTTATTGAATTCAAAAATGTACAAACAAATATTCAATGTTTTACTGTTCCCTGTTCTTTGTTCCCTATTCCCTAGTCTTAACAGTCAATGTTAGTTTTCTCCCACTACTTAGCTTATTAAAAGTCAGTTAACGATGGTTATTTACCATTTGGAGGATTGAATAGGTTCTCAAGGGGAGAAAGGCGAAATCCTGGAGCTTTATAGTCTTTGGAGAGATAATTTTCAGGAATGGTAATTTGATTTCCATCCCGCATAGCTGCATAATGGGGAGACAGAATTTCAATATCCGCTTGATTGCATTTATCCTGAATGTTTTGATGCAGTTGTGAATATATTTTCGACATAATTGTCGGCTTATTTGTGTAAGCATTTAGTTGATAACTGACGTAGAAATCATCCAGACTGGTTTGCAACACAAAAGGTGCAGGTTGTGCCAATATATGTTCAGTAGCTAAAGCAGCATCAATTAAAACTTGATGAACTTTTCTCCAGGGTACATCATAGCCAAGGGTAACCGTGGTATGTAAAATTAAATAATGATTTGGGTCTTGAGATAGGGTACTAAAGTTAACAATTTGGCTATTTATTACTGTAGCATTGGGGATAGTAATTACTACATTTTTAATGGTGCGAATTCGAGTTACTAAAAGAGTTTTCTCCACGATATCTCCAATAGCATCTCCAATTTGGATGCGATCGCCAATATGAAAAGCGCGGGTATAAATTAGAATAGTCCCAGCTACAATGTTGGCAACAATTGCGGTTGAACCCAGGGAGAAAAGTACACCCAAGAAAACGGAAATTCCCTGAAATGCAGGTGTGCCAAATCCAGGCAGATATGGTAAAGCAGCTACCAATGCTAAGGCAATGATTAAGAATAATACTAGTTTATAGGTTGGTTCTGCCCATTCTGGATAAAATCCGGGAATTGATATGCTACCACTTCCCAATTGCTTAAAGATAGGTCTAATAAATTTAATAATATAGTAAGTAAAAAATATAATTAAGCCTAAGGCGAATATGTTGGGAAAATACTTTAAAAAACCCTGTAAAGAACGATGTAATGCCCAGATAAAGTAATGATATAGGTTAGTGCTAAGAGGTTTAGTCCAGGGAAATAAACTCAATACTAATGGCAGATAAATATATAAAATTCCCAATACCGCAACTAGATGTAAAAAATTAATACTTCTATGCAAAAGTGCGGTAAATCTTGATGCTGATAATACTTCTATATTTTGGATTGTAATGGCAGGAATATGAGTTTCTCGCCAATGGTTTATCCAAATAGAACTTCTTCTAAATATCTGATTTAAAAATTTTAAACTGATTAACAGTACAATCGTGGAAATAAATGTATATACGATGCCAAGGATAATACTTTTAGCACTGCGTTCTTTTCGATATTTGCTAATTACATCCTCAAATTTTTGTAGATATTCTCTAGCTAGTTCTTGTCTAGTTGTATCAGCAGCTTTCCCATCTTTATCGGTAATTGTAAACAGCAGTTTTTCCCCTGCTAAAATATTAGTAATATTAGCCTCGTCTACAATCTTAAAACTCTCAACTTTAATGGTTGAATCATTAGCAATTGTTTCAACTCTATGGGCAACCGTTTGCGCTCTTTCTGCTGCGGTAAAAGAACCAACTCCCGCTTGAATGACAAACAATTTTTGTGCTCCTAAAATGACGGGTGTCCCATCGATTTTTGTCACCGCTGCTGGTTTTTTTTCAATTACTTGTACTTGTGCATTGATTTGAGAATAGGCAAGGGGGGAGGCAATAATCAGGACAAATATCACCATCCCCAGGGCAATTAATTTATAAATAAACCCATAGATTTTAGACATTTTTGTCCCCTACCTAATACTAGAAAAATAAATTGATAATCTTGATAAAAATGATTATATAAATTCGGCAATAAAATACCGGAAACTTACTACAAATATTTACCAAATATTTCAAAACTTAATAAAAAACGAAGAACTCGTTTAACTCGTTTAACTCTAACTCGTTTCTGGGCTGCTGCCTGGAAACAAATATAGGGAGGCTCTGCCTCCCATTCAGCCTGGAGGCAGAGCCTCCCTAAATGCATTACAAGGTAAAACCTTGTAACGAGATAACGAGATATAAAACATGCCCTACAAAAATCAAAAATGAGTTTGCTAACGGCTATAAAGTTGATTCATTTCTAACAACCGCTGACTCAATTCATCAGTTAATAATTCCGAACTGGAATAACGCCAACGCCAATTACCTGCATTCACACTGGGGTCATTCATTCTTCCACTATTATCTAAACCTAAAATATCTTGTAGTGGTAGAATAGCTAAGTCAGCAACTGAAGCCAAAGCAAGACGAATAAATTCCCAATTGATATCTTTGATGTCTTCAGGGGAATTATAGCCCAAATATTTAGCCACATGTTGCTTTTCTTCGGCATTTTCCCTAGATTTCCACCATCCCAAAGTGGTTTCATTGTCGTGGGTGCCCGGATAAACTACAGCATTATGGATGTAGTTGTGGGGTAAGTAAGCATTGTCACTACCACCACCAAAGGCAAATTGCAAGATTCGCATACCAGGAAAATTAAAGCGATCGCGCAATTCTTCTACTTCTGGGGTAATAATACCTAAATCCTCTGCCATCACAGGTAAACTCCCCAAAGTTGCCCCTAGGGTTTCAAAGAATTCCATACCAGGAGATTTTACCCATTCTCCATTAATAGCAGTTTCTTCCCCTGCGGGAACTCGCCAATAGGCTTCAAATCCCCGGAAATGGTCAATGCGCACAATATCCACATATAGCAGCGTAGCCCGGAAACGTTCAATCCACCAAGCAAAATTTGTTTGCTGTAACTTATCCCAATCATAGACAGGATTACCCCACAACTGTCCTGTAGCGCTAAAATAATCTGGGGGGACACCAGCGATATATGCTGGTTCTAAGGTTTGGGAATCGAGTTGAAATATTTCTGGATTTGCCCAAACATCGGCGCTATTATGGCAAACATAAATGGAAATATCCCCAACAATTTGGATACCTTTGTTATTCGCATATTCCCGTAACTTTTGCCACTGGCGGAAGAAGTAAAATTGCAAGAATTTGTGGTATGATATTTCATCTTCAAACTTTTCTGTGGCAGCCTTGATAGCACTGGGTTCTCTGCGGGCAATTCCATTTTCCCATTTACTCCAGGGTTTGCCATCATTAGCTTCTAATAATGTCATAAATAACACATAATCATCAAGCCACGAAGATTGTTCCTGACAAAACTGTTCAAATTCTGGATTGGTTTTGGTGCCCAAAGACTCTTGGAAGCGTTGGTAAGCTTGTTTAAGGTATTTAGTTTTATGGGAAATCACCCGTTCAAAGTTAACTCGTTGTGGGTTATCATCTTCTATGGGAATTAATTCATCCTCAGAGAGTAAACCTTCCCGTGCTAACTCCTGTAAGCAAATCATTAAGGGATTGCCTGCGAAAGCACTAAAATTCATGATATAGGGGGAGTGTTCGTCACCCGTAGGACCCAAAGGTAAAATTTGCCACAGCTTTTGACCGCTTTTTTCCAGGAAATCCACAAATTCATAAGCAGATTTGCCTAAATCCCCAATGCCAAACTGACTGGGTAAAGATGTCGGGTGTAACAAAATTCCGCTAGACCTTTGAAAACTCATAACAAATTGCCAGACACAAATATCTTAATCTTAAGGATGATCCCAAGATTTAACCAAAGGTAGTAACTTCTAAATTGCAAGGACTTGGTATTTTACTGTCTACCCTGCAGCGAATTGCATAGCCTTATGGGTTGAAAAACATGAAAACACATAGCGCTTTGCGTGAGTCTACGACAATGCCTAACGGCATACCCCCAGGGTAGACACTAAAACACAAAGATGATGGATGGTTTGTTAATTAGGATAACTTATGGATATTGGGCAGCAAGAAATGATGCAAAATTCCCTATTGAAAGACGATCCCTTATGGTTCAAGGATGCAATTATTTACGAAGTTCCTGTACGTGCTTTTGCGGATAGTGATGGTGACGGTATTGGGGATTTTCGCGGACTGACAGAGAAACTAGACTACATCCAAGACTTAGGAGTTACGGCAATTTGGGTGCTGCCCTTTTTCCCTTCACCCTTAAGGGATGATGGTTACGACGTTTCCGACTATTACAGTGTTAACCCCATCTACGGTAACTTAGATGATTTTAAAGCTTGTTTAAAAGCCGCCCACGAACGGGGCATTCGGGTTATTATTGAGTTAATAGTTAACCATACCTCCGACCAACATCCCTGGTTTCAACGGGCACGTCGGGCACCTGTGGGTAGTAAGGAACGAGATTTTTACGTCTGGAGTGAGACTGCGGATAAATACCAAGATGCACGGATTATTTTCAAGGACTTTGAACAGTCTAACTGGGCTTGGGACCCGGTAGCAAAAGCTTACTACTGGCATAGATTTTATTCTCACCAGCCAGATTTGAATTTTGAAAGCCCAGAAGTTCAACAGGCATTATTTGACGTTGTGGATTTCTGGCTGGAAATGGGTGTGGATGGACTGCGGTTGGATGCGGTTCCTTACCTATACGAAGAAGAAGGAACTAACTGCGAAAACCTGCTACAAACCCATGACTTTTTAAAGAAATTGCGACAGCATATGGATGCCAAGTTTCCTAACCGGATGCTATTGGCAGAGGCGAATCAATGGCCCGAAGATGCGGTAGAATATTACGGTGTCGGGGATGAGTGTCATATGGACTTCCATTTCCCCCTGATGCCGCGTTTATTTATGGCGCTGCAAATGGAGGATAATTTTCCCATCATTGACATTTTGCAGCAAACCCCCAATATCCCCGATAATTGTCAATGGGCATTATTCCTCCGTAACCATGATGAGCTTACCCTAGAAATGGTTAGCGATGAAGACCGGGATTATATGTACCGCGTCTATGCCCAAGACCCCCAAGCCAGGTTAAACTTGGGAATACGTCGTCGTTTATCCCCATTAATGGGTAATAATCGCCGTCGCATCGAACTGATGAATGCTTTATTAATGTCCCTACCAGGAACCCCGGTGCTTTATTACGGGGATGAAATCGGTATGGGAGATAATATTTATTTAGGCGATCGCAACGGTGTGCGCACCCCCATGCAATGGAGTGCTGACAGAAACTCTGGTTTTAGTAGTGGTAATCCCCAAAGATTGTACGCACCAATTATTCTTGACCCAGAATACCACTACGAGACTGTAAACGTAGAGGCACAACGGGGAAATCCCAATTCCCTATGGTGGTGGATGAAGCGGTTGATGACAACCAGAAAACGCTTCCAGGCATTTGGAAGGGGTTCCTTTGAGTTTCTGTATCCAGAAAATCGTAAAGTATTGGCATTTACCCGCACCTATAATGGCGAACATATTCTAGTGGTAGCGAACCTCTCCCGGTTTGTGCAGACAGTGGAATTGGACTTGTCTGGATTTAATGGCATGATACCTGTAGAAATTTTTGGTCGTACCCAGTTTCCTGCCATTGGTGATTCACCTTACTTCCTCAGCTTGAGTCCCCATTCCTTCTATTGGTTTATGCTAGAGTTGGCACCTAGTCCAATTTGTCCCATCAGAAGTCCTGAACAAATATCCAAACTGGTGGTCACCGGGAAGTGGCAGAATGTATTTAGTAACCCCGAAGCCAAAGAGTCCCTAGAAGCACTTTTACCAGATTATCTATGTAGTTGTTCTTGGTTTGATACAACGCGGGTAGTTCAATCCCTCCATATTAACGATACCATTCCCGTTACTTACCAAGACTTTGAAACTTACTTTGTATTGATTAACGTAGACTATACCCAAGGTAGTCCCCAAAGTTATATTCTACCCTTAGCTTACCAGCAAGACGGGGTCGATAGTGAAAGCTTAGATATTCCTCTTCAAAAGATAATTACCCAAATTCAGGTGCAAGGGCAAAAGCAAGCCGGAGTATTATATGATGCTCTCACCCATGAAGACTTTTTGGCTATTCCCTTAGAAGCATTCACCAAAGAGTTACGCTATCAAGGTATGGCAGGGGAAGTAGTGGCTACAGCCTCAGCAGCTTTACCGATGATTTTGGATGATAAAAGTGACGAAACTGCTGCCATTAACTTAGAACCTCACCTACTCAAGGGAGAACATACCAATACAGTCATTGTTTACGGCGATCGCTTGATTTGTAAACTCTTCCATAAAGTAGAAACAGGCATTAATCCAGAACTAGAGGTAGGTCGCTTCCTAAGCAAAATTGCCGCTAGCAGTGGCAAACTCCATTCCGATCATTTTGCTACCCTTGCTGGTGCCCTAGAATATCATCGCAAGGGTTCTGAACCCATCACCCTGGGTATTATACATCAATTTATTCCCGATACCAGAGAAGGCTGGGCTTATACCCTTGATAACTTCCGGGACTTTTTTGAATTTGTATTGCCCAAACAGATAGATATTGCTGAAATTGAACTACCCCCCTGCTTACTTACAGCAGCTCTCTTAAGCGAGATTCCCCAAATGGCTGAGGAATTAATGGGTACTTATCTGCGGACTGCACAATTGTTGGGTAAGCATACCGCTGAGTTCCACAAGGTTTTAGCCTCTAATATTGAAGATACAAACTTTACCCCCGAACCATTTTCCTCTTTTTACCAGCGCTCAATTTACCAGTCTATGCGCAATCAATCGGGGCAGGTGTTACGATTGTTGCATAATTCTCTCACAGAACTATCTAGTGAAACCCAACCCCTAGGACAGGTGGTATTAAACAAGCGAGAGGAGATTTTAGGAAGGTTTAAGCGTCTTTTGAATCAAAAAATTACCGCCATGCGTACCCGTTGTCATGGTCATTATTCCCTAGAAGAAGTCCTGTATACAGGTAAAAATTTTGTGATTATTGACTTTGAGAGCGATCCCTCTCGTCCTTTAAGCGAAAGAAGGATGAAACGCTCCTGTATCAGGGATGTGGCTTCGATGATAGAATCTTTTTATTATGCCAGCCGGGTAGCATTACGTAATGAAAAGGAAAGTGGGATTATCGGTCTTGATGAGTTGCCAGTGATGGAACAATGGTCGCAGTTTTTGTATAGCTGGGCTGGTGTTGCCTTTTTAAAGGCTTATCTCACAAGCGCTGGGGATGTGGAGTTTTTACCCAAGGAACCATCGGAGTTACAAGTACTCCTTGATGCCTTTTTCTTGGAGAAAACCATACTGGAGTTGGAATATGAACTCAAACATCGTCCCCAATGGGTAGAAGTTCCCCTACAGCGGATTCTAGAATTGCTACAAACCTCTTAGGAAACACCAAGAAATTTATCCCATGTTGTGGGATGGAAAGCAACCATGGAGAGTAGGGGCAGGGTAACCCTGCCCCTACAGGCGTTGGAGTACTCAAAATAGCAGACTCTAAAGCCTTATTATTTTGTAGGGTGGGCACCAGTACCCATCTGATACTGATATGGAAACTTTAGCTTTCTTTTGCGGGAAGCCTCACACTTACCCGTAAGGGAAGTGTGAGATGTAGCTTGCTTCCCCGTAAGGGGTAAGCCTCAGCAGGGTTCATAGGGTAATTTTTGGTCTACAATAAACATAGTAGGGATATCAATTTAAGAGCTAACCGCCACCTACTACTTGAAAAACAGAACTCGGATTGTCAAGTTCCG
>JAAUYH010183070.1_pt1 | contig 13711 bp, 6 predicted proteins | sample 7278061 | NCBI WGS metagenome assembly JAAUYH01 (sample SAMN14350203, study PRJNA611818) | marine sediment metagenome | isolation source: surface marine sediment (0.6m) | place: French Polynesia: Moorea | collected 2018-08
CACTAATATACCTGAATTTCCATCGGGAGAATCCGACGTAAATGTAATGTACGTGCTTTACAAATGCAATTTTAGAAAGCCCAGACCCATTGCGGTTGCATTATCTGTGTATCACTTGAAGTACCCATCAAAATAGAAAAATCAACAAAATGTAGAAGGATTCCACACAGTGTTAGTTCAGGGCATGACATTTTACTCGTCGTCACAATCAGGTTTGTTTCTTTCTGTGAATCCTAAGACATGCAGTTATCAAAAGAAATGTCATTCTGAATTTCTATATTTTCACAATCGCCGTGATCTCATACGAGACAGAATTCCAATGTTTCTACACATCTAACCGATTTTTCGTTCTCGACAATAGAATGAACCCCGTCGGAATAACACTATCAGAAATCAAAGTGTATAGGAAACTTGATGTTTTTATCATAGTTCAGAGCTAGAAACGCGATGAAACATGATTGCAGTTCTAATCAGCGAGTTATGAAATTTTGTTCTCATGTTCCGTGGTAGGGTAATGTGGGACTGAGCTGAAAGCTGAGGAAGAGAGGATCCGCAGTAAAGGGCTAGGGTAATTAAAGATGAGGCGAGGAGCCCAAAAGTTGAGGCATGGTAACAATTGCAAGGAAGTAAGCACGTTGTGAGCAGTGGACCTGTGAATGGTAGAACGGTGGTGACAGGCGCGCAATAGAGCATTCATCACAGAGGAGTCGAAAGTAAAACGTGGCTAACGACAAGGGTTCCTCAAATGGAGCACATCGAAAACTGTCGAGCGTAATACGAGTGTTGGCATTCAGAGTGAGAAGTTTGAGCAATGCGATGCAATTCAATCAGACGAAGAGCAGTACTGCCGCGTGTACAGTATCGCAAGGAGGCGAGTGAAATCGGTATAAACCGAAGTTGGTCGTGGTTGTAAACCGGAAAGAACATTGATCAAGGAAGAAAAAGGTGTGATGGTTGTTTAGGTTGAAGAATGACTCTGAAGCAAAGCAGGGTAAAGAAAGGAAAATTGAGGGTATTTTTAGGGATCTGTAAGCACGTGGGCTAAGTGTACAGTACAGTGCAGTATGGTACAGTATCGTGATAGAAGAAGGAAAGGTGCAATGGACGAATCAAGAATAGACAAGTTTGTTCGGTTGGGACCACACTTTCAATGCCATCGCAAAGACGATCCGGGAGTGTTAATTCGGACAAGTTTATTGGCAAGGTGGGGTGCGATGATTCGTTTATGGTTGGTTTCGACGAGCATTACAGTGCTAGCACACAGGCTATGTTGGACTGTACTGTACTGTAGTGTACTGTAGATACCTGAACAAACGAAATGGGGAAGCATGTTTTTGGATGCAGTGTAATGGGATGAAAAGCCATACTTGGAGCAAATTGGCGTGCACAGTATTAATCGATATCTTGAATCTGAGTTGCTGATTTTATTCTTTACATGCGGGTTCTGCGTGTGTCACGAGTTTGCGCAATGGATCGGGGCGGCGGAACAATAACTCAAAAATCGGAATAATATCTCCAAACTTACAAACATACATAGACGCACAACCGACCCGAAGCCTGGCCTGAGTTAGCACGGGCTACGGAACAAATAGAAACGTGCATCAACAGAACGCACCACGTTCTCGCACGTACATAGTACGGTAGCCTATGTACGGTCGCAAGCAAGAGTGCTATAGCTTGCGTACAACTCGGGGTTGCCAGAGTTCTCGAAACAGTTTCGGAAAGCGTAGAATATGTGGCAATAAAAGTAATCACACCGCACCGTACTGTATCTATTGGCATTACTGTGTCCATGCTAGTAAGTGCTGTGCAAGAAAAGAGCGTATCGTCCTGCAGTTAGCTTGTTGGCCGGTTTTGAACTAAGCTAACAATAGCATACGCGCGAGATTGCGACACAATCATGTAATCAATGTGGCCGGTACTGTGCCGCGAGAAACGTGCGCAGCACGCACACATACACACACACGCGCGCGCGGTGCAGAAATGTGAACCGAAAGCAGACGGTTAATGGATTTAACGACACAACGCGGCGGTCAAAGGAAAGGACGCGCATAAGGGAAATTGCAAACAGAACGAAACGTTGGGTGTGAAAGCAAGGTGATGGCAAGTGTAGAAGTGTAGCGATGGAGTCGGCGGAAAGGAGTGGCCCGAAGCGACACGCGCGAAGCGAGAGGTCATAGTCAAACAACGCATGCGGACAGAATCTCGGAAAACACAATCATAGCAAACGCGCGATATGAGGGGCGCTGGGCGAACGGCGTGAATTGAGCGCTGCGTCGAGAACACGGCGAGATCTGGCCATTTCCACGAATTGAACACGAATACCGCCACGCCATTACATGCGCCGACATTGAGTGCGCTCACACAACCGATGCGAACATGGTGGAGTGTACTGTAGTTGCGGCGTGAAAGTGGCGGCGCAATGCGGAGCCGTCTGAGTGCGTTGGATCAAAACGTGGATGAGTTTTGGAAGGATGTCGGATGTCGTTTTGCCATCGACGAGGGTTGCCGATGAAATGCTGGGTGACACGATAGCTCGCTGGTGGCGACAATAACCCGCCGCATAACAGCGCGAAATATCCGCACCACTCGATAGTTATTCGCTACCGACGATTACTGTACTGTACCAACCTGATCACACTTGCAAACACGGCACGAGATACAGGCTAGTGTGCGGAATAATTCCATGTCAAACCAAGATTCGGCCTATACCTAATCTTGATTCGTTGGTAATGCCTTGTGCAACAGTGTACTGTACTGTACTGTACTGTACATTGGATGTTGGAACGAATTGTTGATTTCGTGGTAGGCGTGTCGGGTCAGGATTAAAAATATGAGCCGCCGCACTTACACATGTACTGTACTGTACTGTACTGTGCTTCACCCGCTGTGCTGTGATTTTATATCTGTAGTGCTTGGTCCTCTCCGGTTGTGTTCCACATGCGGAGGTCGGAATCTAGAGAGGAATCATCCAATCATCGTGCAGTCCATACGTTTTCTGGGTTACACTCCTTGCTATTTTGTCTGTCGTGCACAGTACTGTACTTGGCAAGTGAGGCGAGCTGATGGTTGAAGAATCCTGATAATGATGACGATGTTCGATGGTGTCGTTGAAGTTCGCACAAACAAAAACTCGCAGAACTAGCAGCAAGGAAATCAGAAAGAGACAGAAGCTAATTCTTTAGCAAAGGCGTGGATATATGATCGTCCGTTGCATTTGGGACATGCACATGTGTCATGTGATTCACAGACATAAAAGTGAAGATTAAAACAGATGCTATTCTACTGTACAGCGAGAAACTTACTGAACACACACAGACACACACCAAAAACACAAACAGTGGAGAAAAGGGAGACATAAGGGTGTGTCTCGATTAATTCACATTTGGGAATTAGTCGGAGAAACGAGGAAAATAGCAATGAAAACTGGTCACGTACCTACCGGTACATGACAAGACCATGTTATACTACAGTAGAATGTGTGATGGAAAACGTATGAAAGTGCAGGAATTATATTTGGAAGAGCGGGCGCGAGATTAGACGAATTTAGCGACAAGGACCGAGGCTATGCAGCGCGCAAATTCGAGCGCCACATTGCTGCACAAACATAGTGCAGCTCGAGCATCGAGTTGCGCATGGGTGGTGGGAACGCAAGGGAGTGGCATCCGACCCAAATGCGGTAGCTGCTAACCATAGGAAATGAGAGCCCACTGGTCGGCATTCAATTGACACAATTTAGTCGAACTATCAGCGATCGCGACGAATTGCGTCGGTTCTAAGAAGGCCGTACCGCCAACCTCCACTCCACCGCATTACCCAACACCCATTCACCAGCTCAATAGGCGCGCCCATGAAAGAAACTCGGCTTCATGTGTGTGTACGAACGCACGGAATTTCGTGTCGTCAAACGCACTGCGTATCGGAGGGGGGGCGCGCGCGCGACTTCTCATGAACTCCTTCGATTCCTCGATCTTCTATTCTGTCGCATCACCAAATACCTATTACTATACTGTATCGATCCCTTACGCTACCCGCAACCTTTTACCAAGACCAGTTAGATCGTTGAAACTTAATACACGTGCGTATTTAGCATTCCACACACTACACGACCGAAAAGTAGATGACAGAGGAAGGACATTTTACTGTACAGCGGCAGTGTGTGCATGATCAAGACAAGCGAAGAACGGCATTATCTCGCGCAACAGCATCGGCAAAAAAAGTCCCAGCGGGAATACAGCAGCAGGTGTAATCAGCGCCTACTTGACGGATGCAGCGCAGGCAAGTGTTCCACGGAGCGCGCAAGTGAGCGGGCGAGCGATCGAGCGAGCGAGCGGTACTGTAGCGCGATGTGCAAGTGCGGGTCGACGCTCTCGACTTTCATCACACTGACGTTACGAGCTACAGTGTAGAACTTACGACCTGCCATCGTGCGCAGGCATCATCACGCAGTGCGGTGCGAGTCCAATCGGGCGTCGTGCAGAACCACTACCACGACGATCTATCGCACGACTACCCTGGTTCCTCTCCCTATCACGGCCACGCTAGCAATATCCGGCCTGACCCGGTTTGTGTAATTAGGGCACTTGCCGCCGTTGGCAAGTCGCTGCCAAGCAACGACGACTAATTGAACCAACACCAACCAACTCATCACACCTCCACTGTTACTCACTATTGCTCACATCACTGTACCGCTGTACTGTTGTGTACCGTATCGGGTTCGTACTTGTTTTTGGTGGACCTCGTCAAGTTCATGACGACGGCTAGCTCACCTTCTATGACCTCCATTTTAAATTTCGGATTCGGCCTCTATTTAGTTTCCGACGCCCACCGGTGCGTGATGTGTGCGTGCTCAATATAATGCGACTAATAGTCGTAGCTTATCGAAACAAGCCACACCACACAATCTTGCAATATGGCATGTGTACAGAGCGAGATAATGAGATAGAGGGCGCAATGAGTAGAACACCAAACCAACACACACAGCAAAAGGTATGTATCGCCCGCACAACAAGCATTAGCTCACAAACACACCCAGTCGTGTAGATTGGAACACAATGGCACCGCAGCTCAAGCATCGCGCTGCAGAACCAGTATCACGTATGCATGCAAGATGAAATGGGACGACTAGAAAGCACACGTGTAGAAACAAGAAGCCGAAAATAACCGCAAAACACTGCGTCCACGCCTCCCCTGTACAATGCGAGGTAAGAATGAAACGGTAGGCGGGATCGCATGGGGCGATGATGAATGGAACAACGTCAGTGTAAGATGACACGCGACGTGGAGCCGTACCACCTGCCAAATGCGACAGAAGAGCGATAAATTTCGCGTCCCTCTGATTTTACACTTCTATGAAACAGGCGTAAAAACCCGCCGCTTTTCTGAATTACGCTCTTCACTCCAACCATCTCGTCCGTATTATCTCCTCGACACCCTCTCACCGTTATACCTCCCTTTCTTCCTTCCTCACCTCGTTCACGGAGCCCGAACCCATGGCTCCCAAGGCCGACAAGGCCGCCAAACCACAATACGAGGTTGACCGCGTCCTCGCAGAATGGCTCATCGTCGCTCTCATCTTGTTCGCTCTCCTCGTCGAGGTCTTGTTGCATAAACTCGAGCATTGGGTCATGCATAAGCATGCGCATCTTCAAGCCGTGCTTCGAATTTTGTATCGCGAACTCATGATTCTCGGAATGGTCTCGTTCGGTTTCATTCTCTATATTTTCATCGCTTCTCCCGGCGGTGAACTCAAGCTCACCTTCGAGGTCGCTCACATATTCATCTTTCTTTTCGCATGCTTCCACACCTTCGTCGTCATGTGTACTGTGTTCATCTCATTGCGACTCTCACAACGATGGAAAACAATGGAACGCATGGAACTCGTCAAGTATTTGGAGAAGAAGGAGAAGTATCGCAAAATCGTTGATCGCCTGGAACGCAAGCGTGGTCCAGTGTGGCGCTATTGGTCTTGGTGGTTCCCCAAATTCAGTCGAGTCGTGAAATACTGGAAGTTGCACGAAGTTATGGCTTTCCATGATATTCGTTTCCAGTTCATCTACTATCGAAATCTTCCCAACGACTTCAAGTTCTCTTCTTTCCTGCGCAAGGTCAAGACGAATTCGTTCATCGAGTTGGTAGAGATTCATCCCACTCATTTCCTATTCATGCTCGCTTTCACATTGCTCGACATTGCACGTGTGAAGAGCAATGCCGATTTCGGTTACTTCTTCGAGCCGTCCTTCTTGATTGCCGAAAGTGTACTCAACATTGTTTTGGTCACCGTGCTAGCATTGAAGATTCGTGCCATCTATTGGAAGCTGACAAGGAACCCTGCCACGTACTACAATGAAGTCGACCGCCGCTCCCTCGAAGAGGAGCATTACATCGCACAGGAAGTGAAACGTATCGCGGCTGAAAGCGCCCCTCAATCGCGTCGCATGTCGAGAACTTTCGACCGCAAATCGCAGGACGGCGCTCCCGCATCGACTGCTGACTCCAAGGATGACGAGGAGCAGAGCATGCGCAAATCTGTAGATATGGATCGACCCAGGATGAGCACCGATCGTAGGTCGCGTCGAGCATCCCACGCCCCCGGCCACGCGGCGGCGCCCTCGGGCCATGGTCATGGTCATAAGCCGATTTATCAGAACATGGCATATGTGCCACCCAAGTCGATTCCATCCTCTGGAACCCACACCCCATCTGAGCACGGAGATTCTAATATCGACCTTGAAGATGTGGTTGCGCGACATTCTCTCGATATCAGTCGCGAAGGCAATTTGGACACTTCTAGAATTGCTGCCGATCCCGTGTTGGGCACCGACCGACCGTCGGCGAGAAGCAGTTTTGATAAGCCCAGGAAATATGAACCGTCGCAAACACTGACCAATAAGGATGGAACGCCTTCCATGGATGCTGTCGCTAAGGCTGCTGAACGCCGTCGATCTGAAACCACGGGACGAACCTCATTGGAGGCTGCTGGTCGATTCTCTCGCACCAAGGATGCTCCCGACTCCGGTCGTCGTCACTCCAATGCTAGTCGACCGCGTCTCTCCGTTGACAGAGATCGTCGCATTTCTCGTGACCGTCGTGACTCCAGTGCGAGCCGCCGTACTTCAGTCGACTTGTCCCAAACTCTTCCCGTACCCGAGTTGGCCGCAAGAAGCACTAACACTCGACCATTGAAGGTGAAGGGTAAACGTCACAGCACAGATGATCAAGGACAAATGACAATAGATGTGTCGGATGATGGCATGGGTCTCAACGCGGAAGAACTGCGCGAATTGGCGAAGAAGCGGATAGCGGAGAAGGCCAAGCCTACACCAGGTTTGGTATCACACGCCAAGCTGAACGAAGCCGCGAAGTCTGCCGAAGTAGGCAACAAATACCCGAGTTGGCTGGTGAAGATGTTGCCACGCCTAGGACGAGTCGCGTCTCCGGCTGAAAGACTGTTCTGGTTTGGTTCACCGAAATTCTACCTCTGGTGCGTCGAATGGGTTTTGTTCTTTACAACGGTGAATTTGTCTGCTACGCTTGCAAAGGTTGGTACTGCAGCGAAGAAGCGCAGCAGCCCGCCAAAGGGTACGGCCAAGAAGGCTGCACGTTTCCTCGTGTCGGTCGTGCACCAGGCAAAGAACGGTACTAGCGCTCAGGCGGCCAAGCCGGCTGTACCTGGTGTTCCTGATGAGTCGTTCCTCCTACTCATGATTGCGTTGCTCATCGCATTCCTAACCCTTGGCTACGTGCTGTTGCGTATCGCGGGCATCATGAAGAAATACATATTCGTGCTGAACAACGCTAACATGATCCCCGAGACGCTTACTATTGAAGCGATTCAGACACTGCGAGTGAAGGACATCATGAAGAACAACTATGAACCAATGTACGTGGATGGCAGTGATACCGAGGTGGACGAGGGCGAGTATGCGCAGGCACGTGCCAATATGTCGACATTCTTCTCGAATGAGGTACAAGGCGGACGCATGCCCGGTACCGCCGCTGCTGAGCAACAAAGGAAAGTAGCGGTCAGCAGCCGACGCGCGTCGAACGAGAACGACGGCACCACAACGGCGGTGACGGGCGCCAACAGCCAAGTTGTGGCGGTCGCCGAAGCCGAATGGGACGGTCGCGCTTCCAACGTATAGTACACTTCTTTCCGGACATTTTGCGTATGCGTGCTGCGTCGGCGTTGGACTTGAGGCGCCTTACTGCTGCATCCATCTAGTTTCGATCCTTGGACGAAGTGAAGTGAGGTGACCTCGAATGTAAGCTCAGTGGCATAGGTATGATATTAAATACTACAACCTTCACTTTTTCTTATTCTGATTCGTCACGTTCTTGCGCTCTCCGCAATTTGGCATTAATACGTCGGCTCTGGTGGTGCGTGCGCACCGACCGGTGGCATGAACGGCAATTGAGATACCGTCATATGTGCGCGTTAGAGCCGACTCGCCGATATTTGTGATAGATTTTCCTAAGTGATACCGGCGGGGAATGGCGGTGCGAAGTTCTATGAGAGTGACAATAGGAGCGTACGACGGAAGTGTCGCATTGCAACGCGAATGACAGTGCATGAAGACCTCTCTTTTAACAGTGGAGTGTTGCCTAGCAGGTAGAGTTATCATGAATAATGATAGTGAGGTGTCCGTGTCTGACTGCCTTTGTTGTTTGTGATGTTGTTGGGTGGGTTGCTTGGAGGACCAACGCAGGCTAGTCCATTTTTGTCGTGGACTAGGTCTTGTTTGCAATAAATTTGGTGTGTGGTTGGGTGTGCATGATGGGGTGACACGACGATGATGCATGGGTGTGTGTGGATGGGTACAATTAAGCTTTCGCAGCAACGCTGCTGCGGAGCCCCGGACATTTAGCGAGATGCTTCTCGCGATTGGGAGGCCATTGTAATTCGCCACACGCCACACAGCTCACCCAGCCCTTCTGACCCGAATGCCGCACGAAGTAACGGTCGATGTCCGACTTGCCATTCGGGCCACTGCCGCTGCGATGCGATGGCGGCGGGCGTGGCGGCGACGGCGTGCTTTCTTGTGCAGGCAGTAATGCATTTGGGGTATTGCCCAGCATTTCTATCAGGTCGGCGTCGACCTCGCCCGCTGCCAGTGTGAGTGCGACCGTGCTTTTGCCGCCGTAATGCAATGGAACGACCGTGCGAACTGGTTCCGCGTTGTAGTGGTGTGCCCCGCGTCGTGATGGACGCCCATTCGGTTGCCGTTTGTTCGCCTTCACGATGCCCGCCGCCGCCGCCTCCATCTCTTCTGTGGTCTTCTTCCGTAAATAACGCGACCGACTCGCGTCTTCGTCGCTATCCGTGCTGTCTTCCCAGTATCGTAGACGACTCAGTGAATAGCTCGACGAACTTGCTCCTCCTCCCGCCGTCGCCGGCGCGACCACCACCTGCTCGCGCCGTCGTGCCTTCTTCTTCACCAACGTCGGCACTGGCGCTAGCGACGTACGCCCACGCTTCCGCCGACTGTCTTGGACCATCTCGTTCTCGCCTCGCTCGTCTCCTGCTCGCCAAAGTTTCCGCCGGGGTGACGACACACACAGGCAACAGTCGTTTGCAGAACTGCCGAGCGAAAAAAATTTCGAGCTTGTATTTGTGTGACACCGTGATGCGCAGGTGTCACTCGAAATCTCGCTCTAACGTCAGTTTTTTGCTTATTTTTTCCTATTTCGCCTCATATTTGCTACCCCTCCGACGGCCCATGCCACTTACTACGAAATACCCGCATTACCGGCCCTTCTGCGCTTCTCATTGCGCAGCACTGTACAGTACCATTTACTTTGCTTGCTCTTTCTGTGTGTACGTTTATCCACCGCGTTGAGACAGCGATTCTAGTTTTACGTGCACTCCAGTTGCTAACTTGGACAACACCTCACTTCTTACGGGCTGCCTTTGTGTTCACACCACCCATCATCATCGATTCGTAATTTCTCAACTTGTATCTATCCACCTTTTCCTCATTTGTTCACTTGCGCCCATGCCTTTCTATCACCATTTCTCCAGCCCGTTTGTACTTGGTTTCTCTGACAGGATGACAATCGCGCTTCAAATTGAGCCAGCGTTCTCTTGAACGTTTAGTTTCGCGTGGCAGCAGGGACGGAACGTTTTCCTTATGCGCTTGGTACCCTATTGGCATTGACTTGAAGCCTACTCGTATCTTTAGTGGTGCCTCATATCGACAAGCTGCTGTCTTTGCCGTTAGAATCTTCAGCATTCAATAGACACGGTATTTAAACAAACACACTACACATCACGTAACTCTGGTTCACGTCGATAACAGAACAGCGACGGCGACGATGAGATACTGGAAATGTCGCCAAATGAAAGTGTCGTCGACGGTATTAAATGTGTGCACGTGACTAGGTCAAGGACCAACAAACAGACAGCTACAGTACTATTGACTCAGTGTTCCCGACATGCGGTGAGCCGCTCGCGCTCTCTTCGCCGTAAGCATACCGCAGTCAGCGCAACTTGAACCTACTGTACTGTAGTCGATGCGCAGGATTTACTGGCATTATTGACCAACTTTCAGGTTGTTGCTTTTAACTGGTGCTGGGGCGATCGATCAATCAAGTTGGACGCAAGGCGTTTGGTGGGAGGCGTATAATCTAGTAGATTATGATACGACCTGTTTATACGTAACGGCACTGTAATGACTGCTATCATAGCTTGGCGATCTGTACCCGAACTTGTACTGTATCTGCTGCTGAGTCACGCCATTTCGTACTTCTACTGTACCGCTGTACTTTGGTGTAGATGTGCTCTTGGCTCTGAAACCACTTCAGAACACCTTTTTGCGCTGATCGCTGGTGCAGTTGGGTCTCTCATTCTTTTCGATTGCTGGAACGTTAACTGTATTTGTTTATCTTTTTAACAAGTTGAATGGATGCTCGAGTTACTCTGCTTCGAGATTTGTTGCGAGTGGACCAACGGCCGACTCGTTCGTACTCTCCCCACTGTTCGAAGCAAGAGGACGCAAAAATGGTGCTCTCTGGTAGACAACTCGTCGCTTTCCGGATCGGTCCATACTGGGGCATGATTTGGGTACACCTCGCTCCTTCATTGGCCTCGACTTCTATCTGGGTTTCATTTACACCAGTATGGGGCTCATCAACAATGCATATTTTGTGGTCTCCGTTATATGTCCGTCGCCCAACAATGGATTTAGGGTATTAATTTCTTGATATTCCTCGCATATCTGAAACATCACTCCTCTGAATCTATCACCCTCATTTATCCTCTTCCCCACAAACTATCCTCAATTGTCCCGATAATTTGTAACCGTATTATATGCCAGTCACCCTTCTACGGATCCCCACACATCATACAGGATTCTAGGATTGTATATTGTATTGTGCTGTATTGTCCGCGTGCAGTATTTAGGATTCCTGTCGCAGACTAAAATATAGGACCAAAATTCTTACGCGGTGAAATATTAGACAATTTAATATTAACTGCAATGTAAGTACAGTTCGAAGTAGTTTAATTACCTGCTCAAACTGAACTAGGCTCTAATGGAGGATGGAAATTCCTGAATGATTTGCTGTTGCATAGGATTTTGAAAAATGCTACTACAAATTAATACAATCAACTACAAATCAACAGTAGCAACCAGAATGATTCTAATTGGATTTCTTATTGTTTTAAACAACAATATTTAATAAAATAACGTGATGCGTAAAACCTTGTCATCATGCGTTTGTACCGTGTTGGTGCGGAACACAGCTGTCAACATCTTCCTTCGCGCTTTATGAATTGGAGTATGACTGCGAGCGCATGTTCTTTTTAAATCAGGAAACTGCCTCAGATCGTGTTTTTCTTAAACGATATAAGGATTTCGAAAGTTCAAAAAGTGATACAGGATAATCGATGGTTTCGAACAGTCAAGAATCATTTCGCGAACTAATTGAATCTGTCCAGACAATTCACTGCAGCTCCATCCGCTAATTAGATGAAAAAAGAGATAATGATTCATTACACTGATTTTTATGCAAATTAAATTTGACTGTGACACTCGGTAAATAAATCAGCTTGTTATTTCAATCATTTATAAGTTTGCCAGTACTAATCAAGATTTAAAATCGTATCAAAAGTAGAAAAATCTACTCTTTTTCAGAAACAGGAAATAATACAAATCGAATTTCTTATATCAAAAATTGTATACTAAATTGTCCGAGACAAAGTATAAATATTTTTGACATACACGTAAAAATGGAGGTTCTTAGAATAATATGGGCACAGTTTGTATTTTATGCGACTATATGATCACAAAAATAGTGTTATAGGCTATTGTGGGCTGTAATAAACATTATCTTGCTCTAAATGACGGAATCAGTGAGAGAGAACCCAGTACTAACTTCTACTCCAAGTTTTTGTAACCGAATGCATGTAACGCTATGAATCAGCTTCTTTCTGCTATTTACTTAATTTTTTATTAGAGTCGGATGTTTATCCTTGTACGTCCAAACTGCTTAGTTCTCAGCAGCAACTTATCAAATGGGCTTTTTTCATTTAGTTCCTTACAAGTTAAATTGTTTGAACAACTTCATCACCTATAATCCAAGTGACAAGCAAATGTTATGGCGCACTGTAGAACAGAATTTTCAGATAATTACTGCATCAATACATCAATTTGATAATTTGATTTAACAATGTTTGAAAAGTCTAGGAAAATCTAGCATGCATTATGAGTTCCGAAATATCAAGAAATATCGAGACAATGGATTTAGAATGCAGGAATCCATATTTTCGATAGCCTCAACTTGGTTCAAGGACTTTGTTCTTGGAGTATGAATTCAGATTCAGATTCCTAAATGCATAACTTAATTTTGACGCACTGAGCTTCATGGCACAGAAATATCTGTCAAATGGTATGAAATCTTTCTTTGAGAGATATCGAATCATCCTTGCATAATTTCTCTTTGAATTTAGCCTCATAACTAGCCTAGAATAACCTCTGCATAGTTAGAGCAGTATGTCTGTATTGAATCAATCCTAGTTGCCCGGCACGCCTGTCACATATGGAAATAGGTTTGCATTGCCATGTTTACTTCTCTGCAAAAAAACTAATTGCAGCGGTCCAAATGATATAGCTATTTCCTATAGTCTAATCTTCTTCTGAGATCTTGTTATAACTGTATTTGCTTTCTGATGCCCTCGAATCGTCAGAGATTGCTTCACAAGTAATCAAAATGTTTTAATCGTTTCGGTCATTGAAGAGCAGCAGTTGATCTCAGATTTATTGATTAAAATTTTAATTTACGAGTACTCTGATATCTAAGACTACTTGTAGCTCGTTCTATTCATATTTATTTGAATGATGTTTTCTTTATTCCTCCTTAAAATGACTATCCAGTGTACTTTAATAGGGGTATGTAACAACAATGAATACAATCTATGACATGTGTTTTAGAGTATGGACATTGGAACAAAATTTCTGCTGCAACAGACATATTAGCCACTTTAAATTTGCAAAGCAATTTCACGGATAGCTGAACAAGTTAGTGAATGTATAAAGCTGGATATCGGAAGTTGTTATTGGTTAAATTTTAATTGCATGAATAGTCAGAGTTCTCGTTTCAAAGCTATTATGAATTAAAAGAAGGTTTTGCTTTTACCGAGCAAAATGGTACGGTTGACTAGATTATTCGAATTAAACGGTGCCAACATTGAATGTACTTTGTAAATGCAGAA
>JAAUYH010153962.1_pt1 | contig 13710 bp, 11 predicted proteins | sample 7278061 | NCBI WGS metagenome assembly JAAUYH01 (sample SAMN14350203, study PRJNA611818) | marine sediment metagenome | isolation source: surface marine sediment (0.6m) | place: French Polynesia: Moorea | collected 2018-08
TGAATTACAGATATGCGCTTTTTTCTTTCCAATTATTGTGCATATTCAGTGAATACACTCAAGCTTCAACTCTTACCACTTCCAGATGCCGTTCTGGAATGACTTGAACGTTATAATTTGGCTCATTTTCCAGCCAATAAAGTTGAAAAAATTCCCTGTAGTCGAATATCGAAGATTGTTCCGAGTTTTGAGTGAAATCTACCCACAAACGATGAACAATTGGGCTGAGGTGCAACATCAACCAAGAAAATAGCGATAATGATCAAAATAGAACTTGAGTCATAGAAGGAGATGCGGTCGCCGTATCTCCAATTCTTGAATGCTCATTACTTTACTTGCCCAAAGAAAAGAGAACTTTAAATTTATTCCGCTTTCTCGGGTCGTTAAAGGGAATTGTGCAACCTGCAAACGTGAAAGATTTCTTCTCGAACTTGTGGAAAACCTTCAACTTCTCCTGAAGAATGAAAATGCCCAACTATCACTAACAGAATGCGTGAATCATATCAATCCCTGCGAAAAATGATCCTCCAGCAGCGATAAGAGAAATACGCAGCGTGATGGAGCTGTTAGAAGCGACTGAATTATAAATGCTCATGGTTCAAATTCGCCATCGATAACTTATCGATCATCTGCTAAATTTTATCTAGATTTTTCAGTGACTATCCCGATTTCATCATGATATTTCTTTGTGAAGACACATGTGTGACGAAATGTTATCACGCATTGTTAGCATTTGAAGCACGATCAAGTTCCAGGCTTGAAAATTCGTTATATTCACGGTCGGTTGCGTCTTTCCGTCACTTGTATTGAGAACGCGCTGCGAATTATCTTGAAACTTCGTGATTGATCTTCTTTTTCTTAGACAAAAAACACTCGCAAGTTAGATTTATTGTAACGAAAACCAATGTCAGTGCGAGCAAGTCTCCATAGTTATTTAAGTGGCATTCAGTTCTTAGCGATAGCAAACTAACACATGTTCAATCATTTCTCATGGGCTTCTCAAACTTTTGATCATCTTAGACACTTCTTAAAGCCTGAAATAAATTTACTAGCTAATGTGACCGATTTTTCGATGCGACTTGTCTTCGACCTTTGATCTAATACAGGCGTTGTATCATTTCCGAATAATAGGTGGAGCAGTAACGGGATTATTAAAATCTCGTAGAGGGCATTCACTCATGATTTTGAACGAATTCTAGCCCATTTGAAAGCTTCAAGTTCGATTTGAATTGAATTAGAGGAAAAGATCCATAGATATTGTTCAAAATATAGACAGAATAAATTTGGCTGAAAACATTAGAGAAAGGTAAGTCTCTGTAGGTATGCCATTGTCAGAAGAATTTTCGTCGTTCCGCTTTTCAATAAACTTTCTGATGCCTGTTGAAGTTTCCATCCCTTCTTGACTCATATTATCGTTGCTCATGTAGATTGAAGTTCGACGAAAACAATGATTTGAAGTATAAAATCAATGAAAGCATAGCTAAATTTACTTCAAGGGCGTTGAGTTATTCCCACTTGGAATTTATACTAGCTATTATTCCACTGAAGGTTGATTATCAGCACTTACCGAAACAGGTTTTGCAAGGTGTAAGGTAGAGTTCAGTTCATGCTGGATTGAATATCAATTTGGGTTCGAGAGTTGTTTCACTGATTGCTCAAATTATTTGAATTATTCTAGTTGTTCGAGATAGACTGATTCTTTCGGCTTTGATTGCTATAATTACCATTGTTCCTTACATTATTAGCCAGTTTGTTGATTGTACGATACTAGTCCCTGTAACATTTCTTACGAAACCAGAGATTCAGGTAGAGATCGACTTTGCATAGACGTATTCTGCTCATCGTCAGTGGAAACATCATGCATAGCTAGGGGCATAATTAATGAATCAAGCTTTCTCAATGTTCCATCGAACTTTGTCTCTTCGGCATACATCAGTGAGCCTAGTCTGATGAAAAGCTTTCAAATGCTAGAAGTCTTAGGCCGCATTCCGGATTCCCACAAAATCTATCACCGTATGCAGTAGATGATATTCAAAATCAAGTGTAGTCTTTGTACAGATTGTAGAAACTGATTGTCTCTTCAACTAGATATTGAAATGTTGTTAGTGAGCCGACCACGTTACACGGGTAATTAGTAACAATTCGATAAAGACATTCTGGGAGCAGTAAAAATTCTTTAGGAAGAAATTTGGTAGTGGTTATATTAGGACCTATCTAAATTTATGCGCGCATATGATTCAGATATAGAAATAATTGAATCAGTTCATAATTCTTCAAGTCTAGAAATTACAGAATGTTCAGATGTAAATATTTAAACTTTCTACTGCGATACTGAAACTATCAACGCTTTAAAAGTCTTGCTATAGTCTGTCGAGAATAAATTATTGATCATAAATAGCCGGCCCCTTTTTTCGAATTGCTTATTGATGTAATCCGACTTATCTCTTTGAAATTTTCTGGTACATTATAAGTTCTGTGAAATTGAATAGTTATATTTGTATGATTATCCATGCCAATCAATTACGGTGGATGTGGTCAGGATAAACGAATCCAGGACCGAATATGTTTCCAACAGTTGCCTATTCTTTTGAGTTCTTTGAATGGTTCAGTTGTCTATATACTTTTGTCAGAATCATGTTGGTCGTAAATACTCCTTCCTGTTGAGGTCCAATAACATACATTTTTCATTCATTTACTCGCATATTATCGTTATTCATCAATTATCCTCCTGAAATCGATTTTTCAAATCATCCCAACTCTCCGTCCGTGTGAAAGGGTATCTTCATTGGAGTTTAGCTATTATAAATAATTTGAGTGTACGTGAACTTGATAGATAGCTTCTAACATTGAGAAAATTCAAAGGTTTGCTACAGTTACGCATTTTCACCACGTACGAAGAAAAGAATAAGGTTTAGAGCAAAAAAATCAGAGACTTGATTGAGAATCCATTGATTGCGCGGCAAAATGCTAGGACGCAGATTTGTTTGCTTGATAATAATTTTTTATCTGTAATCCACTTAATTCAGCAGGTCATCATCAGTAAAACAAGACAGAACAGAAGCATGTGCAGCAAGAAATTCGGTTTCAAAGCTTCCTATGTACCGATGCCTGAGACGTGGGCTTCATTACTTAGATTCGGAAACTGAAGACAGCAGAAAATTCGAAAATTTTGCTATTTAGTGCAAACTGCGAACATGAAAATTTGTTTTTCTCCGTATCTACCTGAATCTCAAATGTTTCAAATTTATTATTGCAAATGAATCTCTCTGAATTACTCATTCTTATGGTGCATTAGAGCTTGAACTCTTAAGCTGAGTATTTGAGGAATCACTCAATCTTGTAGGACATGAAAGCTGTTTTCCTGTCGCAACGGTCAACATTCAACTTTATGGAACTAAATTCTAATGGAAAAGTGAAAACATTAGGAAGCATACCAAATTCGAATGACCATAGACGACAAATCAATTACTGTGACACCTCACAACCGACCAATGCCTGCCATAAGTATCAATCACTTTTAATCATTTTCATTGCGTTTGCTCCTCGATAGCTAGCTTCCAGACGATGTTTTTTCTTCAAGCGGTACTTCGACTGTTGCTCGGACCGCTTCCTCTTCTTCTCTTTTCCAAGAGAATGCATTTGATTTTTATATCGATTGAACCACTCGAGAGTCATCATCACGCAGTTTTTGCCTAGATACATGGTAATTTGTGAACGGAACTCTCAGGGAAAAGAAAGAATCGTACGTGTTTTCAACCCACAAATCCTTCGCTGAAAAAATTGAGCACTACTGGCCCATCCTGTCGAAATAGTTTTCAACAAGCATTTGGTCAGCTGAATGCTTTTTTCGAATTCTAGGCCCTCTTTGCACAAAACTCTTCGTTTGGGCTTCTTGCGAGGTTTCACGCAACGCAAAATATAATCTGCCTCTTATTATCATTTTTCTGCTAAGACAGCCCAATCCTTAGGACATTTTCACTCTATAAAAATTCATCTTCGAATTCTTTGTCTTCTTCTTTCTTCTCCAATCTTTCTCGATGCTGCAAAGTGCGGCGAGACATGATTTTATTATTAGACACGGCACCTGGGGTAGTGTCGGCTTAAAGCGGATGCTATTCCATTTGGTCGAACTGCAACTTCCAACTTGTAACCATCAGGGGTGGCGGTGGATGAATAGAATCCAACTGTATTCGATAAAACCAATATGATCTGTATTCATGACCCTTTATTTTTTAATGTAAATCTACAAACTTCCACTGGCCGCCGCTCCTTCCTAAGCCCACTTGCCGCCATCCACCATCACTCGCCGTCACTATGAATGACTCATCCAACGGTATCCATCCTGCGCTAACTCGACGGTTCATCATTCCCACAATCATTTTCAATTTAAATTTCGTGCGCTTCATTCAGTGCGGCGAAAACCTTACTGGCTACTACGAATTATAACGTTGTCTGACATTTATTTTTCACACGGTCCGGGTGTAAATTGAGAATTCCTGAGCGATACGCATTTCTCAACTCCCCATCGGAGTTGATGCCTTCGTGAATGGCTATTCGACCGACGATGGTAAGACTTCGGTTGACGACTCCAGTAAAGCTGGATATTCCTTCCCATCATCCATTTCTGCACAAGTTTTTCCGCTTCCGGCGTGAATTTTTCGAATTGGTCATATTCTTGTTAAAACTCTGATTGCTGTTCTTTAAAATTCTTCACTGCTGGAGAAATTGCTTCACTATCTTGTTCTCGGTCGTCATTACTTTTGTCTTTCGTTTTAGAGAATTTCTCAATGGTGGTATCACTTTCTTCATAAACTTTCCGTTTTTTGTTATGTCTCGTCTCTTTTGTCTTATCTCGTGGTATACGTCTTCTAGTAAGATTGTCAGTCAAGTGCCAGTGTTCCATACAAGAGTACCTTTTGTCTCCTTTTCGAGGAACTGTACATAGTGGAACATTCTAAACCTCGCACTTTGTCGGAGTTTTTGGTCTCTCGAAGCCAGGAACGTTTTGACCGCAAAGACCAGAGCACGCTAGCTTTTCCAACCTCACAGTTCTATGGCCTCTTACTATCTTTCGCAATAATCAACCGTCTCTTGTGTTGAAAAGTTTTGTAGTCGCCAACTTTTCGAGTTCAATGCCTTGTGCGTTAACTGTCTGACTTCGGCATCTGGAAGTACGTCTCTCCCTTGAGCTGCCAGAATCAGTACTTCATCCGTCATTTCCGACCAAGCGTTCATCTTCTTCGTGACAGTAGGTTGCTGGTTCTAAGAATCAAAGCTCGAGTGTAACCCCGCTCAAAACAATTGGAGATTGATTGAATCCCAAATCTCTAAAACTAATTTCACTTACAGATATGCAATTGAATGTCATGTCTCCTTTCTGTTAAATTTTATATCGAAGTTTGGAACATGATATGGTTCCAAAATTATATGTCACATCTTGGTTTTGTTAAATCTGGTCTAATTTTGGAACACGATATAGTTCCAAAAATGTTGTGATTAAAAAATCGTAACTATAAAAGCTACAATTACTAACTTGGAGCAAGAATGTGCTCCAAAACAATTGCTTAGTGGGATTTTATTCGTCGTATTAGTTGTCTTTGTACGCAAGTAGTGATCGAGCTACAATTATTTGACTTAGTACTTCTGGTGTCAAACACGACCGTTCAGGAGTTATAACTTTGTTCACAGCTGAAAATGTTCTTTCACTTGTGCTTGAGGATGCAGGGGTAGCATAAATACGCATTGCAACCTTGTATAGTTGTGGGAAAGAGCACCTTCTTGAATACCAAAATGAGACGACCGAGAAAGGTGATGATAAAAATTCTTCTTTGTTAAGACCCATCTGATGAACAGGAATCAACTTTTAGCGTGTCACTTCATCATTATACTCTAAATCACTTTCGGAATCTGTGATGTGATTCATTAGTGAAAACTTTTTGCGTTTCTTGCCGAATTTTGCTTGATCCGGGAACCGCCTTTTTGATGTATATGATGTAGGTCTAGATGATATTTCATTGATAGCATGTACAGAATCATCATCTGGTTGAAAGTTTCTGTCATTCAGTTTCAAGCACATTGACCTCGCTAATTTCTCTGCTCGTATCTGAAACTCCGCTCGCTCTGCAGCGTTCATCCAGAAGTTTATATCACGTACTAATGGGTAAAGAAAACACGCGACCCATCATAAGTCACGTACTTCAATCTTCTTCACCTTCTCTTTCAAGATACCACAAAACCGCATTGAGTAGAGCGATGGTCGCACCATAGTACCGCCTTCCCGAATGACTTCTTCGCCATGTTCGATTCTTGACATCTCCGTTATGCAGTGTTGTAGGTTTGGTATCACTTTGTGCAGAGTTGGCTCTTGTACGATTTGAAATTCAACTGTCCCTTCATAAAGTGGTCTAAATGAATCGATAATAGCTTCTAAGGCTGGGTATCGAACGATGGATGGGTTTTGATGTTGCGCTATCTTTTCAATAGATTCGTAGCAATCTCGAACAATAACTCAAGTTTGGGACGCAATAAAGTTCCGAATGTGAATCGATGATTTAATAAACCTCTCAACCACTAAGAAATGGGTTCCAAACCTTGTTCCGCATTCTTGTATCGAACGATAACCTTGAGGAAATGTGTGTTCCAGCCGGACCTTTTTGAGTCTCCCACAATGCGCTTAAGAGCTTTGAAATCGGAAGCAACCCTTACCAAGAGAGGATCTCTTGAACAGTCTTCGATAGATTCTTTCGTAATATTGTTAAGAATATGCGCAATAGCTGGATTGACAGAAAAGCACTTGGGGCGTAATGATCCCGACTGTTTCTGTGCTTCTTGACAACTAGAGTCATAAACAAGACGTCCATAGGTTTGAAGAAGACCTTTCTGCCTGTTCCGCTGTTCAATTTAGCAACAATAGTCCCATGCAGTATGTCTTACAGTTTGCGGAACTCGGCTGAGGTAGAAGTTAATCATTTTCATAACTGCTTCAGATCAGGTAGAACTGTAGAAAGAATCAAATGTAGGGCTTTCAGCATCTGCTTCATCAGGATCAACATCCCGTGCCGAATAATAGCGCAGTAGTTCGTGTTCGCGGTCTATAGAACGTTCTGGAAATTGGATCAAGACACCATGTACCCGACTACTGTCCATTGTTGGTGTTGGTGCGGCGAGTAGAGTTAGGACTATCGATAAGCTACGGTTCTTCGATGAGTACGTGCAGTATCAGACTGTACTGCACATTTTCATCTAGGTATTCGATAACGTCTTGAAAATCAGAGTAAACAGGTCTATTTACACATTGACATAAAGCTTGCGATTAAGACGAAGCAAATACGTATTCTACACTTCTATTACCAGAAGATTGCCATATTGCGTGATAAAGAAGTGAATGTGCAAATACTATGCCTTGTATTATATAGAGCGTCAAAATCGTGTTGTGCACAGATATTACGAGTGATATGGTGAACTACGCAGTTGGTCTAATCGGTGGTTATTAATTTATTTTCTTAAAAATTCGAGGCCATATTCCTGAGAATAATTTATTCTCAGCCTCTGAAATCGACAGAGTTTCCAAGTTAGTAACATGAAGTGAATGTCTGCTCGGAGGGGTCGACGAAAATACAAGCAAGAATAATCTGACCTATTCGCAAATTACATTTTTTCGTCGACGAAATTAAATGTGAGCAAATGAAGAACCCTTTTCTCAGCTTTCGTAGTATTCTCAGTGCAGCAGAAATAGAAGTTCCTGTTATTATCGAAAAATATATTCACACTCAGAATTCTAATTGAAGGGAGTTTGTTTTCTGACGTAAACGGTCCAAACAACGACCAATATTTTCGTAGAATGGTCAATATTATCGAAAATGGTCGCGCAGCCACAGATGACAATCCGGCAAGACCCTGTAGTCAATGAAAATTTTGGAGTAGAGACTTACCTCACATACTTCAAGTTATTGTACAATACGAATATCAGATAGTGATTGTAAATCGTGTCCCTTACTTGAAAAAGAAATACTGGTACCGTACTGCAGTGCCTTCATATCGATAACAAGAACGCCTATTACAATTCAAGGAGCAGAGGAGATTTGGGTTTCACAATTGCTCTGTAAATTCCTACTGCCGATGAATTTTACGCTCTGCTCAATATATTGAGCATTTTTCGATGTGCGTGACTGATTCTTTCTCTGATAACTACTCTTCGACTTATTCGATGGTCTCATATCTTCGTCTTCTTATCTATGCACACTTTCAGCATTAATGATTGCACACATGCTATCGTGACGTTGAAATAGATGGATCGTTTGTTACGCAAAATAATGATGTCTGTTGCCTGCGAGGCATTGAAGAACCTGCACGCCATCAAACACTTCAATCTGATGGCGAGAATGAAGGATGGAAATGTTTCGTGGTTACTGGAAAAGTGTTAGAGGGCAATTTGGTTCATACGGTGATTTGTTCTTCATCGAGATCAGAAGTGTAAAAAAGTGTTCGGAAATGGTTTCTACAAAAAACCGTGGCAATATGTGAGTGGCAGCATCCGATGGGTTTGGCATTTCCGTAGAAACATCGGCTCGAACGATTCCTTAAAATTGACGTCAGCTAGTTCTTCTGCGACACCTGTAGCGGTAGTAATTTATATTTCTCCAAAACTCACTCTATTCCTTCACGATCAATGTGTGGCACGAGTAAATTTCGAAAATATCTCAGCTGGGAAACATCAAAATAAATGTCACTATTGAAGGTAAACCATAGACCGCCACTAGTCGAGGTAAGCACCATCAGTGGGACCATTCAGGTCAGAAAGGTGGTGAGCCTTTCAGCACTCTTCTTCCTGTTTTTAACCAACTCAATCCTGGCGAAGCTATGTCGGATGAGTACGAGCCAAAGTTGAAAGAGCTCACTGTCCGGTTGACCGAAAACACCAAGAAAATCGACGAAATCGAAGCTCGAATCGAGAAGATCATCAATACCTGCAAGAAAGCAAGCATCCAGATCCCACCTGTAGTTCTAGATGCAGTATCGAAGTCTTTAAAAGAAGCCCGAGAAAGTCCGTCAGAACCAAATCTGAATGAATGAAAATCATTTTCGAAAGCACAATGCAAATGTAGACTAGATGTCGCTCTATCTTGCAATAAACTCTTGCATCTCCTCGTTGTATTAATTTCTATTGCGCGAAATCTGTATCAGGCGAAACAAGTACAGGTCTGCATGTTTCGGCATCAAGACTAAGTGTTTTCTTCCAGGTCGGTAACTTAAATGCGCTGCTAATCAGGGAAGATATGTTCAGTACAGTGTCATTAATGATCAAACTGAAAGTAGGCCACTCCCAGTAATTGTCGAACTCTTCCTTATGATCAAAGCTCGAAGTCTTCAGGCCACATCTCATGCTGAATAGTTCCGAAACTTTGAACTTTATAACAAATAAGAGTGAAAAATATCACCGCATCTTCTTGCACGGGGCAGGTGGACTTTGGGATAAGCTTAATCATCACTTTTTGAGTGAATGTGATTAATTTATATGCTGCGTACGGGTTTGAAGGACAGATCTCCAGTGTCTTCCTTTATTTCTCTGTTCTTTTCGGCTTATTAATGAGTTGCGCATACGATTTTGAATTTTCTACTCAATTCCGGTCCTCCATCGAAATAAGATTTGGAATGTTCAGAATATAAATGAAAGTAAGATCTTAAAGGCACACATAATGAGCTCTTCTGTGCTGCTCAGCATCGAAACTGAAGAAAGTCGCTTTGAACCGTCTATGGTTTATCATCCAACCGGTTCTCTGTTAATCTCCCCAAGATGGTAATCCGATTCCTGAGATGCCTTGCATGCTCTAATGTGAAGTAGCCTTTTATTCAGAACACGAAAAAGTATTCTAAGCAGAGTAGAGCGACAATCAAGTAATTTAAAGGCAAAATGCTAATGAAATGCCTATGTACTAAGTACGGCGTACTATCCTCCCTAATTGAGGTAGTCAACCTGTGTCTTAAAGAGATAAGGGATATGAGGTTTATGGAAATGTAGTGCGCTTACTTATACAGTACGAATTCGCTTTCGTTTCCAGAGACGCCTGCTTCGAGCCGCTCTAGTATGACCCTTGCACCGCCCCACTCCACAGCATCTTCTTCAGGGGTGGTTTTGGCACCCACCTGCTCTGCCATCGTTCTTGACGCTGCACACATAAACTGCACCTTCCACCCACGTTTTCGTACCGCCGCGACTGCACGAGCCAGATGACACAGATCGTGCTTGCTTCCACTATCATTTCCCTTAGTGTACACCAAAACCACGACATTGTTCCGGTAGCGCGTGTGTTTCGCAGTAAAAAAATGTAACTCGTTCAACTTCCACATTATTGCATCAATTATTGAACATTCATCTGATTCAGTGATGAGGTCAATGGGCAAATCGAAACTTTCCTTCTTGTAGCTGTGCAGGATTTTATATCGATTGCTCACAGTATGGGCACAGATAAGCAATTCGTTATGGGTCTGTAGTCGCGCAGCAGCAATTTCCATATTAACAGACTCTTGAACCGCGCTCCACAACGATTGCATACGGGAAGATACTTCGAAAATGAATGCCAAAATCATCGGGTTACCATGCAACGAGGGAGAGTCGCTTGAAGTCGATTCGGTGCAGTCAGTTTCCTCTGGACTCGACAAACTAGTATTTTTGGAAGAGTCACTGCTCGAGGACTCCGTATCTTGCTCCACAATCGCATTTTCGGGCATATCGTTGCCATTCTTAGGTATCGCTCTGGTAACAGATCCCGCGATTTCATTCTTCTTCGATTTCGCGGAAACGTCCGAATTCCTAATCTTTTCTTCTATCAATTTAGACAATATCAAATTGTATTCGTTTTGAGCGTTGAGTCCCTCGTCTGAACCGCCCGTTGGCGATTCAAGACCGTTTTCGATGATCAGCATTTTCAGAAAGGGTATAACGGTAACTGATTCCTCTCCCAGTTTGTATATGCTTTTCCTCACTTTTTCCCATGAGATAAATGCCGTACTCCTCTTGATTTGTCGCACTACCTCCAAGCGCGCATCTTCATTGCTCGACAAATCTTCAGGCACAGGCCAGTAAGAAGACGAGCTCCGTATGTTCGAACCGCAAAGAACACGCCAAAACCGGTACACATCCCGTGACGTTTCTTTGGTCTTAATCAAGGACTCTCCGATCTTATTCCAAGTGAGAACCGTGTTGCACTCCTTCAAATATTTTAAAACACGGGATTTAAGTTTTTTCAGACTCTTCTCTTCATTCCTCAACTCCGCGACGAATTCTCCTTCCATTTGAGTGCGTATGCAGAAAGATGCTTGCAAAGATTTCCTGTGGTCCTTGTCTCCGATTCCTTCCATGAAAGCACTTGTTGCGTATCATGTGATGAACACGTACTAACCACTATTCAAAGGTGACGTCGCTATATCGAGGTCATAATTTCACACAGAGACAAGTCACACGGCATACTTCATTGATACAAACCTCCGCTTTTCTGGAAGCTATGCCTTAATAGAAGTTGTGATACTCGAAAACGGTACTCTTGAAAACATTCCATTCCGCGAACGTTAGAGTACTTATGCACCATTCTCAATAGATATAAGAGCTTCATACTTCTTGTATCTCTGTTCACAGGATGTTGTTGATAGATAAACTCCGAAGTCGATTTGTAGGAAACGAATAAGCGTGTTTCACTTCCGACTTTTACTTTTTCTCTTTGTTAAACAATAACTTGACATCACCTAGTACTGCTTTCAGTGCCGCATTGTGCCAATACTTGGCGAGTCCAAGCGTATTCAATGTTATCTTTCTATTGTCCTTGTGCGAGCAGTAAATTCCACAAGCAGTCAAGAAATCGGCCTTGAAATTCGCGGTAATACTGACGCCATAAACCTGAGTGATCTTCTGAGCTTCAAGTAGCACTTTTCTACATCCATCGACGTTGGTGAAGTCATCAACGTAGCAGCATATTAGAAATTTCCCCGTTCGCTTATTGAACTTCAGACATTTGATTGTACCTCCCAGTAGTCCTTTAGAATTCGCTCTTATCAAATCGAGCCAAATTTCATCGGCCACTTTCGCATCAGCAAATATCTTCCATTTCCCTTCTACCATGTTGAATTCATCAGCTATTTCATACATTTGAGCTACCACTGCCTGTCGTTCTTGAGGAGAAAGACGTTTAGCGATCAACCTCTGTTTGTTTTCTTCGAGGTGCTTAAGGATTGCGTTCCGCACGCAGTCGACGTCGTCCGCTACTCGACCCTGAATTTCGGTGGGGCCCGCGTGCATAATGTACCCATTCTTCTTCTCACTTTCAGTCCATGTTCCATTGGGACAACTGGGATTCGATCTCCTCCTATGTCGGTACTTGTTGACATATGCTTTGCAAATCGTCGTCCTCTGCTTTTGGGTAACTTTACGGTTCTTTCTTCTGCCTCTTTTCCCTCGTGCCATATAAGCCCTCATTGCCGCAGTGACGCTTGGCGGAGCGGGAGTATACTTCCATCCGAGTTCCTTGTACGAAAACTTCGCACCATCCATATCTCCTCGATATACTCCTAGCTGTGTCAAAAATTCTGGTTTGAAGCAGTGTATGCGAGTATTGTGAACGCGGCATAATCTGTTCAACGTGAGTAAGGTCAATTCTGTTTCGGTGTGTCTCATCCAATTCGCAATTCGAATCGTAATCCGTGAATCGTTTGTATTCGACGAACTCTTACCAACTGTATCACATTTCAATGCTGAATCGCTAAGTTTGGCTCGAATGCTCGCCCAAAGAGTATCTGCTACAGCGGCACGAACGAAGATGATGAATTTTCCAGAGCAGCTCCTAGGCCCATCCTGTTCAGCAAGCTTAAATAGTTCTTTCGAATACTCATCTTCCGTTGCTAAGACACGTCCTCTCTCCGCTTGCTGCTCGATTTTCCTCTTTCGTTGCTTCAATATTGTTTTGCACTTTTCGAAGAAATGACTAGTTGTCAAGATTCCGGCACTTTCGCAGATGTTACCCACCTCGTGGATATGGCTATTGCTCATTTCCCCGACAGAAGTTAGAAGGTTCTCATTGTTAATTGATTTGAATCGACGATGTATACAGTTTGGTGTGTCGTGGCATTTCAGAATTCAGAAGTCATTTCAATGAGCAATTCCAAATTCGACGTTGTGAATTCCATAACGTAGTCAGGACTCGGATTAGCACAAATATTCAGGCTACGTTTAGAATATCAGCTACTATCGCTGGATTGAATCTAAGATGGCTACTGTCAATGGGGTACGAGTCTGGAACGAATTTTTCTCACCAAAAGATCCTGAAACAACCAATTGTATCTGCACAGCCGTAGAATCCTGTATTTCATAGAATTATTTATTCCACAATAATGTGGAATAAATTAATACTAATTCTGCGTTCAATTAGACTTTGACATTGGTATTCCACTTGGAATCGCAATAAATCAAGAATGAATTATTTCGTATCTACTGTCTTACTTACCAAAATGTCTTGTTTCGAAAATTTGATAGCGTCAAAGCATGTGCCAAAGGTTTTCAAGTATTTCAACCCAGTAATTGATTCCTTTCATGAATCAGTAAAATATGTTTGCCACACGCTACAAAGTTTTGTTAATTTTCCCAATGAGCTGTCAATCTTCTAATAGAAAAGTTTGACGAGGAAATTTTATCATATGCGAACGTTCTACTGGTTGCTGAAGGCA
>JAAUYH010109679.1_pt1 | contig 13709 bp, 13 predicted proteins | sample 7278061 | NCBI WGS metagenome assembly JAAUYH01 (sample SAMN14350203, study PRJNA611818) | marine sediment metagenome | isolation source: surface marine sediment (0.6m) | place: French Polynesia: Moorea | collected 2018-08
CTCATAGAATTTTTGCGCGCTGAATACGGTTTCGACAGACCTGTTTGGGAGCATTACTGGATCTGGGCAACTGGAATGCTGGTTGGAGATTTTGGCTATTCCTTTGAGTATGAATTGCCGGTGAGAGAAGTGATCGGTGATCGATTGATTTTCACAATCATTGTCACCTTTTTCACCATCATCTTTACCTGGTTGATTGCATTTCCGATCGGTATCTACTCAGCAACGCATCAGTACAGCTGGGGCGACTATGGGCTGACGTTCCTCGGTTTGCTTGGTCTCGCGACACCGAACTTCCTGTTAGCTTTGATTATGATGTATCTGGCCAACCAATGGTTTGGTACGGCCATCGGCGGTTTGATGGACCCCGAGTTTGTCGACAAACCATTCAGTTTTGCCAAGTTCATGTCAGTTATGGAACATCTCTGGATTCCGGTAATCGTCATCGGCACGTCGGGAACAGCTGCGATGATCCGCAGAGTTAGAGCCAACCTGTTGGATGAACTGCGCAAACCCTATGTTACCACCGCGCGGGCCAAAGGCGTGCCTGAATTCAAAGGATTGATGAAATATCCGTTCCGGATGTCGCTCAACTTCTTTATTGCGGACATTGGAAGTGTTTTGCCGCAGGTGATTTCCGGTGCCGAGATCGTGGCGATTGTACTCTCACTCGAAACAACGGGCCCGCTTCTCATTCAGGCATTGCAAAGTCAAGACATGTATCTTGCCGGTTCGTTTCTGATGCTTCTCGCTTTCCTGACCGTAATCGGTGTTCTGATTTCAGACATTGCACTTGGCTTCCTTGATCCCCGGATCAGACTGCAGGGAGGGGTGAGCCGATGAGTAATGTGACCTCCGAACTTCCTGAAGATCACTATGTCAATGAGGCGCCTTTTGACCCGAAGGCGATTGAGAAGCTGACACCCGAACAGGAAGCCGTTTATCTTGCTTCTCAAACACGGCTTATGTGGTGGAAGTTCAAGAAGCACAAACTGGCAGTCTTCTGTGGCATCTTTCTCTTGTTGATGTATCTAATGGCGGCTTTTGCCGAGTTTTTGGCGCCTTATAATCTTGAGGCCAAGAATTCGAAATACATTTATGCTCCGCCGCAATCGGTTCACCTGTTTCATGAGGGTGAGTTTGTTGGACCGTTTGTGTATGATTACAAAAAGGAGCTCGATCTTAAAACCTTTCAAAGAGTCTATGTGGAAGACACAAGCAAGATCATACCACTTCGGTTTTTCTGCTCCGGAGATCAATATCATTTCTGGGGAATGATCCCTGCGGACAATCACTTAATGTGTGCAGACATCAATAATCCGGTGTTTCTGCTTGGATCTGACCGACTGGGTCGCGATCTTTTGTCCCGCATTATCTATGGGGCACGGATTTCGCTCACCATTGGCCTTATTGGCATCATGATCAGTTTCGTCCTCGGTATCGTGATAGGAGGTCTTGCGGGCTATTATGGAGGATGGGTGGATTTGGTCGTGCAGCGCTTGATCGAAGTTATTCAGTCGCTGCCAACATTACCGCTTTGGCTGGTCCTTGCCGCAATTATGCCAGCCAATTGGTCTCCAATTCTGATCTATTTTGGGATAACGGTCATCTTGGGTTTGATTGATTGGACGGGCCTTGCCCGGGCCGTACGATCGAAACTATTGGCTTTGAGAGAAGAGGATTATGTCCTCGCGGCCCGATTGATGGGCGCAAGTCCCGCGCGCATTATCGGTCTTCATCTGGTGCCTGGCTTTATGAGCCACTTGATTGCTTCAGCAACAATCACAATTCCAACCATGATCCTTGGTGAGACAGCACTGTCTTTCCTTGGTCTCGGTTTGCGCTCTCCGACGGTTAGCTGGGGCGTATTGCTCAATGAGGCTCAGAACATCAATGTGGTGGCCATCACGCCATGGCTAATACTGCCTGTGGTACCGGTGATCCTTGTGATCCTCGCATTCAATTTCTTTGGTGATGGATTACGCGATGCCGCTGATCCATATGGCTAAAGCCGGCGACCTGGAAAAGTCAGCAGCAGAGTGAATGAAGGAATCGCGATTAGCCGAGGCGCCCGTGCCGGTTTTTAAGCCGTTACGGACGACAAGAATGCATCTGCAGATTGACCGTTATGAGCGGGCTTCTCATTGCAGTGTTTCGCATCAATGGCCTCTTTCCGCTTTTTCAAGCTCGCCAAAGCGCTATCATAGTGCGCATTGCCCAGCAGATTTTCAGCAATAGCCAATTGGCGGTTCAGCACTTCAATTGACCGTTCCAGTTTCATGATACGCGCATTTTTTAAACGGACCTTTTCTTCGCTGCCGCGCTTTTCGGCTTCGAGATCAAAGAGGCTCTCATCGTGGCTGGATTTCAATGCGGAATATTCTTCGCTCAACTTGTTGTAACGATCCTGAATATCGTTGGCATTCAACTGGCTTTGTTCCAACTCAGCTGTCGTATTGCTCAGCTCCAAACGAGTTCTGGAGAAGGCCTTTTCCTGCTCCGTAAAGCGTTGCTCGATGACTGCCAGCTTGTTTCCTAGATCTGAATTTTTCTGCCTGAAGCTGTCGTTTTCCACCATCAGGAGATCATATTTCTCCTTGATCGCTACCTGATCATCGCTCGCCTTTGTATACTTCGCGTCGATGGCTTGAATTTCTGACGATTGCTCTTCAAGCTTCTCACTCATCTGATTAATCTTGATGTGAGCTTGTTCGAGAGAGTCCCGATTTTTTTGCTTCACGCTCTCCAGCTGCAGAACCTCATCATACTTTTCTTCAAGCTTGGATTGCAGTTCCTTGTGCTCACTTTTAAGTTTTTCAGATTCAGCATGTAGCGATTGATACTTTTTCTCTGTGTCTTCCAGTTCGCTGATCTCAACCTTTGCTTTTGAAAGATAATCAAACAATTGGTCTGATTTCTTTGTCAAAGCCTTGATGATCATGTCAGTACGAGCCAATTGATCCCGCATTTCCTCAACTGAAGTCTGTCGACGTTGCAATTCATGAACGCGCTTTGATGCCATCGCAGCAGTCAGATTGGCTTTATATTCCGGCGACTTCGCCTCAGGAGTGAAAGCAGATATTGGCTTTTCAAAGTCCAGGTCAACTGAGGACAGTTCCTCACCCAACTTTTCTGCTGTCAAATCTTCAAGATAATCCTTGTCTTCATAATCAAGCGCGATTTGCTTGATTTCTTCAGAAAGGGTTTCTTTCCGCTCGACTTCAGCCATAGCTTGTTTCAGGCTGGTATCTTGACCAGTTTCAGGCCATGTCAGATCTTCGCCATTTCGGTTATTCCCTGACAAGAAGGTTTTAATATTTTCGAATCCAGTCATTACGCATCACCTAGATTGGTTTCAGTTTTCGCCCCGGATCGATCTTTTCAAACATGGAGTGTAAGACAAGTCCAATGTTTATTAAAATTATAATTAAAATTTGAGATAAACCTAAATGGAAAACAAACCTGGTTAATTGCACTTCAAACGACTTGTCCTTACGTTTGGTGACGCTGAAATTTTTCAAAAAAATGTACATAACAGCAGCGTTTTCAAAACCAGACAAAAGAAAATGCGCTGTAATTAACGTATCTAACGCATCGCAAATCCCGTGTTTGTCTGCGTTATTGGATGCCGAAAGCAGATAAGATCAGAGAATACTATTGTAGCGTTTTTTGCTCTGGATTCAGTTTCTCAAGTTCTGCCATCTCATCTTCTTCGGATGGATCGGATGACCCAAGATGATGCGGATCTGACAAACGGTTCTTGTTTTCCAACATTTGTTGATAGTCGGAAACCAGAGATTTCAATTCCGCAGCCTGGCTTGAAGCAGCTTCGTACTTCTCACGATACCGTCGAAGCTGATTGAGCTCGTCAGTATATTCATCCAAGCGGTTTTGAAGTGCCCTGTTTTCATTCTGTACATGCTTGAGGTCAGTCAACGCAGTGTTGTAGCGCAGATTGAGTTCACTCAACTTCCCGTTGGTGGTCATAAGTTCCTTTCGGTCCCTATCTTGAAGTTTGCTCGCCTTAGACAGCTCGGACTTAAGGCGGCTTGCTGAAGTCTCTGCATCACGGGTAGACTGTTTCAGCATTTTCAATTCGGTCTTCAAATCGTTTATCGTTTGATGCGCAATCCTGCGGTCCGCAGTGAGCGAGTCAATTTCGGCCTTCAGGCTGAAAATACGATTGTCGTGTTTGCGCTCGTCGTCTTCTTTGGAGTTCTTCAGAAACTCAATTTCCTGCAATGCAGCCTGATGGTCTGATTTCAAGCCAATCAACCCCACATTGACACTGGACAACTCGCGCTTGACAGCTTCGAGCTCACCAGTTGATGTATTCGCTCGGCGCTTTTCATCATCGAGTAGGGCGCTGTTCTCACTCAGCGCTTTTTGCAAGTCGGCTTCACGTTTTATTGCAGCGTCATACTGCCCAGACTGCTCGACATACTCCTCGTTTAGATTCTCAAACTGCGATTTGATGTCTTCCAAGCTGTCTGCAAGTTCAGCATGTTGTGACGTTAGCAAAAGGTTCTCTGAATTCTTTTTCTCAAGATCTTCACTCAATTGCTGGTTCTTTTCGCGTAGCGAGGTAAGCGTCAATCGCGCCCGCTGTATTGTATCCCGACTATCATCAATCCGACGCTGCATTGTCTGCAGTTCTGCACTGTTTTTCTCCAAACGCACTTCACCGGCGGCTAATTGGGCAGTGAGTTTCGCGTTGTCCTCGGAGAGCTTCAGATTTTCGACTTTTAACCGTTTCTCGGTCTCAATCTGAAGTCGATTTTCTTCCAAAAATGACAGTACTTCTTCTACAGCGCGTTCGGATTCATTGGCGAGTTGCTCTACGTCCTTCAGATCAGAAACGAGTTTTGAGGCATTCGCTTTGATAAGGTCGAGCTTGTTTTCGCGCTCTTTGGCTTCCAGCACGTGATGGGAGCTAACTTCCGGCGCGCTTTCTTCCTCATAAAAAAAGTCGTTGGAGGTGTCTTCTGGCACCAGAACTTTTTCTTCGGGGTCTTTTCCGAAACCAAAAAGCTGCTTCATTGCATCGCCTTTCTTACCTCGGCAAAAGCAAGGTATTCATCTTCGTCTAGTGAACTTGCGAATCGCCCCGTCGCACCTATTCGTTCTTTAATGATTTGTTAACACAGGTTCAGTCGTCTTCTCAAGCATCCGATGTTTGTAATTTGAGCAAAACTCATTTTTGTGTGCTATGGTCGCAGTCGTGCAGAAAAACACCCCGTAGCAGTTCTTTATTCGATGTCTGTTGCGCTGTTGAAGGTGATATTATCCAGCAGTTCTGCAAAACGTTTACTCGCTGCATCAAGAGAATGTTGTTGACTGACCTTGGCTCTTGCAGCTTCGCTCATTTCTGTTCGTTCGGCGGGGCTTGATAAGAGCCTAATTATGTTCTGCCGCATCATTTCGATATCGCCCTCAGGCGCAAGAAGGCCAGTTTTTTCATGCTCTACCACCAGTGGAACCCCCATGCTATTATAGGCCAAAACAGGCAGGCCCTGCGCCTGTGCCTCCAGATAAACCATCCCAATAGGTTCCTTCCATCCAGGCCAAATAAACAGATCCGCTGAGCGCATCCACTTCAACACTTCGGCGTGCTCTAGCTGGCCTGTCCAGTGAATTCGATCTGCCTTCAGGCCGGAGAATGCTGCGCGAACAGCATCCTCTTCTGGTCCCCCACCTATAACGATAAGATTCCAGTCTTTGTCAGCGAGGCCTGACAGTATCTCCGCCAAAATGTAGAAGTTTCGATCCTTCTTTCCCTTGCGCATCATCCCTGCAGTAACGAGTACGGGTTCGTTGGCATTCCACTGTTTGGGCAGGGGAAAGGCATCCGTACCGGTCAAGTTCTTCAGATCAACAAAAGTGGGAAAACTCCTGAGCTTTTCATCAGATCCCAAAAGGCGCGTGAGATATTCTCTGTCTGAAGGTTTGAAAACCAGATGAAGATCTGCCCTCCTAATACCTAACTGAGCCTCCTGACGCCACAGTTTCCACGGATCGGTTTCGTCGCCTTGACCGGTTCGAGCAGCTTCGATTGTAATGTAAGGGATATTCAACGCCTTGGTAACTATCGGCCCAATCCAATCCGGTGCTTTGCAATAGGGATGATAAGTGATCCAGACTTCAGGGCGATCGTTCATGGGATTAGACAAGTATTTGGTCACGAGCTGGTCCGCTTCTTCAAGCGCACCGGATTTTCGCTCCTCCAATATAGTCTGGTCATGACGTTTGGAATAGCAGATGTAGCGGGAAGCCAGTTGCACACAATATCCGCCGACTTCCAATGCCTTGATCAGGTTTTGCGCTATTAGCCTGTCACCGGACGGAATGGGGTGGTCTGGCGGCTTGATTGGTGCAAAAAAAGCGACTTTTTTGATTTTTGTCATCTTCTGAATGTGACTGTTTGATAGGCGTTTTTCAATGTTTGCTCAAATTGCACCCTTGTTTCATGCATGAAAATCTTGATAATCGCCACAATGTTCCGACCCGGGTCGGTTCTAGCTCAAATTTTAACGGCCCAGGTATAGAATTTTGGAACTCAATCGCCTCGAACATACCCGTATCTTGATGTACAGCCACGATACGTTTGGTCTTGGGCATTTGCGCCGTTGCCGTGCAATAGCTCATGCGATTGTAGAACAGTTCAAGGGCGTGAGTGTCCTGATCATTTCCGGGTCGCAGATTGCAGGCGCATTCAACTTCCGTGCCCGTGTAGATTTTGTGAAAATCCCGTCGGTGATCAAACTCTACAATGGGGAATACGACTCGATTGGCGAGTATATTGACATTGATGAAATTCTGGAAATGCGGAAGCTTATCATTCAAAGAACAGCTGAAGTGTTCCAGCCGGATATATTCATTGCCGACAAAGAACCCATGGGACTGAAGGGTGAGCTAATACCCACACTTGTGACTTTCAAGGACACGAAAACCAAGACTGTGCTTGGCTTGCGGGACGTTATGGATTCTCCCGAACTTCTCAAGAAAGAGTGGGCTAAATCGGATATGGTTAATAAAATCGGCGCACTTTATGACCGGGTGTGGGTCTATGGACCTGAGACATTTTGGAACCCCTTGAGAGGGTTTGAATTGCCGGAAACAATGACCGGAAAAATGGCCTATACCGGTTTTTTAGATAGAGAAGCATTCAACATGCCAGATGATGAAGGCCCCCAATTGCCCGAGAACTACATTCTCGCAACTGCTGGCGGCGGAGGCGATGGTGTCGTGTTGATGGAACAGATATTGGCTGCTCGTGAACATGACCGTGCCAACGATTTCCCGATTGTTATGGTGCTTGGCCCTTTCATGAAGTCGGACAGCCGGGATCGCATTCGCTTGCGCGCAGCCAGCTTGCCAAACATCACAGTGCTGGACTTCGAAAGTCATATGGAAGTGTTGATCCGCAATGCCTCCGCAATTGTTGGCATGTGTGGCTACAACACATTTTGTGAGGCCATGTCTTTTGACAAACGCACCTTGTTCGTACCACGGACAACCCCCAGAGAGGAGCAACTGATCCGCGCAACACGTGCTCAGGAACTGGGCCTTTGCGAGATGTTGCTTCCAGAAGAAGCGGCCGTCCCTTCCTTGCTGGCAGAAAAACTGGCCGCGTTGCCATCTATCAATGTGCCTTCTAAACGACTTAACCCTAATGACATGGCCGGGTTGGGGACCATTTGCTCGGAAGTGGCAATGCTGTCGCAATCGTCAAAACCGGTTGATGCCAACAGTGAAATCACCTTGATGGCAGGTCAGTAAACACTTTGACCGCAAAATCAAAAAAAATTGGACTTGTATTGAAAGGCTATCCGCGCCTCTCGGAGACGTTTATAGCACAGGAAATATTGGAGCTTGAACGCGAAGGTTTTGACATAGAGATCATTTCCCTGCGCCATCCCACCGACAAGCATACTCATCCTGTTCACAGTGAAATCAAAGCAAAGCTAAGCTATCTACCTGAGTATCTCTATCAAGAGTTGTTTCGCGTAACAAAAGCTAAGCTGGCCTGTTTGTTCCGCGGAGGGTTTTGGAAAGCAACTTGGGTATTCGGAAAAGATTTGCTTCGTGATCCAACTCCAAACCGCATTCGCCGCTTTGGCCAAGCCTTGGTGCTGGCTCATGAATATGCGTCGAAAAAAGACATGCTCTATGTTCATTTTTTGCACACGCCCGGCTCCGTCGCACGATACGCTTCAATCATAACAGGAAAGCCGTTTTCAATTTCTGCGCATGCCAAGGACATCTGGACTATTCCCGAATGGGAAATTCGCGAAAAGCTGGTTGATTGTGAATGGCTGGTGACCTGCACAGAAGGTGGCGCTGATTATCTAAATACACTTTCTGTTGGGAAAGTGCATTTGGTGTATCATGGACTTGACCTCAGCAGATTTCCTGAAAATCCAATTGCGCCATCACGGTTTGACGGTTCTGATGAAGACCAAACTGTTCGTCTTGTTACCGTTGGCCGAGCTGTCGCGAAAAAGGGTTTGGATACATTGCTCCAATCACTCGCAGCTTTGCCTTCAGATATGCATTGGCAATGGACCCATATTGGTGGCGGGCCTTTGCGAGACGAGTTGATGGCGCAAGCAGCTTCCTTGGGTATCAAGGCAAGATGCGAGTTCAAGGGAGCGCTACCACAATCTGAAGTACTGGAAACCTACCGGCATTCGGATGTGTTTATTCTGCCCAGCCGAATTGATGAAACCGGCGATCGCGATGGGTTGCCAAATGTAATTGTTGAAGCGCAGAGTCAAAATTTGCCGGTCATTTCGACAAACATATCCGGTATTCCAGAATTGATTGAGAATGAGGTGAATGGTGTTCTGATCGACCCCGATGACACAGTGGCGTTGGCTGCAGAGATCGAACGTTTGTCACGTGAGCCAGGTCTGCGCAAAACCATGGGTGAAGCCGGGAACACCAAGGTCAGAACGAGATTCAGTCATAAACAGACCATCGGCGAGCTTGTTGCATTGCTTAACCGCACACTAAATAAAAACTCGAAATGACCAAGCGCGTCCTTTTCTATGTTCAGCATTTATGGGGGGTAGGGCATGTTTATCGTGCTACCAGAATTGCGCATGGGCTCAAACGTGCCGGATTTCAGGTTCATCTTGTCTGGGGTGGGACCAAGCTTCCGGGCTTTGATTTTGATGGTCTGGAGCTGCATTATCTAACGCCCGTCAGAACCAGCGATGCGTCATTCTCGGAGCTCCTGCACGCCAATGGGGCGTTGTTCACTGATCTGGACAAAGAAGACAGGAAAAACGCGCTTCTTTCCTTGTTTGATAAAATCCGGCCCGACGTCCTGATTACCGAAGCGTTTCCCTTTGGACGCCGTCAGATGCGCTTTGAACTGGTCCCCCTACTCGAAAGAGCGAAATCTCTGCCAACGCCGCCACTGATCGTTTCATCAATACGCGATATTATGCAGGAAGACAGGAAAGCTTCTCGTGTTGAAGAGTCTAATGAGTTCGTGGCGAAGTACTTCGATTTGATACTGGTTCACGGCGATCAAAACCTCATTCGGATCGAAGAAACGCTTCAGGGCACCGAGACCTTTTCAGCCAAAATTCGCTACACGGGTCTGGTGACACCGCATGCACAGCAGTCGTACGATGAAAGTGATAAAACCAATGTGCTAGTCTCGGTCGGTGGTGGAGCATTTGGCAAGAACCTTCTCATGACCGCATTGGAAGCATTTCCGCATGTCAAAAAGTACAAGGATGGCTGGAAGATCACCACTGGAACGGAAATGCCGGAAAATGCTTTTCAGGAGATAAAGCGCAATGCGCCAGAAGGCATCGAGATTGTCCGGCATATACCGGATATGGTTGCAGTGCTTCGTTCTACAGCAATATCAGTGTCCCATTCGGGCTATAACACCGTAGGCGATATTCTGCGGGCGGGTTGCGCGAGCATATTGTATCCATACGTCGGTGGCCGTGAGACCGAGCAATTGCGAAGAGCAGAAATTATGGAGCGGTCTGGCATTGCAAAAATGATTCACCCGGATGATTTTTCGCCTGTCAATTTGGCCGCAGCGATTGACGAGGTTTCACCCAGATCCACATTTGTAAATTCGCTGGACATGGACGGTGCAGACAAAACACCACAAATCATCAAAGCAGAACTCAAATGAGTTTCTCATGTTAATTTCCTTCAGTGATGCTTGAAAAAAGCATTGCTTTAGGTACATTCCGAACATCTTAAATAGATTGGTTTTCTTATGGTTCGCATACTGTTCGGAGCTTCAGGCCTTGTAGCGCTCTGGCTTTTAATGTCGGGCCTTTGGGATAAGCCACTCATTTTGATTTTTGGCGCGATTTCTATTGTACTGACCATGTGGATCACCATACGCATGGACGAGGCGGATGGTGAGCAACTGGCATTTGCAATCAAGCCGTTCGCAACGGTGAAGTATGTTATTTGGTTGCTCGCAGAGATAGCGAAATCCAATCTGGCCGTCAGTAAAATCATACTGTCCGGAAGAATGCCTGAAAGGCAGAAACTGTTTATGGTGCCCGTATCCTGCAAGAGTGAAATCGCTCAGGTAATGTTTGCCAATTCCATTACATTAACCCCCGGGACAATCACTGTGGAAACTGAGAATGATCAGTTTATCGTTCATGCATTAGACTTTAGCGATGAGGATATGGACGGTTTGGCAGACATGGATGCGCGTGTAGCTGCCGTTGAAAGTAGCGTGCAGTCATGATGTTTCTTATTGCAACCATCGCACTCTTTGTAGGTATGTGCCTGGTCCTTGCACGATTGTATGCTGGCCCTTCGCTTTATGACCGGGTTCTTGCGGCAAACGCATTCGGAACCTTCACAGTCATGTTCATAGGCGTTTTGGGGTTCCTGATGGAACGGCCTGAATTTCTGGACATCGCTCTCCTCTATGCACTGATCAACTTTGTTGGCACTATCGCTGTCCTTAAATACTTCCGATATCGTGCGATTGGAGACACTTCACCGACACCAGAAGGAGAGCCGACATCGGTCGGCAAACTCAACGACAGGGGTGTTCGCTCATGAGTAATTGGGAGCTGGCCTCTGATATCTTGGGCTGGGTGTTTATTATATCCGGTAGCATTTTCATGTTGATCGGCGCGTATGGAGCCTTGAGGCTTCCTGACTTCTGGACAAGGTTGCATGCTGTTTCGGTGACAGATACCGGCGGTGTTTTATTGCTCACCGCAGGCATGGTAATGCAAAGCCCTGATTGGTTGATTGCCGTGAAATTGGTTTTCATTGGCGTTTTTCTATTTATTACGGGGCCAACTGCAAGCCATGCAGTTGCAAATGCTGCGCTGGTATCCGGGTTGATGCCGAAAGGTGAAGTGATGCCCGGCACAACCGGCAAGGAAGCCAAAGCAATGGGTGCAACATCAGAGGAGAAATCCTACTGATGGATGTGCTCATCAACCTTGTTCTTTTCGCGATGATGGTTGCCACCGCACTCGCTATTTTGCGGATGCGACGACTGTTTGCGGTGGTCATGCTTGCCGGTGTATTCAGTTTGCTTTCGGCATTATTGTTTGTGACGCTTGATGCGGTGGACGTGGCGTTTACTGAAGCTGCAGTGGGTGCAGGCATTTCGACCGTTTTGATGCTTGGCACCATGGCTTTGACCAGTCGCGAAGAAAAAATGCCGCGCAAATTCTCCCCGCTACCCCTTCTGGTCGTTTGTATAACAGGCGCTGTTCTCATCTATGGCACCCTCGACATGCCATCGTTCGGATCAGCTCAGTCGCCCGCTCAAACACATGTTGCAGCCCAATACCTTGAACGGACGCCCAAGGACACTGGTGTACCGAACGTGGTTACCGCAATTCTGGCGAGCTACCGCGGCTATGATACATTCGGAGAAACGGTCGTTGTGTTTACTGCTGCTGTCGGTGTGTTGATTTTGATCGGCGGATTTGCGCGTCGGCGCGATCCTGAAGAAGGAGATGCTGACTGATGCGTCACCACCTTATTCTTCGTGTTATTACCAAATTGATTGCACCTCCGATCATCCTGTTCGCTTTATATGTCCAATTCCATGGTGACTACTCGCCTGGTGGTGGGTTTCAGGCTGGTGTGATTTTTGCTGCTGCGCTCATTTTGTTTGGCATTGTATTTGGCCTTAGAAAGGTAAAACGCGTTCTTCCCCCATGGCTGGTTATTCGATTGGCTGCCTTTGGTGTTCTGCTCTATGGGGGCACAGGCGTTGTAAGCCTTTTCGTTGGCAAATCGTTTCTCGATTATTCAGCTCTGGCATCTTATCCGAAAGACGGTCAACACTATGGCATTATCGCAGTGGAACTGGGTGTGGGCATCGCGGTTGCCACGGTAATGGTTGCGATCTATTACGCATTTGCCTCTCGAACACCTCGCATCAATGACGAGGACTGGTAAGCCATGACACTGGAATTTGTTCTCGGACATTTGAACTACTGGCTGTTTATCATTCTCATGATGACTGGGTTCTATATCGTCGTCTCACGTGGAAACTATGTAAAGAAGATTGTCGGTCTGAATATTTTTCAGGTTTCAGTGTTCATGTTTTACATCTCCATCGGCAAAGTCCAGGGAGGCACGGCGCCGATTTTCCCGGTTGATTTGAACATAAATCCGGATGTGCTTTACTCAAATCCTTTGCCGCATGTTCTGATCCTGACGGCTATCGTGGTGGGTGTCGCGACAACTGCTCTTGGCCTTGCGCTCGTGGTTCGGATTCGTGAAGAATACGGATCAATTGAAGAAGAAGATATTCTGGAAATCGAGCAACGCATTCAGGCTGAAGAGAATTCGGAACATGGCAGTGCGATGGGAGGTAGGGCCTGATGGCAACTTCCACCCCAAGTGCCGCGCTCACATTTGTTGAGCATTTGCCGCTACTCACAGTTGCGGTTCCTTTGCTTACAGCGCCGTTCTGCGTATTGTTCGGTAATCGCAATATCGCTTGGTTATTGGCTGGACTTGCAAGCATTGCTTCGTGTCTGTTTTCCCTGCATCTGCTGTTACAGGTAATAGACGGCGACATTCTCTCGTATCATTTGGGTGGATGGGCTCCACCCCTGGGGATAGAATATCGGATAGATGCTGCAAATGCTTTTGTGCTGTTTCTGATTTCAGCCATCAGCACGTTAGTTATTCCATATGCACGACGCAGCATTGCGCATGAAATTCGCCAGGCGAGTCAGACGCTTTTTTATTGCTGCTATCTATTGTGTTTTGCAGGTCTGCTCGGTGTTGTTGCGACCGGCGACGCATTTAACGTGTTCGTTTTCCTCGAAATATCCTCGCTTTCCACCTATGTGTTGATTGCGATGGGTGCGGAGCGGGACAAGCGCGCGCTAACTGCTGCTTATGACTATCTGATCATGGGAACTATAGGCGCGACCTTCTTTGTAATCGGGATCGGGTTCCTTTATATGGCGACTGGTACGCTGAACATGGCTGATCTCGCAACGCGTATCGCAGACATGGATGGCAACCGCACCATCCAGGCTGGCTTTGCGTTTATTGTGGTGGGTATGGGCCTCAAAGCAGCGATCTACCCCATGCATCTTTGGTTGCCGCGGGCTTACACTTTCGCCCCATCGGTTGTGACTGTTTTTCTGGCAGCCACCGCGACCAAGGCAGCGATTTATGCGCTGATGCGATTCATGTTTTCTGTGTACCAGCCAGATTTC
>JAAUYH010239515.1_pt1 | contig 13706 bp, 13 predicted proteins | sample 7278061 | NCBI WGS metagenome assembly JAAUYH01 (sample SAMN14350203, study PRJNA611818) | marine sediment metagenome | isolation source: surface marine sediment (0.6m) | place: French Polynesia: Moorea | collected 2018-08
GATGACCGAGAATGGTCAGGATACTTCAGGTATTTTAAGTAAGCCTTAGTGCTTGAATCTCTTGCATACATAGTATTTCAGTCATCCTTTACAAAAAATGACTACCCCATTTTTTTATCAGTCGCACTGCGGAAACTCCAACGCTATAGACAGGGTAGGGTCAACTAAAATTCCCATTAACCTGGTTACAAAAAATTTGGCGAGAAGTCGTCGCCCGTTCTCTTCATTCACAACCCCACATTTTTTTGACGCTCATCCTTAAACCCTTAAGGCGACTCACCTGCCCAGGGATTTAACCTATTTTTTGGGGGGTTTGGTGATCACACTAACATCTCCCTGGATCATTGTCTGGCAGGCAAGTCTGCAGGTTTCAGGCCTTTTGCGCAATTTTTGATTTTCCACTGCGGTGCGGGGCGATAAGTTTTCCGTCCCTTCAGCAATGTCCACAACACAAGTGCCGCATTGTCCGTACCCCCCACAGTTCATCATTTTCCCTTGGAATGTGTAGAGGTCTATGCGGTTCTCTAGAGCCTTAAACCGAAGATTAGAGCCATCGGGAACTTCAATTTCCTTGTCTTCTTTAACAAACTTAACAATCGCCATTTAGCTCTCTTCCTACACTGCTGATCTATATGCTCACTCGTCTTCTACTCATCTGAAATAAATTGCAAACGTTGCAAAGTTGAACGCTTGTAGGATCGGAAACTTGCCCTTTCCATGTCCCTACAAAAGTGCTTGCAATGGGCATTAAGACTAGTTACACTTCTTTATACACTTTCATTTTTACATTAATCATTGTCAAAGTATTGTCAAAGCTGGGTGTTTGGCTTTCGCCATCGCTCACTTTTCCAATTCGTCAGATTCAGCGAGATGCTTGAAGCCATTGGAGAAACGTTAGTGTTATTAGCGGTTCCCAGTCTGGTAGGCTGAACAATATCTATCACCCTTGGGCGAAGGCAGAAAAAAATCGTTGAAATAATCGTTGAAACTTCATTTAGGAGGAGCGTAGTCGATGGGACTACCCTGGTACCGAGTACACACGGTCGTCATTAATGACCCAGGGCGGCTGCTGGCTGTACACCTGATGCATACTGCTTTGGTGACGGGTTGGGCAGGCTCGATGGCCCTTTTTGAGCTTGCCACCTTTGATCCAGGCGACCCCATTTTGAATCCCATGTGGCGTCAAGGTATGTTCGTTTTGCCTTTTATGACCCGTCTGGGAGTTACTCATTCTTGGTCAGGCTGGACCATTTCTGGAGAACCTTGGGTTGAACAAAGCGGCATTTTGGGCGCCCAATTTAATTTTTGGAGCTACGAGGCTGTCGCTCTAGCGCACATTCTCATTTCTGGTCTGTTTTTCTTGGCCGCCATTTGGCACTGGGTCTTTTGGGACCTTGAGATTTTTAGGGATCCAAAAACGGGAGAACCCGCACTTGATTTGCCGAAAATTTTCGGCGGTCACTTAATGTTGCTGGGTACACTTTGTTTTGGATTTGGCGCGTTTCACCTTACAGGTATTGCAGGGCCTGGAATGTGGGTGTCTGACCCATATAGCTTGGTTGGGCGAGTGCAGCCTGTCGCCCCGGATTGGGGGCCGAACGGGTTTGACCCGTTTAATCCTGGCGGTGTAGTCGCTCACCACATCGCAGCTGGAATCGTTCTTATCTTAGGCGCAGTTTTTCACTTGACTACTCGTCCCCCTCAGCGTCTATACAGAGCTTTGCGGATGGGTAATGTGGAAACTGCTTTAGCAAGTGCGATCGCGGCGGTTTTCGGCGCTGCGTTTGTGGCCGCTGGAACGATGTGGTACGGCAGTGTAACCACTCCGGTTGAGCTGTTTGGCCCGACTCGGTTTCAGTGGGACCAAGGTTACTACCAGCAAGAGATTCAGCGTCGAGTTCAGGCAGGCATGGCTCGGGGTTTGTCGGAGTCAGAAGCTTGGGCGAACATTCCTCAAAAGCTGGCCTTTTATGATTATGTCGGCAACAGCCCAGCTAAAGGCGGTTTGTTCCGTGTAGGGCCGATGAATACAGGGGATGGGATTGCTCAAGAGTGGTTAGGGCATCCCACATTTAAGGATAAAGAAGGTCGTGAGTTAACCGTTCGTCGCCTTCCCAACTTTTTTGAAACCTTCCCGGTCGTTTTGACTGATAAAGACGGGGTTATTCGAGCGGACATTCCCTTCCGCAGAGCCGAGTCTAAATATAGTTTTGAGCAGACAGGGGTTACCGTTTCCTTTACTGGGGGCGCTCTGGACGGTCAAGCCTTTAAAGATCCCTCTGTCGTTAAGCGTTACGCCCGTAAGGCCCAGCTGGGCGAGCCCTTCGAGTTCGATCTCGAAACCCTCGATTCTGACGGCGTATTCCGAACCAGTACTCGTGGTTGGTTTACCTTTGGTCATGCAGTGTTCGCATTGCTCTTCTTCTTTGGCCATATTTGGCACGGAGCTCGGACACTTTACCGGGATGTATTCGCTGGCATTGATCCTGACCTATCGGTTGAGCAGGTGGAATGGGGCTTCTTCCAGAAAGTGGGAGATGTTACAACTCGGGCTGGCCAATAACTTTCTAGGCGTTGACGCCTTGAGTTAACTTAAAGGCAGCCCGGTAATTTAGGTTCCTTCGTAACCAGAATTTCTAGGCTGCTTTCTCGATTGATTGTAGACTGATAGTATAGTTTGCTGAATTAGGAAAGTTCAGACTATGGAAGCCGTCGCTTACATTCTCATTTTCACTTGTGTTATTGGAACGCTGTTTTTTGCAATTGCATTCCGCGAACCCCCTCGGATTTCGAAGTAATTATCGTCAGCAGTTCTAGAATTCTTCTTTGGATTTACTAAAACTGTTTTAATGGATGGAGGTAAGAGCTTCTTAATATATTTGGAAGTTCTCCTCCATTTTTGTTTTTGAGCTATTCTTTATTCTTGAGCTAGTTTTTCAATATCTTCTTCAGAAATCTGTCATCTTCTTCAAATTTCGATTCCCTGCATTAGGATTTATTTGATTTCTGATTTAATTTTACTCACCTATTTATTGAGAGGACTCTGAATAATGCAGTGTCCGTTCTGTCAACACCCCAATAACCGCGTGCTTGAGTCTCGGTCAGCTGAATCGGGGCGGAGTATTCGGCGTCGCCGGGAATGTCTGGAATGCAATCGCCGCTTCACAACCTATGAGCGGATAGAGTATGTTCCCATTACGGTCATCAAGAGTAATGGCGATCGCGAATCCTTGGATCGATCAAAAATTTTACGGGGAATTGCTCGAGCGTGTGAGAAGACCGGAATTTCTCTTCCCCAAATGGAATCCATTGTGGACGATATTGAAGCAGAACTGCAGCAGCGATCCTCTCGGGAAGTCGATAGTAGTGAAATTGGCGAGTTAGTTCTCCAGCGTTTGCCAGAAATCAGTGAAGTCGCCTATGTCCGATTTGCCTCTGTTTATAGGAAATTTCGAGGCATTAGGGACTTTGCCGATACGCTGAATCATCTCCAGAGTAAGGCTCCTTCCCCTAGCTCCGTTGACAGTGATAGTTCATCTCCTGAAATCCTTTCCATGGTGGAGAGTCGTTAGGAGATAATGTAATTCCAATTGGAAGGGAATTCCCCAGTTCGGTTTAGCATAGGCCTATCGCCTGTTTCTTCAGTTAAACCGGCGGTCTTTTGCGTGTCGTGTTAAGCGCTAGTTAAGCTATAATTATTGGTCTGGCAAGATATAATTCGACCCCATTTACGATCAAATCTCCTGAGATAAGATTTGTATAGGTGTAAGCAGCGCATTTTTCGAAGTGGGCCCACACATCGTAAAGGAGATCGCACTATCACGGAGACAACATTAGGAAACAATAGCATGGTCAATCAGGAATTGAAGGACACCGACATCGGCTTTACTCACGAAGATTTTGCAGCCTTATTAGATAAGTACGATTACCACTTTAGCCCTGGCGATATTGTTCCAGGAACGGTATTTAGCCTTGAGCCGAGGGGTGCGCTGATTGACATTGGTGCTAAGACAGCTGCTTACATCCCAATTCAGGAGATGTCAATTAACCGGGTGGATAACCCTGAAGAGGTTCTCCAATCCAATGAAACCCGTGAGTTTTTTATCTTAACGGATGAAAATGAAGATGGACAGCTTACCCTGTCTATTCGCCGGATTGAATACATGCGGGCTTGGGAAAGGGTTCGTCAACTTCAGCAAGAGGACGCCACTGTGCGATCAGGCGTCTTCGCCACCAACCGAGGAGGCGCTTTAGTGCGGATAGAAGGGTTGCGAGGATTCATTCCAGGCTCCCATATTAGTACTCGCAAACCTAAGGAAGATTTGGTAGGGGAAGATTTGCCGCTTAAGTTTCTAGAGGTGGATGAAGAACGGAACCGCCTTGTTCTAAGTCATCGTCGCGCTCTAGTGGAGCGCAAGATGAACGGTCTTCAGGTCGGCGAAGTTGTCATTGGCGCAGTCCGCGGCCTCAAGCCCTATGGCGCATTCATCGACATTGGCGGTGTCAGCGGCTTACTGCACATCTCAGAAATTTCCCATGATCATATTGATACCCCCCATAGCGTCTTCAATGTCAATGACGAAATCAAGGTCATGATTATTGACCTCGATGCCGAGAGGGGGCGCATTTCTCTGTCCACCAAACAGCTTGAGCCCGAGCCAGGCGACATGGTTAAGAATCCTCAGATTGTTTATGAGAAAGCTGAAGAGATGGCTGTTAAATACAGAGAACAAATGATGAAGAAGATGGAGCAGCAAGACGAAGCGAGTCAAGAACCTGAAGTTTCCTTTGACGAAGAGCCTGCCCTCGCTGTTGAATAAGTTAATTAATTAGTTAGAAGTGCGCTGTGGCGACCATTCGCTGTAGGGATGTTATTTTTCAAAATATCCAGGCTGTTCTCTTTGATAAGGACGGAACTCTCTCAGATTCCCAAGCTTTTTTGCGGAATTTAGGGCAAAAGCGTTCTCGACTGATAGATGCTCAAATTCCCGGTGTTCAGGAACCGCTTTTAATGGCCTTCGGCGCTGATGGAGAGCATATTAGCGCTGACGGCTTGCTGGCCGTTGGGACTCGTGAAGAAAACGAGATTGCCGCCGCCGCCTATGTTGCTGAGACTGGGCGCGGTTGGTTTGAGGCTCTTGAGATCGTTCAGTTTGCTTTTACTGAAGCCGATGGTTATTTGAAGCGAAAAGCCATTCACACCCCTCCCTTTGAGGGCGGCCAGGAATTACTGGCTCTCCTCTCCGCGAAAGGGATTAAGGTGGGGATTGTTTCTGCCGACAGCACCGCTAATGTCGAGGATTTTGTGCAGTGTTACGGGTTGGAAGACTATATCCAAGTTCGAATGGGAGCAGACAAAGGGGGCATGGCTAAACCAGACCCCGCCTGTCTGCGTCTAGCTTGTGATTTTCTGAATGTCAGTCCGACGACAACTCTAATGGTGGGAGATTCTCAGGCGGATCTGTTGATGGCTCGGAATGCTGATGCAGCTGGATTTGTAGCGGTGACTTGGGGATGGCCTCAAGCCATTTCATTGGCGAATGTTGACGCCTCAATCGACCGGTTTGATGAGATCCAGCTAATTAGTTAACGAGCCAGTTAGTGATCGCGTTCGAGTTATTTCTTGCTCGAATTTTTATACGTTTCTGTAATCGTTATCTCTTCGCCTTACCCAAAGAGGAAGGGCGATGTAAACGAATTTTATCGGTCTAGCAATAAGGCGAAATAGAAGGAAGGGGTACGTCCCCCATTTCGCCTATTGGTTCGTCGGGACTTGAATAGTCTCTGTATCGGAGATTTCTTTTCCCTGATAAGACAAGCTTTCATGTCCATTGGCGTTGAGGGTTACTTTTACCTGATTTTCCCCAGGTTCTAGCGACGCCACATGTCGCCAGGGACCATAAAGCCGAGCTATCTTCTTACCGTTTATATAAAGGTGAGCATGCCCTTCATAGGTTTTGCTTTCTTGATTCACGTTTTCTGGGGCGAATCGGAAATTTGCAACCTGAATTTCCAAGTTCCAACCCATAACGTCATCCTGGTGGACAATCAGGTCAATGCTTGGAATTGGTTGATTTGCAGAAACTTCTAATGACTGATGAGCGTGGGAGTCATGATTGTGACCAGTTGAAGCAGCATTCTGGGTATTTAATGACTGATCGGCATGGGCGTTATGACTCTGATCCATCGAGGCAGTTTCCTGGGCGGCCTTTGAGTAACTTTGACTATGACTCTCAGAGTGAACAGGACTTTCTGCCGGATTAGAAGAGGCGGTGCCTTGCCCAGGAGCATTGTGGCTTGGGTCCGAACAGCTGCTTCCTAGAATGGCTGTCAATGCGATCGCAGCTATGGGCGCGAGCTGTTTGATGTCCATAATTCCTGTAATCCTGAACGACTGCGGATATTTATCCAATGATGACTAGATTGTGTCTGATGAAGACTCAATGCTGACGCCATTAAAAAAATAGGGGCGCACAGCTGACGCCCCCAATAGAGTGAAACGATTTTAGATTTAACAGAAAGCAGGGAGGGAGCTACCAGCCCTTCTCAGACTGAGAAAGAACGTAGGCGGCAACGTCTTCAATTTGCTTATCGGTTAAGCGTCCAGAGAAAGCGGGCATGGCGTTCTTACCATTTGTGACCTGGGTGATGATGGCCTCCGCGGAGTTCATTCCATTGGCTTCCAAGTCTGATTTTTGCAAAGTCTTCTGAGGATTCACTACATTACGGCCTCCTGCATGACAAGCTGCACAGTTGGTGGAAAAAACCGCTGCTCCACTTGCGGCGTCCCCAGCAGCCATCGCAGGCGCACCCCAAAGGAAGGTTAACGCCGCCATCAAGAGCAGCATTGCAGAGACTAACTTCTTCATCAGGTAATTATCCTTAAGTTAACCAGTCAACAAGTTTCATTTGACATAATTGCTAAGGAATTACGGATCTGTCAAAAGACGGCTTGTCATAGTTTTCGAAATGTTAAGACTCCCTCCTTGGGGGGTAGGCCTGTTTCTCTTAGCAAAGAAATTAACTACGAAATGTTCCCTCTGTGTCGGTCTCAAATCACACACTCTCCTGAATGGCTTAGACTATTAGAGAAGTCAGTTTCTGTAGCAAGTCAACTTAATCTGTATGGCTCCACTCCCTGATCACACCCCTAAGCAACTGTCTTTAGGCCCTTTGGAAGCTGAAATCCTTGAGATCGTTTGGAATTTAGGGACAGCCACCGTCAAGGCGGTACATGAGCAAATATTGACGGATCCCGATCGGGAGTTGGCCTATACGTCAGTGACCACTGTCCTTAGACGATTGACTCAAAAGGGATGGTTGACCTGCAACAAACGGGAGCGGGCATTTTATTGGCAGCCTTTAATTTCTCGTGAGAATGCCAAGATCTTAAAAGCCCATGACCAACTGAAGCGATTTCTGGCGGTGGGGAATCCCGATATCGTAGCGGCCTTTGCAGATAGTTTGGATTCGGCAAGTTTGGATCAGTTAGAAGCGATCGCTCAACGGGTGAGAGCGGCCCGCAAAGCCAGGGAGGAGGGATAAATGCATTTAAGTATGGTTCTGCTAACCCTACTTTTAGCCTGTACGTTACGGTTAGGTTGGGTAGGTCCAATTGGCGGCTACTCACAGCGCTGGCGCAGCGCCTTGAGTTTATTCCTAATTCCTTCCCTCCTGCTTGTGGTGACGGCGCTCGCAATTGTCATCATGGGACCTCAAGGCCGAATGTTTCGGCATCGAGAAGGCTGGTTAAGTTATGGCGTCGCACTGGGCTTTCTTGCAATCGCCGTCGGGTTGGGATTGTACCTGGCGTGGCATGGCTGGCAAGCCGTCAGGCAAGCGCGTCAGCACCCTAAGTTTGAGATTGCAGGATACTCAGGCCGACTGGTTGGCGCGGCGGGCGTCTTCAGCGCCCAAGTGGGATTTTGGCGTCCTGAATTGCTTGTTAGTCAAGGCATGCTGGACTATCTAGATGAATCCCATTTAGAGGCGGTGTTGACCCATGAACAAGGCCACCATCATTACCACGACACCTTTTGGTTTTTCTGGTTAGGCTGGCTGCGGAGGCTTACCTTTTGGTTGCCTCAGACCGAAGCATTGTGGCAAGAATTGCTTTTGCTGCGAGAAATTCGGGCAGATCAATGGGCGGCGCAACAGATCGACAAGTTGATTTTGGCGGAGTCTCTAATTCAGGTAGTGCAAACACCGTTATTAGCCTCTGAGGAAATCTGCGCCGCTTTCAGCTGCGATGCGCCGTGTAGTCGTTTGGAGCAGCGCATTAACGCCCTCTTGGATGAGACGTATTACACCCCCAGTCCGAATTTTATTCCCTGGATGCGGCTGTTGATAACGCTCTCACCGCTAATGCTAGTGCCTTTTCACCATTAATCCCTGATCTTACTTCTTTGGATGAGATTGTTGATACCCCTCTCTTTGATGTTTGATGTCGGCTCTTTTGCCCCATTAAATTTAGACAGAGTTTTTAATTAAACCCTGCCTGATAAGGGGGGTGCTTAGCATAGCAAGTAGGATGCGGCATATCGTTAAAATTCTTGCTTAGTTTCCCAATGATAGACAACCAAATGGCGTTGGAGTTTAACTGAGATGGCCAAATGTTCAAATCATTCGCCTTTTGGCGATTGATAGGGCAATGTAAGGGCGCGACAAGAAATGTTAGATTTTCTCTGCCAACTGCAATCACGGGCTGTCCCTGAAGCAAAGTTGCCTGGCAATTCGGTTCATATAGTTTCGCGCGCCAAAATGTACCTTGGCATTTTATTCTTCCGGGTTGATAAAGGGCTATCGGTTTAGTGACGACTCCACTAAGCCCCTCTTCAAACATCTCAATCTTAGGAGCAGTAAATGCTAGAAAATCTGAAAAATATTCCTTCATAGCTCTATTCCTGGTAATGCTAATCGATTTCAAAAAAAGAGCTGGTATAGCGGCTTATCCACTACACCAGCCTTCGTCGTTAGTAACTAACTCTCCAAGCCAGATGGCGATTGATTCTTCGGTTATTAAGCGGTCTGAAGCCATCAACTGTTTTCAGTTGTTAGGACCTCCCCACCCAAGCAAGCGGACTGAAACGCGCTACGACCGATATGAAATCCTGCCCTGATGCGAAATGGTTACGGCGCAAATAAAGGTGGTTTGTGTTTTTTTACTCCGTTTAAATTCGAGCACTACTGAGCCATAGCCCGTTGTTCGAAAGATCTCGAATATACTTTGTTCCAGATACTGTAAAGGCTCTTCCACTTTGTATAAAGGCTCTTCCATCGGGCTGACAATGGATTGCAGCTGTCGATACGCCCCGTAGCGCTCCAATTCTTTAGGGGTGAAATAGAAAGAACTATAGGGAGAACCCGGTAGAAAAACTTTGAATTCAGGCTTACTTTCCCTGTTGGAAAGTCTCTTGCAATCAACGATTAGCTTGCCTTCTTGAAAACTCTGATAGGAGTGCAAAGTTTCTTTCGCCAACTCAAAGAACTGATTCACCGGATCTCGATTCTTAGCAGAAAACATAGGACACCTTCAGCATGTGGTAGCACCGATGGTAAATTAACGCTCCTCTCACCTTAGACGTGACGGCTAGTTGCTAAACTAGGCTTATCGAGTTGATAATAATTTCTATCAAGTTGATAATTGTAAGTATAAATATGGGGCAACATATCACATTTGTCAAGGAAAAAGCTTTGAAAAATTTAGAGTCTCTTAAGCACCTTTGTTGAAACCTTCTGCTTTTAATTCTGATTGGGCTCCTATAGCTGTTTACAAAAAACAACATAAGACGCTAGAAGCACTCTCCGAAGCTCGGGAACACTTGCAGAGCTATTGATGGCTATACGCCTTTATAGGACTGCCTTTCCTTAAAGCAGAATACGAGATGCATTAAGTTTCTTATGAAATCGACCGGGACTTCTTTGTAGGGGGTATCTGTTCTATATACGATAGCTAGAACCTCACTTATCAATACGATACTCAGCTAATGTGGGTTGGAGCGGACGGCTTCCTAAGGATGAAATTTCTGAAGATTTTCTCAACTCAATCGCTGCTGACCGGAACCTTTCCGAAGCAGAATTCAATGCCTTACAGTTAGCTTTGGAGGGACAAACAGCGGACAAAATTGCCAAAACTCTAAAAATTAGTGCGGCGGCAATTCGTAAAAGACTGGGTGCGGTTTACCAAAAATTCGATATTTCAGGCGCTGCTCCTGGCAAAATTGAGGCGCTGAAACATATTCTTCAGCAAGAATTTCAAGCGTCGAAATCAACGCCAGTTCAATCTCGTCAAGATTGGACTGGAGCGCCCAATGTTCCAGCTTTCTATGGCCGGATAGAGGAGCTGTCAATCCTAACCCAGTGGACAGTCCGAGACCACTGTCGATTAATTGTGTTGCTGGGCATGGGCGGAATTGGTAAGACATCCCTGGCTGCAAAGCTAGGAGAAAAGGTGCAGGGAGAGTTTGAATATATCGTTTGGCGTTCTCTTAGGGGCAGGCCGCCGCTTGAGAATATTTTGGCTGGGCTGATTCAGTTCCTATCTAACCAAGAGGAGGCAGCTTCAAACTTACCCGCATCCGTCGCTGATCGCATCGCCAAACTGCTGGGTTACCTAAGTCAGCATCGGTGTTTATTAGTATTGGATAATGCGGAGTCGATACTTCAAGCAGGGTATGCAGGTCAATTTCGGAAAGACTATGAAGGGTATCGAGATTTTTTGAATCAAGTTAGCGAAGCGGCTCATCAAAGTTGCTTAGTCTTGACCAGTCGAGAGAAACCTAGAGAATTGGCGGCATTGGAAGGGGAAATGTTGCCGGTGCGATCGCTCCAGATGGATGGGGTCGAAATTGCAGATGGGCAAGCGATTCTGACCGCTAAAGGGTTAGCCTTATCAGCTTCTCAAGATCGGGGAGAAGAACTGATCCGTCGCTATGCCGGCAATCCGTTGGCTCTAAAACTGGTAGCCACCACCATTCAGGAACTGTTCAACGGGGATATCGATCAATTTCTGAGTGAAGACACCCTAATTTTTGATGACATCCGGACCCTGTTAGATCAGCAGTTTGATCGTCTATCGGCGTTAGAGAAACAGGTGATGTATTGGTTGGCTATTAATCGCGAGCCCACCTCTTTACAAGAGTTACACAACGATGTGATTCCTGCCGTATTAAACGAGTTTGTTTCAAAATCGAGACTGCTGGATACGCTGAGATCTTTAGGTAATCGCTCTTTAATTGAGACCATCGCTGGAAAATTTACTTTGCAGCCGGTGGTGATGGAATATCTAACGAACCAACTGATTGAACACGTTTGTGAAGAGATTCAAACCGGGGAAATCGAACTTTTTAATACTCACGCTCTAATTAAAGCCACCGCAAAAGACTATATCCGAGATATTCAAATCAGGGTAATCATCCGGCCAATAGTCAACCGGTTGCTGCCCATTTTTATTACTGAGCAAAGGGTTGTTTCTCAGTTAACTCAGATTCTTTCAACTTTACAGAAAAAAAATCCTATCCAATCAAGTTATGCCGGTGGGAACAGTTTGAACCTGTTGTGTTATCTGCAAATAGACTTGAGTCAGCGAGATTTTTCTAATCTCACACTTTGGCAAGCTTATTTGAAGGGCTCCAATTTACGCCATGTAAATTTCGCCAATTCTGATCTGGCCAAGTCTGTGTTCACTCAAACCCTGAGTAGTGTTTTATCGGTCGCCTTTAGCCCGAATGGAGAGTATTTAGCGACAGGTGGCGTGAATGGAGAGATTTGCCTGTGGCAGGTTGCAGATGGTCAGCAACTGACGATCTGCCAAGGACATACCGATTGGGTATGGTCAGTAGCTTTCAGTCCCGATGGCTCCCTGCTGGCCAGTGGCAGTGATGATGAAACGATCCGGCTTTGGCGAGTAAGTACTGGGCAATGTCTGAGTACGTTACAGGGCCATACCCATCGTCTACGGTCAGTAGCGTTTAGCCCCAGCGGCCATGTATTGGCTAGTTGTGGTGAGGACAAAACCATCAAGCTTTGGGAAGTGAGCAGCAGTCAATGTTTGAACACTTTAGAAGGTCATTCCGATTGGGTCAATTCGGTTGTCTTTAGCCCCGACGCTCAATTGCTGGCTAGTGGGGGTGACGATGGCACCGTGAAACTCTGGGATGCCAATACAGGGCAATGCATTGGGAATTTGCAAGAGCATGTTAGCAGAACCCGGGCAGTGGCCTTTAGCCTTAATGGTCAAATCCTGGCTAGTAGTAGTGAAGATCAAACGGTGAAGCTTTGGGATATCCACACAAATCAATGCTTGCATACCTTGAAGGGACATACCAATTGGATCAATTCGGTGGCCTTTAGCCCCGATGGTGAATTGCTGGCTAGTGGTGATGACGATCAGACCGTAAGGCTTTGGGAAGTGGCTGCAGGGAAATGCTTAAAGACTTTAGCAGGGCACAGTGACCGAGTTAGTTCAGTTACTTTTAGCCCCAATGGCAAAATTTTGGCCAGTGGCGGATATGACCAAACAGTCAAATTCTGGGAGGTCAGCAGCGGTCGATGCTTAAATACCTTGCAGGGCTATACCAGTCGATTATTATCAGTAACGTTTAGCCCAGATAGCAAACGGTTAGCGAGTAGCAATTACGACCAGATGGTCAGACTGTGGGATGTGAGTAGCGGCCAGTGTCTAAATACCTGGCAAGGATATGCGGACAAATTATGGTCCATGGCGTTCAGCCTTGATGGCAAAGTGCTGGCCAGTGTTGGCAAAGACCATAAGGTAAGACTCTGGCGGATCAAAACGGGGCAATGCCTGAGGATTTTACACGGGCACACGGGGCGGTTATTGTCAGTGGCTTTCAGTCCGGATGGTCAAACCCTGGCCAGCAGCAGTGAAGATCAAACAGTGAGACTCTGGGAAGTGAGTAGTGGCCGCTGCCTTAATACCTTCCACGAACATACGAGTCGGGTCAGGGCAGTCACTTTTAGCCAAGATGGCCAAATGTTGGCGAGTGGGGGAGATGATCAGACCGTAAAGCTCTGGCAAGTTGGCACAGGGCAATGTTTCAAAACGTTGAGAGGGCACACGGATAGGGTCAGATCAGTGGCCTTCAGTCCTGACGGTCAAACCTTGGCAAGTGCAAGTTATGACCAAACGGTGAGACTCTGGAATATAAGTACTGGGGAATGCCTCAATACTTTTCGAGGTGATGCCGATAGGTTATTGTCGATCGCCTTTAGTCCTGATGGGCAAATGCTAGCCAGTGGGGATTATGAAAGATCGATCAAACTTTGGCGGGTCAGTACCGGGCAATGTTTCAAGACCTTGAAAGGACATACCGATAGGTTACTATCAGTGGCCTTTAGTCCCGATGGCAAAATTCTGGCCAGCGGTAGCCAGGATGAGACGATTAAGCTTTGGGATATTGAGACAGGTGATTGTCTTAAAACACTCAAAGCTGAAAGACCTTACGAAGGAATGAACATCACGGATATTACAGGCTTAACTGATGCGACGATCGCGATGATGAAAGCCTTAGGCGCTGTGGAAGATTTAGAAGAAGACTAAGGGAAGCGATCGATTTAACGCAAGGGGTTTGGAGCCCAGGGCAATTGCAGCTAACTCAAGTTAATCTAGCACCCAAAATCAAGAAAGATTTTCCACAATACTTTGTATTTTTGGCTGCTTAAAGGGCTATTCCAACTTCGTTGGA
>JAAUYH010178244.1_pt1 | contig 13702 bp, 12 predicted proteins | sample 7278061 | NCBI WGS metagenome assembly JAAUYH01 (sample SAMN14350203, study PRJNA611818) | marine sediment metagenome | isolation source: surface marine sediment (0.6m) | place: French Polynesia: Moorea | collected 2018-08
ATCGGGATGTAGTAATCGTACGCCACTGTGTGGAGGTAAGCGAGCATAGTGTCGATGGGACCTTTCTTGTGAAGGCAATCCTGGCTAGCGCTCTTCATCGCCTTGGTTGTATTGTAAAGTTTCGTGAACTCCTTCACGAATCCGGGACGCGTCGGGCCCCATGGCCAGTAGACATGCTTAGTCTGCAGCTTGCTGCACGGCGGGCCCTGATCATCGAGTGGGCCTTGTGAGTCCCTACGAAACGGCTTGGTGACGGTGGGAACGACTTCCAGCCTCATGTGTTGGGGCCGGTGGCGGTAGAACAGATCGACCTTCCCATCGCACAACCAGTAGCCCAAGTACCACGCGCCCCGCGGATCGTTGTCGATCTGAGGCACGTACCTCAGGCTTTTCGAGCGCAGAGTCAGCGAGTGGCTCGACGCACGCGGGTAGCCGCAATTGTTCAAGAAAACCTCGTGGGTCTTGTCTACGAGCGATGGATCGAATGGTACACGCAGTGCGTACGAGGCGCACACGAACGCGGCGACGAGTAGCAATGTTACTTGCATGACAATGTTGATGCGACGTCGTTACTAGGATTGGCGGTGTGTGTCAAGGTGGGCTCAAATTAGGCTTTCCTCTAACTTAAGTACTGTGCGAGGAACAGGGGTGGAATTCCAGAAAGCACCAGATGGATTAATTGAGAGTGACAGGGCACCACCTTGCTACAGTACATCATGTCTTGCACAGGTTCTCGGCATGGCATGCAACCTGAGTACGTGTGCATTTGGCCAATAGTTCTACAGTTCGTGAACGTAGACATGCGCAGTTAAATCATGCAAAAACCCTAACGTGTTTTGCTAACTATACAGTGGTGATGTGCCACCAGTAATTCGTGTTGTAGCATACTGCACAGTATTTGCGCACGAAACCACGTGGATACGGAATAGCACGCAATGCAATGTTGCGGACGAATGGCGTAAAGTGTTGGTTCGGCTTAGTGTTTCTATTTTCGTTTCCTATCTCTTGCCTTTGTTCATCGTCTTCGGCTACACATCACAGCAGATGCGACGCGGAAGCGGCGGGGCACCGCCACCACCACGGTTGTCAGAGTAACGCAAAAGATGCCAAACAGATATTTACGTATCCTCACATATCCAAGCACACCAGGGTCTAGAAATATACAACGCGAGATTCAGAGCGCTGTCCTACCAGCTGTACATGAGGGCAGAGCGTTTCGGCGGCTCGACGATAGTTTTCCTAAGATGCTGCCGACCGTACCAGACCGGTTGCACAGAGAGCCTTGCCACAACGGTTTTAGCTCCGCCACGGGTCATGCGCACCGCACCCATAGTGCGTGGCGCTGGATGCCGAACGCGGCATGAGTTCGGCCCACTCGCGTAGGGGCTGGCAGTCACTCAGCGGCACGGGTCGAATAGGACGCTCAAGCAGCGCGCGCGCGGGTGAAACTGTCGCGCCTGGGAATTTGGACTTGACCGGGCCGCACACGGAGACGGCATGAATGGTGGGAGCGTTGACGATTGACTTCTTTTTCAGGGAGTTTTCAGATGAGGATGGCGCGAGTGATGCGCGGCTTCGCTTCAGCCTGCTCCTCTGCGAAAACTCCCGTCGATCCGCATGATCTGTTGCTCGGTAAGGCGAGCGACGTGACATGTTTCTCATGCGGGGGTGGCGGTTCAGCCGATCTCGTTTTTGTGGCAGCGTGGCGCGCTCCTCGCGAATTGCCGTGCTGTCGATGCGTTGCTCCGACACTAGGGTCAACGAGGTGCGCTTCCGGACGAGCAGTGCGCACTCTACTACCGGGGAGCAAACCGAACGGGGGCCGCTTCGATCGTAGCCATCATATGAAGTGATTTGTAAGTATTTCGATATTATTGCGCAGGCGTTGTCGAAGTGCTGATTAGGTATACTGTTTAGTAGAGCCAGACCGAGAGAAATATACTACTAACATTATTCGGGGTACTTCGCGCTAATTATGTCGCTCAGAGAAATTATCAATCGACTGTTTTTACCGTTTAAAATCAGATCAGAAATTCGAGGAAAGAAGAGTACCAGCAGACAAGTAATGAAAATTGGAGCATGCGAACATGTGAGGGATGTAGTCCACCAGACTGGATCAGAACCTTGGTATCAGGCGAAAAGAACGTTCATCTCCTTTTTCATTATTTTGCGCTGGTACTCTTTCTTTGATTTGAATTTTATCCATATATTTGGCTGTACAAACCTCAACGACAAAATTCAGTATCAGATCTCTGGAGCTCGAGTCACTGCAAATTATAATACGTCGGCTTCATTTCGAGTCAACCGTCCTATACACTCACTAAGTGGCTGAATGTCAGCGCAAATCATGCATCACATTTGAGCAGCTTTACTCCTCACTGTCATTCATCTTTCTTAGTAGGATTACATGACTGGAAGCACTGGATGAGTCGGACCTAGACTGTAATACACATATGCATATCGAAGAGTAAGTTGTAACCAGAGGACATCGCAACTAAGAACCCAAATGGCTGTACAAGCAATTATACAGGTTGTACAGCTTCCCATTCGGCTACTCAGAGGCTTGCGTGCACTGCAGTCTCAATCCACTAGCTCTGGATGATAATTCGGGACCATTTCGAACATCCTTTCATCGCAGCCAAGAACGAAATAGGCGTCACAGACCAAGATAAAAGAGCCGTAGCCTTAGATTCAACTACTGCAATGCGCGACTGCACTACTACTTTACACCGCCGGCTTTGGAGGATAATGTGAAACACCTTGCAATCTAAGAACTTCGCAGTCCAGACCGTAATTAGCGAGACGAACACGAATGAAAAAGCAAGACCCTCAAATTCGGCAACGCGGCACTCTGTTGACGTTCTAGCACATACGTTATCCGGAATGCTACTCACACATTTGAACACGAGAAGAATTCTGGCAAGAGCTCGACTGATAAAAAGGTAAAAAGTAAAAAAATTCCATCACTCAACCTACTTCGGAAATAATAACTGAGATTCAGGAATATTAAAATCATAAGCGTTCGATATTCGGGAGACCTAAAAAACTAAAATCCACGTTGATTGCAGAGTAATTGGGAACCAGTCGCAATAATAACATTTCCGCGGATTTAATGAAATGATCATTGAATTTGAAGGAAATACCTTTCGACAATCTGCCTAAACAAGAACAGAAAGCTCCAAAAGTCGACCATGTAGCTTTTCGTATCGGAACAGAAAACAGTGCCAAAATTTACGAGGAAATGGGCCTCAGCCATACCCATACCTGGATCTTGGGTGGTTAGTGTCGTGCACTCGCGATAGGAACGGTAGAGGTACAGCGCATTAAATTAGTGATTAATGATTTCGGTCTTCAGTGAAAACAAATTTTACTAAGCGAGTAGAATACATAACACTACCAATTTCAATTCAATCAGAAAAGCTAAAATTGAGAACGACGTATACGTTGAGAACTATGAAGCCAATAGAAAATGGCATGTCTTTAACATGATAGAGAATAGTCCCGCGTGTCCACCATGACATTATTGTCTCTAATGCTCTTCATTTGAAACCTACTACCAACCCACTGAACATTCATTTGATAATATGACAAGCGTAGTTAAAGTAATGTGAGTTCAACGAAGGATATGAGCTTCTCGAAATTCAGACATCTTACTGCTAATTATTATGTTAAAGTTTACTATGGCAGAGCTCCAACTTATTCAAACACATCTAGCAATGGTTATAATGTTTTCGGGTAATAGAATTAATCATAAATATTCGATAAATATTGAGGCAGGATAGTGTTCGAATTGTAAAAATGTCACAAATACTTTTGAAGCAACGACTTTAGCCTTTTTCTTATAGAATGTTCCAGAAGGCATTTCTGTAAAAGAACATATTTATTTGAGAGAAAAAATTAATCACAGACTTCAGAATGTGAAGGCGCCAAATAGCTGTATACTTCTCTAGTAGTAATTAAATATCCTGTGCTCCGCGAGGCATAACGAAACCACTTTCAATCAAACACATGAAGCATGCATTGCTTCGATTTTGTCATTTTCTAGTCACTATCGTGCTGGCGAAGCTATCGTCAAGAAGTGTCATTTGTACTTAAAAACCTAGATCAAAAATATAGTTCAGAACTTATTCGGTTATGGTGGGCTGGGATCTACCTTCACTTACTTTCCCTTTTGTTTGCTTAAAGCCCCATACAATGCGATTATATCCTAAATGCATATTGTACTACTAACCGATTATTATATCATGTTTCGCAGAGGTTTAATAGTAGTCCAATGAGCAATTTGCTGAACGTCGATACTAAAAACTTTGATTTCTGCAAAACGTTTTAGGTAGCTTTCATCGTATGTGGCACGATGCTATGATTTTCTAGCCTGAATAATTACGATATCAACTATTTCTACTGAAACCTTTTTAAAGAAATCATTCATTGGCGACCGATCGAAGTATTGATAACTCTGAATAACTTACCTGGACAAATAAAAGCAGTGCACGAGTAACAGAAAAGTTATCGAGATGATGACTACAATTCTGTGACGTCGCAATTGCAATAAGACAAAACCTAGAAAACCGAATATTTTGCAAAGGTATTGGAAAATATGTATTAATCCGGGATAAAATTGATTATGACGTATCGTACGACATTTTTTCAAATCCTAAAGCAATACAAAAATTTTGGAAAAGGTTTGAAAATTCGGCCAAATTTCGCGAAAATCAAATCAATTTGATTTCTATTCGAGGAGTGTGCAATAGGTGTTGTCCATGCTTCGTCGATATTCGAAGTATTGCCATCAGAACTACTAGCAGAAAAAAAATATATTGTACTTTGAGTAAGTAATTTGGAAAAAGAGACTTTGCGAAGCACATTTGCATATTTGGGGCTCACCTTTTTGCTTGAACTATTTGGACTGTGACTTGGATGCCTTTCTAGTTCGACAATTTGTAAATCGTACCCAGAATGTTGAAGAATTCACAAATATAAGGTATTTCAGACGTGAACGAAGTCTTTGAAAATCTTATCTATTGATTGATTTAGTTTAGGGCGTATCATGTTTGGGTTCTAAGCAGATAAATTGATTCGTTAGTTAAGTTCCAGTACAGTATGCAGAGGTTACCAGGAGATGTATTATTACGTTCTTCAGACTACTTGGCATTGCAGAGGTCGACTCACCTGACTGTGATAAAGCCACTGCCAATTTCAAGAGCTCCTCAACTCGTAGGTCACGAGATAGAAGAACATCGTTGCAGTTTATCAGTCCAAAAAGAATGCCTAGTCACGTGAATCACATACGGCTCGATTGAATGAGGTCAATGCGAGATTTTAATTTGCACCCATTGGTACCCCAGAAAATTGATTCGAGATACCGCGTACAGTACTATGTGTCCTAAAAATTCTTGCCTTGTTTACAGAACATACGAGTACCGCAAATTTCTCACTTTGACAAATGCCGCAACTTCGTTCTGGGTTCTTAAGCTGTGGTTCAACAAGTTGGAGAGTAGGTTAGGGGTTTGTATATTCTTCTTGTTCGTAATTTTCTTTTCTATACTAGCAGTGAGTTGATATTTATACTATTCTAAATGCTGTAGCTGGCGTGGGACATTGTATTGGTAGCCTGACTTCTTCAGGCAGGGCTCGTAGCAAGGTAGAAAGTAACGATCCTTCGTTGTCGATGATGCAGTATCGACAGCCAGCTCTCGACAGGCAAGACAGGTGATGAAGTGTTGTGTAAGGTTTGCGTCTCACTTGTCGACATAAGCAACTCAAGCTTTATAGATTATGCTGCAAGAGATGAAAAGGAAGCTTCCGGTCAACGAGAAAGTGTACAGTACTTCAAAATTTCTCTGACAACGAGAAATCGTTTCCTTATCTATTTTCCTTGTTAGTATAGGTCACTCTAGTGGTGTCTACAGACGAGGACGAAGAAGACGAGCAGAATCAGCAAGTATTATTTAGTGTGAAAAGAATTGCGTCAGTAAAATGAAGCAATACAGCTTTGTTACACGACCAACGGAATGGAGTAATCGTACGCCACCGTGTGGAGGTAAGCGATGATGGTGTCGATGGAGCCGTTCCTGAGGATACAATCATTACCGGCACTTTTCAGCTCCTTTGTGGCGTTGTAAAGTTTCGTGAACTCCTTCACGAATCCGGGGCGTGAGGGGCCCGATGACCAGTAGACGCGCTTCGTCTGTAGCTTGCTGCACGGCGGGCCCTGATCATCAAGCGGGCCGTTTATGCTATAACGGAAATCCTTGCGGACGCTAGGAAGAACTTCCAGCCTCATATGTCCCGGGCGGTGCCGGTAGAACAGGTCCACATGCCCATCGCACAACCAGTAGCCTAAGTACCACGCGCCCCGCGAGTCTCTGTCGATCTGAGGCACATACCTCAAGCTTTTGGGGCGCAGCGTCAGCGAGGAGCTCGAGGCTCGCAGATAGCCGCACGGTGGCCAGGAAACCTCGTGCGTTTTGTTCACTAGCGACGGATCGAATGGTACACTCAGTGCGTGCGAGGCGCACACGAGAGCGGCGATGAGTAACAATGTTGTTTGCATAGCGATGTTGATTTGATGTCGTTGTCGGGAGTGGTGGGGTGTCGAGTTGGGTCCGATCCAGGCTTGTTCCCACTTAAGTACTCTGTGATGAACAGGGGTAGTGACAGTGCATCACCCTGCCAGACCGTAATAGTTTTGTTGTTCGTGAATCTAATCGTGTGCAGTTAAATCCTGCGAAAAGCCATAAGTGTCTTACAAGCTATATAGCGGTGATCTGCTAATTCGTGTAGTAGTGTACAGCACTTGCACACGAAACCTCTTGGATATGAATAAGCATGCAATGATTGTTGGGGACGAATGACGTAATGTATAGGTTCGAGTCATCCTCACGTTTTCGATTCGCATTCCTTCACCGTCTTCATCGCCTCGTGCTACACATTACACCAGATGCGACGCGGATACGACGGGGCACCAGCACTACTTCGGTTGCCAAAATTACGCAAAGATGCCACACGGATATTTACGGGTCGCCACATATGCAGCGAGGTCAGGGATCTAAAATATACAACGCGAGATTCCCCGCGCCTCCCTACTGGGTGTATATGAGGGCGGAGCGTCGCGGCGGCTCAGCGATAGTTTTCGTACGTCGCTGCCGTCGTACCCGGCCGACTGCACGGAGAGCCTCACCACGACGGTTTCAGCGCCGCCGCCGGGCATGGGCACCTTCCTGAGGTCGACAGTACCACCTACAACACCGCTATGTCGGCGACCCCTCAACAGCTGAGAGGACATGCCGCGCGGTGTTTCAGCCCGGCAGCGTAAAATGATTTTAGGGGGCTTGGGCATGGAGAGGATGTGCATGGTGATCCCAGAAAAGGAGCTCGCGCCGGGCGCTTCACGCTCGCTAAGCATGGCGCTGGATGCGGAGCGCGGCATGAGTTCAGTCCACTCGTGTAGGGGCTGGCGGTCAGTGAGGGCACACATCCCACGGGGCGCTCGAGCGGCGCGTCTGCATTTGGTTTTCTTAAATGCATTATTCGTCATTTTAGTATAAGACCACGAAAACCCATGCTTTTCTGGAACGGTTAACTGCAGAACAGTACATCACATAGAAATTCTTAAGAATTATTCGTTTTTCGGATCAAATGTTTTGAAGCTGGTATTAAGGATAACAGAATTCAGTAAGCGCATTTATGGTACGGATGACAGGAAAATTGGGTACCGTCACGGCACGTGGGTATATTGGATCAAAAAAAGTATAAAATGTTTCGTGAATACCGTATTATTTCTAATCATATTCGTTATCCGCAAGACGAACTGCTGCTCGAATTTTGATCTTTGCACTTCAAACAGATCGCAGTACTGCCTATGAACCGATGTGAAAGGGCCTGGTGAACTTGCAAAAAAAGAAGCAGAACCTCAGTTGAATATCCAGTTAGCGAGTTGTTTGAAAGAGCGAATACTCATTCCAGAATCGTTCCTGACCAAATTAGCAGACAGAGAGGTGGCAGGCGCGATCTGCGCACACTTTCGAATAAGCCTCTCAGAGTTTTGTACAGTACCGTGATTGCGAAAGAATCCATCTACCCAACTGTCGCCCTCTCTGTGACTGTGATTTCATTCAAGTACAAACATAATGATAGTTCTACTCTGCAAATATTGCTTCTTATTTGTCTTTCACTATCATTTTTCAAACTGTATAATCAAAATCACCATGTCTTTGCAAAATTACGAGTCAATTGCATTCGGGGCGTCAATCATAATCGTACTGAAGCACCGCTCACGTTACCAGATATCGACATTATTAATACTCAGAACTGTAAGCATCATTTTGATTAATTAATTAGATTTGTCCGACCCAATTGGTGTCAAATCTAATTTGCCTATCTCCCGTTGCAGTCTCGAAAATTCGTTTCCAAGTGAACAAAAAGGTTACGGCGATTTACTGCTGTATCATTACTTCCTAAATCAACAGCTATATAAAACGCATTACTGCCCATGAATTCGAAATGTTAATTAAACAGCGTTTCTCGACACTCGACGCACAGGTTAGAACTAACAAAATAAGGCTCAACTCAAGATATTTAGATCCTGCAGTTATTCTTCCAGTTATTTAATAGGCAACAAATGATGGCTTTCTAGTGTTTTGCAATCGCCTTCTACCAATGCTTTCTTATAATTTCATTGTGAATTACAAATCAGAGTCCGCTCTCTATGGACTTCTACTTAGTTTATCCAAAGATTCACAAGCTTTGTTTCATGTTTTGTAGCGCTTTAGGCCGAAACAGAGCTCTTTTGCTGATGTTCTTGCCCGCTCATATCTCGCGTAGCTACAAATTACGCAGTACTACTCTTACGTTTGTCTACTCTGAGCATTTCAGCCGCTCATACTGCTAGCGCAGAACGTTTATTTTACAATGGAATTTTTTTAACAAAGGCGATCGAGGTGCGACGTTTGGCTGCTTGATTGTCAAAATGAGTACCAAGCATGCTAGTTCATTTTTTCCGATATGAAACGAATGAGACCATTCAGAAATTCATCACGTTCGATTGAATTATGCGTGTACCACTTCTGTTTTACCCCTCATTTGCTTGTTCTGCTTGTAATAGCAAATTGTTTTAGGGCCAGTTCGATTAATCTAAGCTATGGGATAAATTATCTTTACTGGCATCTCCCCCATTATTAAGGTACGGGTCACAAGATTCAAATTCTCGTAGCATCTAACTTTCCGTTCAAGTAACCTACACGTGAAACTTCAATTGTTCATCTATCTGTTAACGAATTCATCATGGTGCTTAGCCACTTAACACGAATATTGGAAGAAAACCGACTCGACTGTGCACATAAACAGCTTATTGGATTTAGTATCATTTTAGAAAAAACGTAGTAGTACTCTAGTCTATGTAACTGTGATATCCAAGTTATGCCAATTTTTCCAAAATACTCTAAAATATATGCAATTTCTTTCGTATACTTTCAGCAAAATTAAACTAATTGAACCAGTAACGCCGCGATATCCTTCATACGAAATTTTTCATTTTCTTAAATATTTTAGTGTTCCTTTTTGCTTTCTATGCGTTTCTCAGGTAATAGATTTACGTATAATAGGTCAGTGCATCGAGATAAATGGAAATGGTCGGCTATCCAACCTGGTGCCGACATGGTAACATTGCATTATTTCATTATGGAATAGTTAAATACTTCTTTAGTTATTCAAACAAAGCTGAGCTACTACAGTGAATTAAAATGTTGTAACGACCTACCTAGTAAGCTCTGTTCCATTTAATTTGAATCCATGATTCAGTATTGATATTCATACTGTCTCAAATTAGGCATGTTTGCATGAGATGCTCCCTTAAATAGAATGGATAATACAATACGATAGTGTGGACCAAATTCATCAGGCTACGAACATTTAAATCTTCTATATTTGGCTCTGTATAATCAAACGCAAGTATTTGAGAAAAATGATACGCTGAACATTTCAAGAGAATTCATTAGACTTTATTCGAAATATTTCTACTTATTCATTTATTGGAAACTGCAGTAATGTTTTGTAGATTTCTTCTGTTCATTTGTTCAGAAAATTTGAATTTTTCATCTTATGGACCTTTCCAGTTGCCACTTGTTGTGAATGGATTGTGAAATACGAACGAAGGCAGTGCTACTTCTAAACATGACAAGAGTTACTGATTTTTTCATTAATTTAACAAATATGACTAATCAATTAATTCCTTACCAACGATCGATTCATCTTTTTGAGAACTCTGACTATCCAATGAGTATATCTTGAAATCAGAATTCATAGCACAGGTAGGAGAATCGGTCAGTGCCGTATGCATACTGTTCGAGACTTCACATAAACAGCTACCAACTAGCGTAGTCCCAATACTTCATAGTTCACAGAAACACGATGTCCTACTTATTCTGCAGTTTTCTATTTTCAGAGTCATCATGTCATCATTGAACTCGGTTGAATAGATCGTTTCGATTAGTTTTGCACACGGAAATGGACAAGACAAATGACATGCTTGCCTGAGTTCTCTCGTTTGATTGGCAGGAATGTTTTATGGTGCATCGAACCAGGGTATGCACCTTAATTTCAATACATAATCATCAACATTCCTAATATTCCAAGATCAGTGGTAGCGGTCGGTACTGATTGAGACATTGTATAGATTCATAACTGCTTTACAACTTCTCTAACTATAGAAACGTGAAGAAGTATTCAAAATGATCTTCACGGTAACGTACTTCTTCTGTTTTGAAGATATAAGGTCTCCCATCCACCACCAATAGATCTGATGAAATATCATGGCAATTGAGATCATAAACTTCAGGAGTACTTATTAGAGCAATCATTAACTTATCACGAATATCTGTTTGTGAATAAATGTATTAGATTTTCTTCTAGATACTTTCGTACAACTTTGATTTCCGTTCAGCACTTGGTAAAGTATCGCCATGTTTTATTTCTAGAAAAACTTTTGTAGAGAAACCAAGAAATAATGATGTGGAAAGCGAAAATACAACAGTTAAACTTTTCAAAGGGTAATACGAATCGAAATTAAGACATTTTGGTTCTCAGAAAGTTCCTGAAAAAAATTTTTCCTGGTCTTCGCTCTTTTTGAAGTCTCAGTGCGTCTTTTGTGTCAAAACTCTAATTGATTCTGCATAAAGAAAAAAATTGAGAAAAAAAGTTTCGCGGGAATGAGATTCAGAGTAGCTTTACTGGTATTTCCGGCCTTTTTCTACCTATTCGGTGCCTCGACTTATTCTTTTGTCTCTGATCGAGAAAAGAGTGACAATATTTTGTTTTGCCCTGCTTTTACCAGTTCAGAAGTAAAGCCTCTGAGTCCAGATGTATCTGAGGAGACCAATCTCAATGTTCTAATCGGCATTATTACCGAATACAAATGGTGTTCATTGGGAGCTACGTGATATGAGCGTTCTAGACCGAGGCTTTTTCACCAAGATGGTGTGATTGGGATTAGTTCAAAACTGTCTGATGAGTCCTAATGTTCTCTGGAAAACTTAACAGTAAACAAAAAGTACAAGGTAGTTAATATACTAATACGTAAGTCAGGTACGATAGGGCATGTCTTTGATTTATGAACAGCTCCATCCAAGTTTCTGAAAGAAATTCTGAAGATAATGCCCTTGAGCTCAAGCTGATCTTCAAATACGAACTGCTCCACGCTGAGATGCTTTTCTTAATCTTTCCTAATTCTACGAAAGAGAATGAAGCGAAGGCTATCTATTGGTTCTGATAGAGATTCAAATCTGATAATGATCCGAATCGTATGACGAAAAATTACCTTTCGTCCACTAGTTCTATTCTGTATTGCAATGTATTACCTCCATCCCATAAAAATTAAAAAATTTGAAAATTAATTTCAGAACAATGCTTCTCCGTGGGACACCTTGGGGTGGAGCCCAAGCTGACAAAACCGGTGACAAAAAATCAGCAGTTGGCAGTTTCATATATTGCTATACAGCGATGATTGAGAAATTACACTGGTTACGGATAGTCGGCAGTGTCAGCCTTGCTGACATAACTATTTTGCTGGAAGAACGACGTATTTGGACGCTTAAGAACAAACTTAGTTGCAATGTAACAAACAATAAGATTCTAGAATATAGTGTGGTACCTTTTTCGCTCCAGTTTTTGACAAAGTGCCATAATACTTTGATCTGTAGCAGAAATAAACCAGAAACGTATGTTGATGTTTCAAATTTTCTTGACTCGAACATAATAATATTTAAATTACTTCGATCGAAGTGTTTCAGGACACAGTATCGATTTATTCTACTTACTTATTTCACAAATGAGCAAAGGAAATACTTCGAAAAAAAATTAATGCGAGCGAATGAAGAGCAATCGAAATTATTTCAACAATTTTATGAAGTCGCAACTTCAATAAGACTCAATCTACAACACCTTATTGTTTGTGGGATTATTTTAGAATGTACAGTATATAAATGTTGCATAAATTTGATTTTGAGATACAGCACTAGATTTCTATAAAACTTCAAGCGAAAATACGTATATCGGAAATAGCTTAAGAATTTAAACAATTTCGAATAGCTCAGATTTATTTGATTTCTATTCCAAGAGTGTGTGACAGTTGCCGACTATTGTATATCGATATTTCAAGTATTATGATCAAAAGTCTCTTGCAGACATTGGGAGATTGTACGGTAATAGTCTAGCGTGTGATCCATCTCAAATATAACGAATCGAATCATTATTTTTTGATATTTAGAATTGAATAATTGCTGAGCGTGCATTAATTCTGACACACAGTTTTACTATTCTTCGTTATCGAAAACAAGGCACACATCATCTAAAAATGCACTAAAATAGTCATTCTTATTCTTTCTACTCTTTCTCCAACATACTTCATCCAAGCTTATATGCAATAAACTCTGCATATAACCGTTATTCTTGCCCTTAAGTGCCCCTCGATTACGCTTGATTACGATTTAGGGTCAGCTTCGGCCCTTTCTATGGCTTGCGTATGCCAGCCAGTTTCAGGATTAACTTAGTTCCGCTTATGGCATACCGTTTCGTGAATATATCCAAAATCACTTAGCCTTTTGTACCCTGCCCACTCGTCACTCACAACACGTGAACCTGTTTGGACATACTTTTCAATAATGGGAATGAGCGTACTCCCAAGGCGGTCCAGTACGATTATAAATAGAACAGTACAGGCATTCTGATAGATTCCGAACACCCAAGGTCCATTGACCTTCGGTGAATAATTCTCTTCTTCTCTTTCATTTTTATCGTTTCACTTAACACTTCGTTAATAAATTCACTTGGATCTGGCTCCTGGCTTTGTCGTTCATATTGAAGACTGCGTCTCTTTTCGTTTTGGCCTTACCTCCAAAGTAAGCTTCGTCAATCTGGACTGTGCCCTTCATCTTCGGTTCTTTCTCTTTTGCCAAGGTGCATACTTCTCTACACTAAGAATGTCAATCTAGCACTGTTTGTCTTGCATTACCCGAAAAGCGCATCTTCGATACAGTGTTGGTGCCATCCAGAAAGCAAAAAGTGTAGACTAGTCACATCACATCACATATCGACATGTTACAGGTTGCTTTGCTATGAATATTGTGGAAAGAGAAGAACTTGTTTGTACTACGCTGCGATTTTGATGCACGGCACTTTGCGACTCCACAACGAAAGTACGGTAATTTTC
>JAAUYH010191532.1_pt1 | contig 13702 bp, 9 predicted proteins | sample 7278061 | NCBI WGS metagenome assembly JAAUYH01 (sample SAMN14350203, study PRJNA611818) | marine sediment metagenome | isolation source: surface marine sediment (0.6m) | place: French Polynesia: Moorea | collected 2018-08
GAATGGACATCCTACCCGGCAAACCACCGCTATTCAGCGGCTAACTTTGCCTGTTCTCCTCTTTGCAGAGCTGACAGCAATTCCTCGCGCCGCTTCGCTGCTGCCGCCGCGTTTGCGGCCTTCACGGGCCCAAATCCCTTGATTTGCAGGGGCAATTCAGCCAGGCACCTTGCCGCTTCCAGAGCGAACTCCGGCGTTTTCAACAAGTTGCCCATGTCTTTTTCGTATTGACGGATGAGCCGCCGCTCCATCCGGCGTTCTGCCGTGTATCCGAAGGGATTGAGCGGCGTTCCACGCAACCCTTTAAGACGCGCCAGCAAACGGAATTGCCAGCTTCGACCTTCGCCGAAAGGCTTCTTTTCCGGCCGGCCATTTGGTCCCATCTTCGACATAAGCGGCGGCGCCAAGTGATAGGTCAGTTTCAATTCGCCAGCGAAAGCCTTTTCGACTTTGGCCCGGGTCTCGAGCAACAACCGAGCCACTTCGAATTCATCCTTATACGCCAGCAGCTTATGATACCCCTTCGCCACTGCCTCTTTCAAAGCAGGGTCCTCGAACTTGGCGACCATTTTCCGATAACGCTTGGCCAGCCGCGGCCCCTGATATTTGGTCAGGTGGTCGGCCCGGACGGCGATCTTTTCCTCCAACGATTTCGGCAAAGCGACGACCTCTGCCGATGTCAGCCGCTCGACCTCGTCGAAGTTCAGGGCCGCCCAACGTCCGATTTCGAACGCACGCAGGTTCTCGTCGATCTTGGCCCCGTTCAAGCGGATGGCCACGCGAATTGCCTCTCCGCCAAGGGGCACTTGCCCCAACTGCCAGGACGCGCCCAGAAGGATCATGTTCGAATAGATGCCGTCGCCCATGGCCTTGGCCGCCAAGGTCGAGGCATCAAACCTCGACAGGTGGTCCTGCATCTTTGCTTCCAGCGACAAGAGCAGCCGGTCGCCGGGAATGCGGAATTCCGGATCACGCGTGAAGGCGCCAGTGATGATCTCGTGTGTATTGACGATGCCCCGCGTGCGTCCCGGCGTGATCAACTGCGTTGTCTTCGCGCCAGCCGACACGACAAGGTCGCCGCCGATCAGCGTGTCCGCCTCGCCGGCGGCCACCCGGATGGCCGAGATATCCTCAGGGCGCTTCCCGATCCGGCAATGGATGTGCACGGCCCCACCCTTTTGGGCAAGCCCCGCCATCTCCATCATACCTGCGCCCTTGCCATCAAGATGCGCCGCCATGGCCAGAACCGCGCCGATCGTGACAACGCCGGTCCCGCCAACACCAGTGATGACGATGTTGTGGGTCAAACCGATCTCGGGCAGCACCGGCTCTGGCAAATCACCGGTTTCCACTTTCGCTGTTGCAGTTTTGCGGACTTCGGCGCCCTCGATGGTCACAAAGGACGGGCAAAACCCGTCGACGCATGAGTAATCCTTGTTGCAAGACGATTGATCGATGGCCCGCTTGCGCCCGAGTTCCGTCTCGACCGGCACGATCGACACGCAGTTCGACTGTACCCCGCAATCGCCGCAACCTTCGCAAATGTCCGTATTGATGAAGACCCGTCTGTCCGGGTCGGGAAACAGCCCGCGCTTCCGACGCCGACGCTTTTCGGCCGCGCAGGTTTGAATGTAGAGGATCGCCGTCACGCCCTCTGTTTCCGACATCCGCTTTTGCACCAACGGCATCTCGGACCGGTCGTGCCATGTGACCTCTTTCGGGAACAGGCTGCGCTCGGGCTCCTCCTTCGGGTCAAAGACGACGGCAATGTCCTTGACGCCTGCAGCCAGCAGCTCCCGCGCGATCCGCTCGGGTGGAAGATCGCCGTCGTTAGACTGCCCGCCGGTCATCGCGACGGCATCGTTGTAGAGCACCTTGTAAGTGATGTTCACGCCCGCCGCCAAAGCGGCCCGCACCGCCATCAGGCCCGAGTGGTTGAAGGTTCCATCGCCAAGATTCTGAAAAACGTGCTTCCGCGTGGAAAACGGTGACTCGCCGATCCAATTTGCGCCTTCGCCGCCCATGTGGGTAAAGCCGCTGGTCTCGCGATCCATCCACTGCACCATGAAGTGGCAACCAATGCCCGCGTAAGCCCGACTGCCGTCCGGCACTTTGGTCGAGGTGTTATGCGGACAGCCCGAACAATAGTATGGCAGGCGCTCCGCGATGTCGGGCGCGTTCTCTGCCGCCCGTGCAGCCTGAACCGTCAGCAACCCTTGCTTGACGGCTTCGGTCCCGCGCCCCTCTTCGATCAGGATGCCGCCAATCTTTTCGGCGATCATCGCCGGGTCCAGAGCGAATCGCGTCGGGAAAAGCTCCTCGGAATGCAACGTACCGGCACCGCCCTTGTACCAGCCATAAACCCGCCGCCCGCGACGGTCGTCGAAGATGGCCTCCTTTATCTGCACTTCGATCAACTTGCGCTTTTCCTCGACCACCACGATCAGGTCCAGACCTTCGGCCCAGTCGTGGAAACCTTTCATATCCAAAGGAAACGTCTGCCCCACCTTATAGGTGGTCAGCCCCAGACGCTCGGCCTCTTCGGCATCGATGCCCAAAAGCCCGAAAGCATGCACCAAATCCAGCCAGTTCTTTCCAGCAGCGACGAACCCTATCTTGGCGCCCGGCTTGCCCCAGACCCGCTTGTCCAGCTTGTTGGCATGGCTGAAAGCCTCTGCCGCAAAGCGCTTGTAGTCGATAACCCGCGCTTCCTGCGGTATCCAATGGTCCCCCAACCGGATATTCAGCCCACCCGGCGGCATGTCGAACTCTGGTGTGACGAATTCCAGGCGACCGGGTCGGCCGTCCACGACCGAGGTGACCTCGACCGTGTCCTTCATCACCTTCAATCCGCACCACAGCCCCGAGAAACGGGAAAGCGCGAACCCATACAAGCCGAAGTCCAGGATCTCCTGAACGCCCGCCGGAGACAGGACCGGCATATAGGCATCGACCATCGCCCAATCGGATTGGTGACAAACGGTCGAGCTTTCGCCGGTGTGATCGTCCCCCATCGCCATAAGGACGCCGCCATGGGCCGAAGTACCAGCCATATTGCCGTGCTTCATCGGGTCGCCGGAGCGGTCAACGCCCGGACCCTTGCCGTACCAGAGTGAAAAGACGCCGTCGTATTGCCCTTCGCCCCGCAACTCGGCCTGTTGCGTGCCCCAAATCGCCGTTGCGGCAAGGTCCTCGTTCAGGCCCGCCTGAAACCGAACGTTCGCCGCTTCCAAGTCCGCCTTCGCCTGCATCATCTGCAAATCGACGCCGCCCAGCGGGGATCCCCGATATCCGGTCACGTAACCGGCTGTGTTCAGCCCAGACGCCTTGTCACGTGCCGCCTGCATCAACATCAGACGCACAAGCGCCTGCGTGCCATTCAAAAGAACGGTTTCCTTTGAGAGATCGAACTTGTCATGCAGCGTCACGTCGCGGGTGGTCATCACGGCTCCTGCTCTACAATCCAAGGTTAGGTCAAATTTGCTGACCTACAAAATGAAATAAGCGTCATTTCGGTGTTTGCAATTCAATTTAACACCGGGTTAACCCTTGTGAAAAAAGTGACCGCTAACAGCGACGGAAAAATACAAGATGGACTGGGACAAGCTTCGAATCTTTCACGCCGTTGCAGACGCGGGCAGCTTGACCCACGCTGGTGATGTTCTTCATCTTAGCCAATCCGCCGTCTCGCGGCAGATCCGTGCGCTTGAGGAAAGCCTGAACACGACGCTTTTTCATCGACATGCGCGTGGTCTGATCCTGACTGAACAGGGCGAGCTGTTGTTCGACGCAACGTCGGCCATGACACGACGGCTCGATACTGCCGAGGCACGCATTCGCGACAGCGAAGAAGAGGTCTTTGGCGAATTGCGCGTCACCACGACGACCGGCTTCGGGTCGCTCTGGCTGGCGCCCCGCCTGCCCCAACTTTACGCCAAATACCCGCAAATAAAGATCGACCTGATGCTGGAAGAGCGCGTGCTCGACCTGCCGATGCGCGAAGCAGACGTTGCCATCCGCATGAAGGAGCCAAGCCAGGCCGACCTGATCCGCCGCAAGCTTATGACGGTGCGCATGCGGCTTTATGCCATGCCCGAGTATCTGGAACAGCACGGGCACCCTGAGTGCATGGAAGATCTCTCGAGCCACCGTTTGATTTGTCAGAATGTCACTGCGACGCAGGTCAGTGCAGGTGCGGCACTGGTGCAGGAACTCTTGACCTACGACATCCCCAATACGCTGACGGTCAACAACTATTTCGGTGTCCTTCAAGGCGTGAAAGCAGGATTGGGGATCGGGGTTTTGCCCGACTACGTGATCGAGGACTTCCCGGATATCCAACGGGTTCTGCCGGACGTCGAGTCCAATGAGGTCCCCGTCTTTCTCGCTTATCCAGAAGAATTGCGGCAATCACAGCGCATCGCGGCTTTCCGGGACTTCGTGACCGAAGAAATCATTGCACATCGCAAACGCATTAAAGAACAAGCCGAAGCGACTTAGCTATGCCCTGAGCGCATAGCAGGGATGCAGAATTTCCAGCCTTATACGGTTGTTTTTTGTGCAGACACATATAAATCCGATCATGAAAGCAGCGGCAACGCCGTTGTATTCAACCTCCCTGTTGGACTGGCCGGGCCTTACGCCCGGCCTTTTTTTATGAGCAGATCTCAAGACTATCTTGAATATTATGAATTTGATGAGCTTCGGCACATCAGGCACTTCTGCCCTGCTCACGACGCACGCACGGTCCCAATATGACGAATGCACTTTCGGAATACCTCGACGGTCACGACTGGCTCCTCGCCGATGGCGCGACGGGCACGAACTTGTTCAACATGGGGCTGCAGTCGGGCGACGCGCCCGAATTCTGGAATGTCGATAAGCCCGACGCGATCCGTGCCTTGTACAAAGGGGCAGTCGATGCCGGAAGCGACCTGTTCCTGACCAACACCTTCGGCGGCAATGCCTCGCGTCTGAAGCTCCACGATGGCGAGAGCCGGGTCCATGAATTGAACAAGGCGGGCGCAGAGATCGGCCGCGAGATCGCTGACGCCTCAGGACGACGCGTCATCGTTGCGGGATCGATGGGTCCGACCGGCGAGATCATGGAACCGCTGGGCACGCTGACCTTCGACAGTGCGGTCGAGATGTTTCACGAACAGGCCGAAGGGTTGAAAGCCGGTGGTGCCGATGTCCTCTGGGTCGAAACCATCAGCGCTCCGGACGAATTCAAGGCCGCCGCGCGGGCCGCCCAACTGGCCGGTATGCCGTGGTGCGGTACGATGAGTTTCGACACCGCCGGACGTACGATGATGGGGCTGACCAGCGAAGGGCTGGTCGACCTCGTGGCCAAGCTCGACCACACGCCCGTCGCCTTCGGTGCGAACTGCGGTGTTGGCGCCTCCGACCTTCTGCGGACCGTTCTGGGGTTTTCGGCTCAGGGCCCCGAACAGCCGATTATTGCGAAAGGCAATGCGGGCATTCCGAAGTATGTCGAAGGACACATCCACTACGACGGCACGCCCGAACTAATGGCCGACTATGCCTGCCTCGCGCGCGACGCGGGCGCGCGGATCATCGGTGGCTGCTGCGGTACCACGCCCGAGCATCTTCGCCGGATGCGCGAGGCGCTAGAGGCCCATGTGCCCGGCGCGGCCCCGTCGCTGGAAGAGATCGCGGCCAAGCTTGGTGGCTTCTCATCGGCTAGCGACGGAACGGGCGAAGACGCCGCCAAGCCGGAGCGCACACGGCGTCGTCGCCGCGGTTAAGTGCCCAAAAGCGCGCGGGCAGCGGCCCGCGCTTCGTCCGTGATCGTGTCGCCCGCAAGCATTCGCGCCAATTCGTCGATCCGGTCTTCGTCCGACAGCGCCGTCACATCGCTGAGCGTCTGCCCGCCCGTCACCCGCTTTGCGACGCGCCAATGATGTCCGCCCCGCGCCGCCACTTGCGGGCTGTGTGTGACCACCAGCACCTGAGAGCCCTCGGCCAGAGCTTCCAATCGACGGCCAACAGCATCCGCTGTGGCCCCGCCGACGCCCCGGTCGATTTCATCGAATATCATCGTCAGTCCTTCGGCTTCGGCGGTCAGACAGACCTTCAACGCCAACAGGAACCGGCTTAACTCGCCCCCGGACGCAATCTTATTCAAAGGCCCGGCCGGTGCGCCCGGATTTGTCGCGACCGTGAAAGCCACTTGATCGCGCCCTTCCGGCCCGTCCTCGGTTTCCGTGATTTCGGTCGCAAAGGCCGCGCGCTCCAGTTTCAGCGGCGCAAGTTCGACGCGCATGGCGCGGTCCAGCGCTTCCGCCGCCTCGGCCCGCGCTTCACCAAGTTCATCCGCCGCCGCATCGTAGCTGTCCGCCGCTTCCGCAACAGCGCCACGAAGGCCCGCCAGATCACCGCTACTGTCGTCCAAGGTTGCAAGACGTGCCGCCAACTGCGCCCCAGCGCCGGCCAGATCATCCGGCTGCACACCGTGTTTCCGCGCCAGCGCCCGGATCGCAAACAGGCGTTCCTCGACGCGCTCCAGTTCCATTGGATCGAACGCCAGGCTGTCCAACGCACGCGCCACACCGTCCTCGGCGTCGCCCAGTTCGACCAGGGCCCGATCAAGCGCGGACACCGCGTCAGCCAACGCCTCGCCTACCTCGTCCGAGGCTCGCTCCAACCAGCGCGATGCATCCCGCATCATGCCTTCCGCGCCGTCACCCCCAAGGGCGGCGTGAGCGCGCGCGATGTCTTCACGCACCTTTTCGGCCGATTGCATAAGCCGGCGACGCGCATCAAGGGCGGCATCTTCGCCTGCCTCAGGGGCAAGTGTTTTAAATTCCTCGACCGCGTGACGCAGGAACTCTTCTTCCTCCCGCAGCCCCGCGATCTGTTCCTCGGCCTCTGCCAAGGCCGATCGCGCGCCTTGCAGATCGCGCCACGCCGCGCGGCACCGCGCCAGCAGATCATCGTGGCGGCCAAACGCATCCAGCAACTGACGATGGCCGCGCGGGTTCAACAGCCCCCGATCATCGTGCTGGCCATGAAGTTCGACAAGCTTGTCGGAGAGCCCGCGCAGCACCTCGCCCGAGACACGGCGATCGTTGACCCAGGCCGTCTTCCGCCCGTCGCGACCATTGACGCGGCGGAGGATCAGGGTTTCTTCCCGCGGCAAACCGAACTCGTCGAGAAGCTGAAGTGCGGGATGGTCCGCCTCGAGCTCAAACTCGGCTATCACCTCGCCCTGCCCAGCGCCCTCGCGCACCAACTCTGCACGCCCGCGCCAGCCCAGTACAAAACCCAATGCATCCAAGAGGATGGACTTGCCTGCCCCAGTTTCACCAGTCAGTACGTTCAGGCCCGGTTGAAGCTCAAGCTCCAGCCGGTCGATGATCAGCATGTCCCGGATATCGAGACTTCGCAGCATGTGCCGTCACAGCCACTCGCCGCGAACCGTCTGGCGATAGACGCGTCTGAGCCAGTTGTCCCCGGTGGCTTCGGGGCGCAACCCGCGACCCGTCAGCAAGGCAAAGCTGTCCTGATACCAGTCGGTGGACTGGAAGTTGAACCCCAAGATCGCACCCGCTGTCTGCGCCTCGTCCGTCAGACCCAACGACAGATAAGATTCAACGAGGCGGTGCAGTGCCTCGGGGGTTTGCGATGTGGTCTGGAAATCCTCGACGACGACGCGGAAGCGATTGATCGCGGCGATGTAATGGCCGCGCTTCAGATAGAACCGGCCGACTTCCATTTCCTTGGCGGCCAGATGGTCAAAGGCCAAGTCAAACTTCAGGATGGCCGAACGAGCATAGTCGCTTTCCGGATATTCCTCGATCACGGTGCGCAGCGATTGCAGCGCCTGAAACGTCAAGCCTTGGTCCCGGCCCACGTCTTCGATTTGATCGTAGTACGACAAGGCCAACAGGTACTGCGCCCAAGCCGCATCCTCATCTGCCGGATATGTCGTCAAGAACCGCTGTGCAGAACTGCGGGCCGCTTCATAGTCACGGTCACGGTGATAGGAAAACGCCTGCATAACCAATGCACGCTTCGCCCATTCCGAATAGGGATAAAGCCGTTCGACCTCGCCGAAGAGCCGCGCAGCATCATCGGGTTCTCCTGTTTCAAGCTGTAGTTCTGCCTGGTTGTACAGTTCTTCGGCAGAAAAGCTGTCAAGCGGGCGCACGTCCTCGCCGCCACCGCAACTGACAAGAAGGCCAAAGGCAAGCACAGCAGCCAATGCAGTTCGCATCAAGCTTGCTCCCCTTCGTATCGTCTGCATGCTGCCCTCACCACCGGTACCAATGCGGGTGGTAACACATAAGACTGGCTGGCAAAATGGGTTTTCCTGCGCTTCTCAGCAAGCGTGGTTATGCGGCAATTCTGGCGCAGTCGGCACGCTTCAATCCAGCGCCCGGCAAACGCCCTGCGGTCGCGGTGTCGCAATCAAAAAGCTCATAAGCCGACGGGTCCGAGAAGAGCGCGCGCAGCACCCGGTTCGTCATGGCGTGCCCTGCCCGATGGCCGACATAGCGGCCGATGATGGGTGCTCCGGCCAAGGCCAAGTCACCCAGAGCGTCCAGCATCTTGTGGCGTACGGGTTCGTCAATGTGCCGCATGCCGCCCGGCGTCACGATATCCGTGCCGTCAACAACGACAGCACTTGTAACCGATGCGCCCACGATCAACCCGCGCTCCCGCATCGCGTCGATGTCGGACTTGCGGCAGAAGGTTCGGCTGTCGCAAAGCTCGCGAACGAAGGCACCGTTGGCCATGTTCAGGCACTTTTCCTGATGGCCGATGGCAGCGTCGGCAAAGTCGATTGCGAAGTCGATCTCGAACTCGCTCGATGGCTCCAACGTGACTTCAGCGTCGCCCAACCGAACGGTCACCGGCTTCAGCACGCGAATGGCGCGAACTGGCGCGTCAAGTTGACGAACGCCGCGCGCAAGAAAACCCGAAACGAACTCGGCCGAAGACCCGTCCAACAGCGGAACTTCCGGGCCATCGATCTCGATCAGAGCATTGTGGATGCCGCACCCGGCCAGCGCGGCCATCAAGTGCTCGATGGTCGAAACACTGACACCATCTTCATTCGAGATACGCGTATTGAGGTCCGTGTTCGAAACGGCGTCCCAACGGGCCGGGATCAAAGGATTGCGATCGGATACATCGGTGCGGTGGAACCAAATGCCGTATTCAGCAGACGCGGGCTGCACGGTGACACGCGTGGCGCGCCCGGTATGAAGGCCAGTTCCCGCAAAGGAAACTGATGTTTTTAGTGTCGTCTGCAAAGGGTTCACCCGTGTCCGCGCCGACCTGTCCTTCGGCGCCATAGTAGCTATGCCGCCAAGCCTTTCTGCTCAACACAATCATTGCAACACACTGAAACATGGGAGTCCGCCATAGGCGAACCACCGCCCAAGGGGCATCGAAACCCCAATAATACGCTGATTTGAAAAGGAAAGGCCGGACTGCGCCGGCCTTCCAAATCGTGATTCGTTTTTCGCCTGCGTGGCTCAGAGACCGTTGTCGTCGTCCGATACCTGGTCATCATGTGTCGAGCCACTCACCTCGGCCATACCCGGTCCCTTCAACTGATCGGTAAACCGGGGACGCGTGACCACGATATTGTAGATCGGCGTCGTTTCCTTAAGGCCGATGCGCATGGCGGGCTCATAGAAGGCCCAGGTTTCCACCACAATCGCGCTGGACTGATCTGCCATGATCGGCACGTGCGGGGTTATGACGGTCGCCACTTCTTCGTCCAGCAACTCAGGCACACCGTTTATCGGGTAGGACCAGAGTTTTTCATGGCTACCGACCCCTTCTGGTGCACCTTCCTCCTGGTTGAAGGTGACGACGGATACGCGCATGAAGACCGGATTGATCGACCGCGACATCCAGTTGTAGACCGCGTGCAAGCCTTCCAGATACTCCTCGGTCACCTCTTGTTCTTCATCGGTAAAACGGGACAGCACATCGGCGACCGTATAAGTGGCTTTCAGGTTGATATTGCTTTCGCGCAAACCCTCGAAGAAGACATACATTCCCATGTACGCCCAGATGAGCAGCGGGAACATCAGAATGGCCTCGACCGAGACACTGCCCTTTTCGTCGCGAAGATTTTTTCTGAAAAAACGTGTCATGGCGTGTTTACCCGTCCGGTTCGTTTACAAAGGCCGAGCTTGCAATGATCTTATAGGCCTCTCTTATGATCTCGCCGTTTTCGCCCGTCTCTTCGGCGCGCGGGATTGACCGCCCGACTCCAAATGTCGGAAAGAATGGCTCGACCAAGGCACAGATGCGGATCAGCATAAGCTCGTTCTGCTGACCGTTCTGGAAGTTCAGCGGTGGGTTTAGCTCTTCACCCCGGTCGGTGCAGTCCGCGTCAGGCAGGGCGCCCGTCCAATCGGTTGTGTTAATGGGCGAAAGCTCGACTTTGGTCGCTTCGAGGCAATTGGGGATCATCAGCGCGTTTTCGCAAACTTCCCGCCGAATATCTTCATAGACCAGGACCTGCCCACCGCCCAACCGGATGTCGCGGATGACGACGTCTGCGGCACGTTCCAACATGACAGCGCGCATGTTCATGGATGCGACTTCGTAAGCCGAGACGAAACAGCCGACCCAAAATGGGAACACGATCACGAACTCAACCGTCGCCGCGCCCTTTTCAGAGACGCCAAGCGTATGAATCGCTTGGCGAAGTTTTTTGAGAATACCCATCAGTGCGTCAACTTAAGCTGGTTGATCTGGTTCTTGATCGATTCGAAGGCATAGGAGATATCCTCACCGTTCACCCGGTAGAAGTGCTGGGGCGAAGAGGCACAGGATCTCATCACGGCGGCGGACTCGTCGGTTACTTCGAAGCCGATTGAAAAGACGACGATCCCCTGATCCTTGGCCTGCGTGCAGATCCTGCTCAGGCGTCTGTCCTTCGTGTCGTCGAGCGGGTTGTTCGAGCGCGCATAGATCGGGTTGCGGTGATTGTCCAACTCATCGTAGTAGTCGCTCGCATCCCAGGTCCGACGATAGAACCCGTTGTAGGCGCGCCACCGCATGGTCATGTCATGCCACATGTCGAGGTTGGACAGGCGATGGTCCTCGGTCGGCTGCCGGCTGCCGTTGCAGCTGTTCGAGCCGACGTTCTGATAGTGCCAGCAACGGTCGTCCATGTTCCAGAAGTTGTTGCCAACCTTGATCCAATGGTCGTTGTAGCGCCAGTAGATGTCGCTCATGCCTTCCTTGGACTCGTCCTCAAGCTCGTATTGCGTGGTATTGATCCCGTCCGTCATGACCACCACGAACTTCAGAACATCCGGGTAGTCATGCTGGTGCGGGCGTTCGTCAAATTCTGAATCGACGGTCACATCCGGATCCACAATCAGTGCATTCAGCGCACCGTTCATCGACGGATCCAACAGTGCCGTACCCCACTTCATCGCAACGTCGATCGATGTGTTGCCGTTTGCGGTGAAGTCGTCGATTTGAGCCTTCAGAGCTTCTGCATCGTTCGACCATGGCACGATGTCGACAAACTGCTCGTCGCGGCAGACCGGATAACGGTGGCTACGGCCGTAGGAGAAGTGACGGAACGGGTCGAAGCTGGCCGTTTGGGACAGCGGAATGGGTTCAACCATCGTGTTGCCAAATGCATCTTCGACGATATTGCCATCAGCGTCGGTTACAGGCCGATAGCGCTGAATTGCTGTGGTTTCAAAGTCTTCTTCTTCGAAATTCACGCAATGCGAGTAATCGTGGTTGTGCTCGGTCACGAGGCGGCTCAGCAATTCGGGACCTGCAGAAACCTGGGTCGAGTACGGCACCAGCGACACGGAAACGCGATTGTCTTCTGCACCTTCCAAAACGCCGTCCACAAAGTCCTTCGCCGCGTTCTGCATATTCGTCAGCTTGGTGATCGGGGATCCCATCGACCCCGAGATGTCCAGGATCAGCGAGACTTCCACGTCATTAACGGATTCCCGGGCACGCGATGCGGCCCCAAATGGCAGTTTGCTCAACCCGGTCCATCCCAGGAAGGCAGTGTTGTAAAGCGCGTTGACGCCCACAGCCACTTGGCGTCCGGTCACGAGTTCACCAACGCCGACCTCTTCAACGAAGATATCGTCATCCGTCACCGTGATACCTTTCTTGGCCAAGGAGTCCTTGACGACTTCCTTGACGTCCAGTGTCTGACGCAGGTTGGTTGCAGACAGCACCGCAAGGTCGGTTGAATTCTGAACGTGCGTGCGCTTGTTTTCGTAAAGCATCAGGTCGATGGCGACACCACCGAAAACGATCATGCACATGAAAAGGAAGAGCGTGAACACGACCAACGCGCCATCTTCATCTCTTTGGAAGCGCAGAGCGCTTAGCAGCAGTTTACGGCGGCAAGACATAGACATCCCCTTCGTTCAAACAGGTTGAGCACATGACACCAACCTCGTTTATCGTTAGGGAGCTTGTCGAAAGTAGGGCGTCGAATAGGGCATCTTTATGGCGAAGCGCTACAAATCTATGAAATCACTATCTTTTCAGCCTACCAAAACTATCTGTCTTCTAATTGGAAATAAAAGAAAAGGGTCAGCTTGCGCCGACCCCAGGGAGTGAAACGTAATACTGATCAGTTCGCTTGACGCCTTAAAAAGGCTGGGATTTCAATACGTTCCTGATCTTCTGCGATACCCTCTTGCGGAACGTCCCGGTTCATGGGTGGCTGAGGCCGGGTCGTGTCGGCCGCGCCGCCTGACATCCTGTTAATCAGCGTGTTTATGCCAAAACGCGGACGTTCTGGTTCGCTCGACTGCGCTGGCGGAGCCTGATTATAGCGCGCCTCGCCCGGCACATGATGTGCCATGGACCCAGGCGCGCGGCCTGTCACGCGCTCCAACCTCGCCAGAGCTTCAGGCGAAGGAGTGCCGGGTGCTGGCGGCGCCGAGGCAGCCGCCTGCTCAGGCGCGGGTTGATACGCCGGCGGTGGGAGACCGTCATCGACCGCGGCGGGCTGCTGCGGTTCGACTGTCTCGAACAAGCTCGGCTCGGCGGGTGCGGGTGCCGCCGGCTGAACCTCTTCCGGTGCGAATTGAGTGGCCGCAGCCACCGGCGCAGAGGCGGGCTGCGCAACGGGTTCCGCTGCGACCGTCCTCACCGGAGGTGTTGCTGCGGCGACTACTGCATCGATACCGGTCGCCACGACGCTGACACGCATTTTGCCGACCATCTCGGGCTCCATGGTCGAGCCCACGATGATATTGGCGTCTGGATCGACTTCTTCGCGAATGCGGTTGGCCGCCTCGTCCAGCTCGAAAAGAGTCAGGTCGTCGCCGCCGGTGATGTTGATCAACACGCCCTTAGCGCCTTTCAGGCTGATCTCGTCCAGAAGCGGGTTGGCGATGGCCTTTTCGGCGGCCTGCACCGAGCGATCGTCGCCTTCGGCTTCGCCGGTGCCCATCATCGCCTTGCCCATTTCGTCCATCACGGCGCGAACGTCCGCGAAGTCGAGGTTGATAAGGCCAGGACGGACCATCAGGTCGGTGACGCCCTTCACACCTTGGTGCAAAACGTCGTCCGCCATGCTGAAGGCTTCCGTGAACGTCGTCTTTTCATTCGCCAGGCGGAACAGGTTCTGGTTCGGAATGATGATCAACGTATCGACCATTTTCTGAAGAGCATCAACGCCTTCCTCGGCCTGCCGCATGCGCTTGGCACCCTC
>JAAUYH010066692.1_pt1 | contig 13701 bp, 16 predicted proteins | sample 7278061 | NCBI WGS metagenome assembly JAAUYH01 (sample SAMN14350203, study PRJNA611818) | marine sediment metagenome | isolation source: surface marine sediment (0.6m) | place: French Polynesia: Moorea | collected 2018-08
CTTTTGGGGTTAGTGCTGCTGCTACTGCTGCTCCAGTTATGATGGCTCCCGTACCTGATACTGGACCAGAAGAAGAGAAAACTGAATTTGACGTTGTTCTCGAAGACGTACCTAAAGATAAGAAAATTGCCATTCTTAAAGTGGTACGTTCTATCACTGGTTTGGGTCTTAAAGAAGCTAAAGAAATGGTGGAATCTACTCCCAAACCAATTAAAGAGGGTGTTCCTAAAGATGACGCTGAAGACACCAAGAAAAAATTGGAAGAAGCAGGAGCTAAAGTTAGCGTTAAATAGTTCAGAATCCTATCTAAATTAAACAGATTAGTAAAAAAGCAGACTAGATTCTCTATAGTCTGCTTTTAATTTAATTATTAGCTAAAAAAAACCTCGGCTTGCGACCGAGGTGATTCAGGAGAAATCAATGCTGATTTAAAAGCTTGAGGTATTAGGAGCTTAAACTAGTAGCCTGAAGAGCTAATAAAAACAGGTTAGTCAATAGCTGAGATAGAATTTTACTATAATTAGTTAACTTATGTAAATAAATGTAACAAATTTTTGCAGAAATAGCAAGTGTTATTTCCCAAATAGGGAGTGCTTTTGGGTAAACTACTACTACTCATTAATTCAGCAGCCAATGATTATTGCAATTACTGCGTTGAAAGGAGGGGTGGGTAAAACGACAACAGCGATTCACTTAGCTGCTTTTTTTCAATCCTTAGCTCCTACCCTATTAATCGATGCCGATAAAAATCGTTCCGCTTTAGTTTGGTCTAAAGAAGATAAGTTACCTTTCTATGTAGCTTCTCAAGCTGGATCTCCTGGCTTAATCAAAAAATTTACCCATATTTTGATTGATACTCAAGCTAGACCAGAACAAGAAGAATTAGAAGATTTAGCAGCAGGTAGCGATCTGCTAATTTTACCGACTACTCCTAATCCTTTAGATTTAGATACTACAGTTAAGGCGATCGAGTTGTTAGAACCTCTCAACGCTCAATATAAAGTATTACTAACTCAGGTTGACTCTCGCACTACTAATGGCAGAGATGCGAGAAAATTCTTGGAAGAAGCTAAACTACCTTTATTTAAAGTAGATATTCCCCGCTTAGTAGCTTTTGAAAGAGCCCCTAGCCGTGGTGTAATTGTTAAAGATTATCCCGATCCGCGATCGAGTTTGGGTTGGTCAAAGTATAGGGCAGTAGGCAAGGAGATTATTGCTCAGACTAAGAGTTAAGGATGAGTAGATATGATTTATTATTGTCTAGACTCAACTAATCTAGATTAAGTAGCAATTGCCTAATTTCCTATCTCTAACCCTAATCTATGCTTTTCGACCATAACAGCATAAAAAGGATCGCTTTGACCTATACTTAGCATTTGCCAAAAGTTAGGTACATTTAGATTGGCGTATGATGACTTCTGGAGCAGGAAGGAGACGGGAATATTTCCTCATCTTGCGCCAAAAAGCGATCGCTTTTTGAGAGAACATTCGAGCAGAAAAACTAACCCAGAATATTTTTTTCTTTTGCTAGTACAAAGACACTACCTTGATTTCCTCGACCAATACGCATATCTTCATCTAAATAGGTAATTTCTAGCCAGCCTTGTCTCTCTCGATTGGCAATACTAAAGTCAAGAGGAAGAAATTTTTTACCTGTTTCTATTGCTTTGATAAATTGATCGGGAGATTGATAAGAAATAAAACGTTGTAAGCCAATAATAGAACGCTCGAATTTAACGTTAACTCTAAGTTCAGAAACTGGTTCAAAGGTAGCGCATACACTGACTAAACCTTCTAGAAAGGGTACACCTACAATTTCTGCTATGTTGTACAATCTGGCTTCAGCAGTACGAATACACTGATATATCTGTCCTAAATTTAATAAAGGAAAGCGATCGATACCCAAAATTTCCCTGCTGGTTGTATACAACAAACGCCAATTACCTTCTAATAGATCTTTTGCTTCTAGAGGTTTGGGAGTGGGATTGTGATCTTCTAATTGTTGTATGGCAGAAAGGACTTTAACATTATCAATTTCATTAGCTAATAAGCCTCTATTTTTACCAGCGATCGCTTCTAACAGTTCTGATTTTTTGGTCATTAGTATATTAGCTTGGGGAATTCACTTCTTCCTAGATATTTTATAAATTACCCAGCCTTTCTGTGCTGACCCTGTATCTATCTTTAATTATTCTTACTATCCTTTAATTTCTGTGACAAGAAATTAGGCAGCCAATTATGAGAATTATTTAAGGTTTTGCTTGGTGATTTATTAATTCCTTGGGCTGTAAAATCGGATTCTGAATCTTCTTCTGTAGTTGGTTGTTCTCCCACTCCTTTTTTAATCTCTTGTCCTTTTTGTTCTAAGACCACTTTAGGTGTTACAGAATTAATTCCTTCAACGCCTTTGACAAGAATTTGTCCATTAGATATATATTCCCCTATACCTACATGGCGGGTATAAGCTTCTTCGGGAGCTTTGACGATTATTTTAGTTATACCACCTAGTTTTACTATGCCAGTAATAACAACCCGATCTGCCAGTAATGGTAAGAATTCACTATTTTTAGCCCGATCATTTAAACTATCTATAGTTGGAACACCAGTGATCTCTTCAGAGTCATTTTTACCTCTTCTAGAACGACGTGGTCTGGGTTCACTCTTGCTGGATGTCTCGTCTATTTCGATTTTTTCTATTTGTGGTTGTATGTTAACTAAAGCAAAAGGGTCTTGTCTTCCTCGAATAATGCCACTTACTCGTATATCGGGATTAGTAGCAGGAATTAATCCACTAATCCTTTGCGATCGAGGAGTATTTGACGCTTCTGTGGATTCTTCAGACTGTTTTTCCTTATCGGCTAAATTGTTAGTAGTATTAGCAGTAGAAGATTTTGGAGTTTTAGCTTCTTGATCATCTAAAGCAGAAAATTTAGATATAAAAGAACAACTCTCGGCAGCAATAGCTAAGATAGCTACTAATCCTAATAATGTAATTTTTTTCATAACTAATCCCTCAAGGCTGGGTAAGTAAAAACCTCGAAATAGCTTACTGGTCATCAAAGTACTTAATTGCCGATTCCAAGATAGCAGCTAGTTTTAATATCAGCCAGAGGGTTAACTATTAAAATTATTCTGATTGCATAGATTTTTTCAGTAAGTTAACACCTTTTTTTAGCTGGCGAGAGACAGTTACTACACTAATTCCTAAAAGTTTAGCGGTTTCTTTTTGAGTTAAATCTTGCAAAAAAACAAACTCTAAGACATTTCTAGTTCGGTCTTCTAGTTCGGATAAAGCTTGTTGAAGACGAATGCGGTCTTCATAAGCTAATTGAAAACTGCGATGCTGAGGATCGGGAACAAGATCGCACAAACTAGTAGAATTATCGTTGTCATTATTAACAGAAACATCTAAGCTTATGGGTTGTCTATTTTGATAAGCTAAGTTAATATCTTGCCATTCTTTTAAAGGAATTTCTAAAAATTGAGCAATTTCTGAATCTGTGGGTTGACGATAAAAACGCTCACGAAAATTTCTAATAAAAGAGTTAGATTGTTGTCTTAACTCTAACCAACGACGAGGAATACGAACAGTGTAGCTTTTATCCCTTAAATAATGTTGTATTTCACCGCGAATATAGGGAATTGCAAAAGAACTAAAAGCATGACCCTTATCAAGATTAAATCGTTCGATCGCTCTAATTAAACCAAGAGAGCCAACTTGTAATAAGTCATCATAATTTTCATTGCATTTATTAGTCCAGTGATAAGCTTCTTTTTTGACTAACCCAAAATTCAACTCCATAATTTGATTGCGAATCTGGGTATTTTGTGTTTTTTGATATTTTTGAAAAAGATTTAAACTAGTAATTTTAATATCTTTATCAAGACAAGTTTTCATCTGAGAATCCCTAATCGAAAGCAAAAATAATTTTAGTTTTAGACTGAATATATAGTGATTGAAATCACCAATAAATTTTTAAATAAATAATTAGATTCAATTTCAACTAAATAAAGCTTATTATTCTCTATCGATTAAGTACAACAGCATTTATACTATTCTTTTTTTATTAAGCTAAAATCAATCAAGCCTCAAAATTACTAACTTTATTTAAAGAGGTGAGTGGAAATACGTAAAACTAGAAAATTGTCTTGAATAATTACACTTATTTCATAAAAAAAAGGGGCTATTTACCCCTAAATAATTTTAATTTAATCTATTGTTAAATTAAACTCAGCCTACTGATTAAACAGATAAAATTGCTGAATAATATTACACTGCTGGCTCAATTCGACCATAGAAAATTCCCTGAACTTTTACTTCTTCTGGTTCTTCAGCACCTAAGTCTGTAGCTGAAGGTTGTTCACTAACAAAAACCCCAGCAACTTCTCCTGTTTTGCTATCTACCTTAGTAATGTTTAATGACATTTTTCCTTTACGGGAGACAAACTCTTTAACGTTAGCGCGAGTAAAATCTTCATCATCTGCTCTTGCTGGTAGAGCAACAGCGTTATCATATCCACTAGCGACACTACGACCTTTAGGATCGAGAAAGACTTGTCCACGATAGGAAGGAACGTTAAATTCTCCTGTAAAGTCAGTCGAAGAGTTAATTGATTTAGAACCAGGTTCAGTAGTAGCAACTAAATTTTTGATAGTGAAGAGAAAAGGTACTTCTTCTCCACCAGGAAGTAAAACGGTAATTGCCTGGAAATCAATTCCGTCTTGTTCTTCAAAAGTCAAAACTCCTTCAGAGTCAGAGGAGATTAATCCAGTAATTTGCTCTAAAGTAGAAGTATATCTGGTTAAAATTTTACCAGGAATAAACTCTGCCTCTTTACGTTTATTAGTAGGCTCTTCTTTAACAAAATACTCCTTTGGTTCTACACATAGATCAGTCAAAACATATGTTTGATTTGGATCGATAGGGATTGAACCCCGACTTGTTTCTGATATTTGGGGACAAGTATTAGCTAATCCAGTATTGAGAATATCATCATAAGTTAATTGATCTCTACTGATATTTGTTGGACTTTCACTACAAGCTGTTAGTACCCCTAAGCACAATGCTAAAAAGGCAGCAATCAATGCACGATACCTCATGGTCAACCTCAATTTTTTAACTTTAGATTTAACATCGAGCGCGAAGAATTAGACAAAGTAGGCTACTCGTCAAGCTCATCTAATCTGATTGGTATCTACTCTACCAAATAGACACTACCCATAGTTCAATCAAAAAAAAAATCTCAGGCTGAATGTATTTTATTAATCACAAGCGGTGGTAATCAGCTTATGATTGAAAATGATAGTCTAAAAAAGTTTAGTTAAGACTTGTATAGTCGATTTAATATGGATTGTGAGCAGGATTTAAAGTCAAATGTCCCAGATGATGCCTTACAAGAAATTTTTAGTAAGACATGGTCTATAGCCCAAAACAAAAGACAAGATAGTCTCTTTCTCTTATCTATACTAAGAAGTCTGGAGTTAATCCATCGTCAAATCCGTACAGAAATGTTCGAGCCTTCTTTACCAGAAACCCGCAACGATTTGTATCAATTAGTTAAGGATATAGAAGAAAAAGGGGGGTGGCCCTACATTGAACGCATGAAATTGCAGAAATTATTACAAAATCTACAACTAGATGAGATTGAGAGTACAAAATCGAATCAAGACAAAGTGTAAAAGTAACTTTCATGGTTTACTTTGTTCTCAAATCGGAGCGAAGAAGCTAATCTAAAAAAAGTTATTTAATCTATTAATATTTAGCTTTATGCCTTTTACTATCAATCCCATTAAATTTGGTACCGATGGCTGGCGCGGGGTAATTGCTGCCGATTTTACTTTTGAGAGAGTGGCAATGCTAGCACCTCTAGCAGCAAAGGTTCTAGCCGATAATTATGGCAGTACAACAAGTAATCGTAAGGTGATTGTGGGTTACGATCGCCGTTTTATGGCAGAGGATTTTGCTAAAGTAGCAGCAGAAGCAGTGCAATCGGCAGGATTTGATGTTGTATTGTCTCAGTCCTATGCTCCTACTCCGGCTTTTAGTTGGGCAGCAAAAAGCCAGAATGCCTTGGGAGCGTTGGTGCTAACGGCTAGTCACAACCCAGCCTCTTATTTGGGTTTGAAAGTCAAAGGAGCTTTTGGGGGTTCGGTTGCCCCAGAAATCACTAAGCAAATTGAAGCTTTATTACCTAATCCTCCCTCTTTTACTAACTCGCCAGGAAAGCTAGAATTATTTGAGCCTTGGTCTAGTTATTGTGCTGGTTTACAGGCTAAAGTTAATATTCCTGTTATTAAGAGTGCGATCGAGTCAGGAAAACTGAAAGTTTATGCCGATGTTATGCACGGCGCAGCAGCTAGTGGTTTAGAAAGACTCTTGGGTTGTCCCATTGAAGAAATTAATGGCGATCGCGATCCTCTTTTCGGAGGTGGCGCACCAGAACCTTTGCCCAAATACATTTCTGCTCTTTTTAAAGCAATTAAAGAAGCAGCTAATCAACATCCTGATAGTATTAGAGTTGGTTTAGTTTTTGACGGAGATAGCGATCGTATTGCTGCGGTAGATGGTCAAGGGAATTTCCTCAGTTCGCAAATTCTGATTCCTATCTTGATCGAACATTTGGCAAAAAGGAAGGGAATGACAGGAGAAATAGTCAAAACTGTCAGTGGTTCAGATTTATTTCCTCGTCTGGCTAAGTTGTATGGTCTAGAATTGCATGAAACCCCCATTGGTTATAAGTATATTGCCGATCGCATGTTATCGACAGAAGTTTTAGTTGGTGGAGAAGAATCTGGCGGTATTGGCTATGGTACTCATATTCCCGAAAGAGATGCTTTGCTTTCTGCTTTATATGTTTTAGAGGCTGTAGTAGAGTCAGGTAAGGATTTAAGTGATATTTATGCCCAATTACAACAACAAACTAATTTTAGTGCGGTTTACGATCGCATCGACTTACCCTTAGCTAGTATGGATGTACGAGCAAAACTATTAGAACGTTTACAAAACGATACACCCAAACAAGTAGCAGGGAAGTCGGTAGTAGATTGTTTAACTGTAGACGGTTACAAATTTAGGCTAGAAGATGATAGTTGGTTACTAATTCGTTTTAGTGGCACTGAACCTGTTTTGCGCTTGTATTGTCAAAGTCATACGATGCCAGAAGTGAGGAAAACTTTAGAATGGGCTAGGGATTGGGCTAATAGTTAGTAGTTCGGAGTTAGTAGTTCGGAGTTCGGAGTCAGTAGTTCAGAATTAGTTGGTTACCGATGAGAAAATTGATTGTGGCGACTGGTAATCCTGGTAAATTAGCAGAAATGCAGGAGTACCTGGTAGGTTTGCCTTGGCAATTGGAGTTAAAACCCAAAGAGTTGGACATAGAAGAAACAGGGAAGACTTTTAAGGAAAATGCTGCTTTAAAGGCTTCTAGTACCGCTAAAGCGATGGGAGAATGGGCGATCGCCGATGATTCTGGATTAGCAGTAGATGCTCTTAATGGCGCACCAGGATTATATTCTGCTCGTTATGGTAAGACGGATGAGGAGAGAATAAACAGGTTACTCAGGGAATTAGAGGGGAAGGATAATCGTCAAGCCCAATTTGTTTGTGCGATCGCTATTGCTCGTCCTGATGGCTCGATCGCTTTACAAACAGAGGGTATTTGTCCAGGAGAAATTATGCTTTCTCCTCAAGGTAATGGCGGTTTTGGCTACGATCCGATTTTTTATGTTCCTTCTCAACAACAAACTTTTGCCGAGATGTCACCAGCAGTAAAAAATAAAATTAGTCATCGGGGTAGAGCTTTTGCGGAGTTGCTACCCCAGTTGAAAGTTTTAAAAGTTGACAGTAGATAGAAAGCAATCGGTTGAAAGTTAAATTATTTTTATTGAATGAGGCGATCGCCTAAAAGATAGCATTAAAAAGAATTTATACCCAAAGATAGATAGTATCTAACCTCGTTAGAATATATTTTATGTATTAGTTAATATTTTTATTACAGTAATAAAAAAAAATTTATGGTTCCTCTCAAGGATGAAAATCCAGTTCAAATTACTCCTTATGTAACTTATGGTTTGATTGCTGTTAATATCGTAGTTTTCATTTATGAGCTACTTTTAACTCCTCCAGAGCTAAATCGCTTTTTTCAGTTGTTTGCCATAGTACCTATAGAATTAAATGCCAGTTTTCATGGCACTGCTATTTATCAGCCTATCCCAGAACCTCTAACCCTAATCACCTCCCAATTTCTCCATGCGGGTTTTATTCATGTGGGGTTTAATATGTTATTCCTCTGGATTTTTGGGAATAATATCGAAGAAAGATTAGGTAGAGTTAAATATCTATTGTTCTATTTAAGCTGTGGTGTTTTAGCTGGATTAACTCAATCTTTCTTTGCTGCTAGTTCTCCTATTCCTTCTCTTGGTGCTAGTGGTGCGATCGCAGGGGTAATGGGAGCTTATATAATTAAATTTCCTCAAGCTAAAATAGTTACTCTTGTTCCTTTGGGCTTCTTTTTTCCCATTTTCCGCATTTCTGCTCTTTGGTTTCTAGGTTTTTGGTTTATCCAACAAGCTTTTAATGGTATAAGTATGCTAGAAGCTTCTGCCCATGTAGGTATGCAAGGTGGTGGTGTTGCCTATTGGGCGCATGCTGGAGGCTTTGTTTTTGGAGCAATTCTCGGTCCTTTGTTTGGTTTGTTTAACGATAAAGAGGCTACAGTGCTTTAGAGAATTGGAAGATTATGGAATTACCTTTAATCTAGGAATTCCCCTCTAAACTAAGATTTTTGATTTGGGGAAAAATTCTAGTGGTTTCATTTGCTTAATCACATCTAAGCAAGCAAAAACTGCTGGAGATTGTAGAGAATCAGCAACAATGGCTACACCAATAACCCTTTCTAGAGGCTCTGGTAGTTGACAAACTTTTATCCCTTCAGGAATAGACGTAGCAGCGAGTTGAGGGACGATCGCCACTCCTAATCCTTGAGCTACCATATTAAGGATGGTTGAACTTTCCCGAAACTGATAACGGGGTTTAAGGGAATAACCAGCCTGTAAAAAAAAGTTGTAGATATTGAGAAAGCAACTGTTGTCAGAGGAAAAGGTAATTAGAGGCAGAGAAGTCAGTTCTTGCCAGCTTAGTTTTTTCCCTGTGTAATCTGAATTAGGTGGTAGTAAAATAAGATATTTGTCTCTAAGAACTTCTACTGTTTCTAGTTCTTCTGAAGTTGGTAAAAATGTAAAACCTATGTCTGCTTTACCTTCCCGCAGACTTTGCTCAACTAAAGTGTAATCATAGTACTCTGTAATTGTGATATCTATAGCAGGAAAATGTTTACGAAAACGCGCCATAATTGAGGGTAAAAGGTAAGCAGCAGCACTACGAAAAGTAGCAATCCTTACTTTTCCTCCTTCTAAGCCTTTATGGAGATTGGCTTCTTCTATCACAGCATCAAGCGATCGAAAAATCTCTTGTAAATGAATAAGAATCTTTTCGCCGACTGGAGTTAATTTGGCTCCATGTCTTCCCCGAATAAGCAGCACTACACCTAATACTTCTTCTAGAGTTGCGATCGCATGACTGATAGAAGGTTGGGTCAACCCCAGTTGAATAGCAGCCTCTCCAAAGTTTCCATATTCGGCAACTGCTAAAAATGCTCTAAGTTGGGATAGTTTAATCCCTAAGTGGGAATATTTATTCATGATATATCTATCTTGACTCAGATTAGAAGATCGATCGCAATAGATTTTTTCTGCTTACTTCAATAGATGCTATTTATGAAAACAATCGAAGTTATTTGTTGTACATTTTTTGAGCGATAGCTAGGGTAGACATAACTACTCTAGATGGGTTTATGGATAATGGTTAAACTAGATTTTCGCTCATTGCTACCGAGTTTATTTCATAGACAACCAAAAGATTATCAAAATATTCAATCAACTACCAAACTATACGTCAAAATCAATTCTTATCCAACTTGTCACGAGTTTACTAGAAGTACAAAGCGCACTTTAGACATTAATATTTTAACTAGTTTGGCAAAAGCTCAACGCCATACTTGAAGGGCAAAGCCATTAAACTTTTGGAAGTGTTACTTTGCGGGGTTGATTTTGATATTTACCTTTTCTGTCTTCATAGGTAGTTTGACAGGGTTCACCTTCAAAGAACAATAATTGAACCACTCCTTCGTTAGCATATATGCGACAATCTGCATTAGAAGAATTAGAAAATTCTAAAGTTAATGAACCAGCCCAAGAAGCCTCTGCGGGGGTAATATTAGCTATTAAGCCGACTCTCGCATAAGTTGATTTTCCCAGACAAATAGCAGTTACATTAGGAGGCATTTGTAGTTTTTCTAAAGCTACTCCTAATCCATAACTATGAGCAGGAATAATAAAATAGTCTCCATATTCATCGTGTTGTAGGGGAACTGGTTCTAAATTTTGCGGATTAAAGTTTTTGGGATTGACTACAGTACCAGGAATGTGTTTGAAAACTAGTAACTCAGATTTGTCTAGACGAAGATCGTATCCATAAGAAGATAGTCCATAACTTAAGGCAGGAACGGTTAATCCAGATTCTAAACTAACTTCCCTGACTAATTTTTCTTCAAAAGGAGTAATCATACCCTTTTTTGCTTGTTCAATTATCCATTTGTCATTTTTGAGCATAAGACAAATCTATACATTTGCAGAAGTTGACTAGTACCTATATACTTGTGCTGCTAGTGTTAGCGCAACAGAACAAATTTATCATTAACTATGTCAGGTCTGAGAAATCTTTTTATTACTTTATTAATAACTCTATTAATTATTTTTACAGGTGAATTTATATTCACTAAATCTGCTGAAGCTAGTACACAAAGTTTTCACTGGACTGGAAAGACAGGATATTCTGCTCAAGGACAGTTCAGCTATGATGAAACGAAAGCCTTGGGGACTATTTCTGAACAAGGGGCAGGAAAAACCGACACTGTAGAGTCCTTAGTTGTTACCTTTTATGATCCTTCAGGAGAACCTATGAATACTTATCACAATGTTTTGAATGGTATGTCTGACGGCAACTACTTTGAATTTCATTATGATCTAGCAAATCAAAAATTATTAGGCTCGATCGATCTTGGTGGGGAGTTTGCTGGAGAAATGTACCTCAAAGGAACAGTGGATGGAGAATTGTCTTTAATTAAGGTAGAACAACCTGGTATCGATCGCATTATAGACAACAATGCTGATTATAGGATCGGCGATCGGCAAAAGTAAATGTATATCATTTTAATAACTATTAATCAAAGTAAAGATTGAGACAAATAATCTTGGTAGTGGCGTTTCATGAAACGCCACTACTATATTGATGACAAGCTAGATTAAGTATTCAAATCTTGAAAAGCAAGACGAATTTGTTCTAAGCGTCTGCGGTTTACTCCTAAGTCAGACTCTCCTAAACGAGATGCTGAACGCAAGTGAATTATTTTTTCATTTTTAGGAAAATAAAATTCTAGATCATCAATAAAACCCATAAGTCTACTTTCTGATTGAGCGCGGATATAATTATCTTGCTGTTCGATAATTTGAGTACGGGGAACTACTGTCAAAATTTTTAGTAAGGCTTCTCTCGCTGTGTCTAGATCTGTATCGTAAACAATAGGAGAAATACTATGGGCAGTATCAGCATCTTGACTAAGAACACAGTTAGGAGAATTAGGACAAGAAGCTAGATGATCTTCATTAACTCCCAAGTTATCAGGAGAATGACCAGCAAAAATATTCTTGACTATTGGTAATGCTGCTATCTGAGACGAGGGAGTAGCCCAAGCAGTAGCAGGCACAATAAAGCTACTTGTGAAGATAATTAGTGTTCCGCACAAGAGTGAGAGAAAACGGTACATTTGTTTTAACTATTAATTATTAATTACTCATTATTCATTATTTCATTCTTCTAATTGCAAAGCGTGAAGAATAGAACCAATCAATCCTACCTGGGGATTAAGAACAATGTGAATAGGCATTTTATTTAATAATGGACGCATTCTTCCCTTGTCTTGAAAAACCGAGAGAAAACGTTCTTCTTTCATTAGAGATAAAATTTTGGCAGCAATACCACCAGCAATATAGATACCGCCATAAGGAAGCAGTTTAAGAGCTAGATTACCTGTTTCTGCGCCATAAGCCTCAACAAACATTTCCATAGTTTTTTGGCAAAGAGGATCGCTTTTATGGAGAGCAGCTTGACTTATAATGGCAGCAGGATCGATATTTTTATCTTTTTTTTGTTCCCAGCTACGAATTTTATGACTGATTTCTGAAGATTCTGGGGCAAAATTGGAGTCTCTTAGGTATTGATAGATATTGATGATTCCTTGACCAGAAACTACTCTTTCTACAGAAATATGTTCTTGGTCAAGTTTACTTTGTAAATATCTTAAGAGATTTGTTTCGAGGAGATTACGAGGTGCAAACTCTGTGTGTCCTCCTTCGGAAGGAAAGGACTGGTAATTTTTTCCTTGGGGAATCAAGAAACCTTGTCCTAGACCAGTTCCTGCACCAATAATAGCTATAGGAGAACTAGCACTATATTCTCCTGTTTGCAAAGTATACAAATCTGATTTTTTTAAACCCAAAACACCATAACTGTTAGCAGCAAAATCATTGATTAAACTGACTTTTTTGATTTCCAATTCTTGTTCGAGACGATGACTATTTAAAGTCCAGTTTAAATTAGTTAAATTTGAATTATTGTCAACAACAGGACCAGCGATCGCAAAACAAGCCTTTGTTGGCTTTTTATGATCTACTGTAGTTAGAAATTTTTGCACCATTGGTACTAGATCGGGAAAATCTTTACTAACATAAGTAGATTCACTGACAGTCTCAAAGGATTGATTATTTTCCTCTACAGATACTAAACGTAAAATTGTTTTAGTTCCGCCTATATCTCCCACTAGTAGTAACATAGTATTTTAGTTTTTATTGATTTTAAAATTTTGAACCTGGTTGTTTGAGAAATTCTTTTTCCTCTGGTGTACTTTCTCTACCTAATATCTGATTGCGATGGGGAAAGCGTCCAAAACGTTTAATTACTTCCCAATGACGATAAGCATAATCAATAGAAGTTTGACTATCTGGATCATCTTTAAGATTATTAAACAATTTTAATGCTATTTCTTGATCGGCTAAATTTTCACTGTGTTCAAAAGGAAGATAGATAAACCAACGTTGTACTGATAATAAATGTCGATCGAAGCCTTTAGATACAGCATACTTAGATATTTTTAAAGCTTGAGAATCTGTAGCAAAAGCTGAGGGGGAGTCGCGAAACATATTCCGTGGAAATTGATCGAGAACAATAATTAATGCTAGACAACTCAAAGCTTGTTCTTGCCATTTAATTAACTCTCCTTTTGCTGCTTGTTGATAAGTTTCTAAAAAGCGCGATCGACAAGTACGATCGAATTCTTTGTCTTTGATAAACCAGAATTTTTGCGGTTGACCATATCCTTTATCTTCTGGTCGACCAAACCAAAAGTAAATAATTGTTATCCAGGCTACCAAATCTTCTTTTTTTTGTGTCATTGGCTACAGATTAATTGCTAATCATATAGCACTACGCAAATACATTAGGACAATTCTTGAAAGCAGCATCTACACAATCTCTTACACACTCAAATTCTTTTAGCCTTTGTTTCATCCAAGTTTTTAAAACAGAC
>JAAUYH010023280.1_pt1 | contig 13698 bp, 6 predicted proteins | sample 7278061 | NCBI WGS metagenome assembly JAAUYH01 (sample SAMN14350203, study PRJNA611818) | marine sediment metagenome | isolation source: surface marine sediment (0.6m) | place: French Polynesia: Moorea | collected 2018-08
AGGAGAAACCATTTCCTTTAGCGGTGGTGAAGTTAGTTTTGATGGCGGAATGGCTACCGCACCAGGAGGAAAAGTCGAAGTATTAGGAGATCTGGTTAGTTTAATTAATAATGCCAATATCGATGTCTCTTCAGAAACAAAAGGCGGTACAGTTCTCATTGGTGGGGAATATCAAGGTAGAGATTCCTTAATCAATGCCAGCCGAACTTATATCGATGATAGCGTTACCATTAATGCCGATGCCTTCACTAACGGTAATGGTGGTAGAGTTATTGTTTGGGCTGATGAAGTAACTGGATTTTATGGCAATATTACAGCTCGTGGCGGTAGCGTCTCTGGTAACGGTGGCTTTGTGGAAGTATCGGGTAAAGAACAGCTCATTTTTCGCGGTAATGTAGATACCAGTGCTGTAAATGGCTTTACAGGAACATTACTACTAGACCCCACTAATATTATCATTGCCAATGGTTCGGGGGATGGAGCAGCAGATGGTACGGATACCTTTGCAGGTAATAATTCAGGGCAGGCAGGAAGTATTCTCAGCACTCCCCTGAGTGAAATAAACGACACCGCACCAACAACCATTTATGAAAGCGAATTAGAAGGATTATCAGGGGATACTAACGTTATTTTACAGGCGACGAACAATATCACCCTTGAAGACTTAGAAGATAACGAATTAACCTTTGCCCTTGGTAGTGGAGTCATTGCCTTTACTGCCGATGCCGATAGGGATGGTGCGGGGGATTTCGTGATGGAAGATAATAATGCCTTGTCGAATGAGCAAACTTTTAATTTTGCCGATACAATCAAAACCAATGGACGTAATATCGCTATCTCTGGTGCAAATTTAACTTTAGGCAGTATTGATACTTCTCTCGATTCTATAGATAATGCAATAGATAATGCAATAGATAATGCAGGTGAAACAATTGAAACAGCTCAAATTGTTAGTTCAAGTTCTGGTGTTTCTTTAGAAAGTATATTTGGAACTATATCTGAGCCTGGTGATGTTGATACCTATCAAATATTCTTGACTGGGGATGGGACTTTCTCTGCTAGTACAGTAGATGGGGCTACTTTTGATACGCAGTTATTTCTATTTGATGCTGCTGGGTTTGGAGTTTATGGTAATGATGATACAGCAGGGTGTGATTGTTTTCAGTCTACTTTACCCGCAGGAGAGCCTTTAACTCCTAATTTACCAGGTATTTACTATTTGGCAATTAGTGAATTTGGGGTCGAGCCGGTTAGTGAAGGAGGAAATATTTTCCCTGATGATTTTGAAAGTATAGTTGCACCGACTGGTGCTGGCGGTGCTTTACCACTGACTAGTTTTGAGGGCGAAGGGTCAAATGTGGGCAACTATAGTATCGCTCTTACTGGAGTGGAAGGAGCTGAAGCAACTTTTACGGAATCTCCTAGAGATAGCGGTTCGATTACTCTGAATGCCGATAATGGAAATATTAACATAGGCGGTAGAATTGATAGTAGTTCCTATGTGCAGGGAAATGCTGGGAATATTACGATTAATGCTAGTGATACCATCTTTGGTAGTAGCGATTTAATTGATACTCCAATTCGACGCTATGGTATTTTTAGTCAGGTTAATGGAGATGTAGGAAATGCTGGAGAAATAAACATTTCTACAGGCTCATTATTTTTTACTGACCTTTTCAGTATAACCAACACCATTCGGGGAATAGGAGATCCCAGCGGAATATTTATTACTGCCACAGATACAATCTCTTTAGATAACGCTGCTGCTATTAGAAACTGGACAGTAGAAGAAGATGCCGTAGGTAGTTCCGAGGGTATAAATATCACTACAGATAGGTTATTGCTAAACAATGGTGCTCAAATAACTGCTCCTAACTTTTCACAGAATCCAGAGGTTGATGGAGGAGATGTCAATATTACTGCCTTTTCAGAGGTTTCCTTTGATGGTGTTGAACCTTTAAGTATAAGTACAGATCAAGCTCCCAGTTCGATTTTTACCGTTGTGAACACTACTGAAACAGAAGGTGACGGTGGCGATGTAAATATCACTACGGATATGTTTTCTCTGAGTAATGGTGCTGTTATATTTCCTAGAACGAACGGAATAGGAAATGCAGGGGATGTTACTATTAATGCAAATAATGTTTCTTTAACCGATGCGGAAATAAATACTGGAGTCAGGTCTGCGGGACAAGGTAACGGGGGGGATATTACTATCAATGCAACTAACGTTTCTTTAACTAACGGAGCGTCATTGGATGCCTTTACTGAAGGACAAGGAAATGCGGGGGATATTACTATCAATGCAACTAACGTTTCTCTAACTGATGGGGAAATAAGCAGTGCAGTCAATGAAAGTGCTATAGGAAATGCTGGAGAGATCAATATCACTACAACCGATCTGTCTATAACACAGGGGGGTTCAGTAGATACCAGTACTAATAGTCTAGGAGATGCGGGTTCGGTCAATATCACTGCCAGCGATACCATCACCATTGATGGTGAAGATTCAGATGGTGCTGCTAGTGGTGTTACGAGTCTGGTGAATTCAGATGCGGTAGGAAATGCAGGGAATATCACCATTGACACTGGTAATCTCAATCTCACCAAGGGAGGACAAGTTGAGGCTAGTACTAGTGGTCGAGGGAATGCAGGTTTAGTAAACATCACTGCTAGGGATACCATCACTATTGACGGTGAAACTTTAGATGGCTTTCCTAATAGTGGCGTTACCAGTTTGGTGAATTCAGATGCGGTAGGAAATGCAGGGGATGTCACTATTAACACTGGTAATCTCAATTTCACCAAGGGAGGGCGCGTTTCGGCTAGTACATTTGGTCAAGGGAATGCGGGTTCAGTAAACATCACTGCCAGCGATACCATCACCATTGATGGTGAAGATTCAGATGGCTTTCCTAGTGGCGTTACCAGTTTGGTGAATCCAGATGCGGTAGGAAATGCAGGGGGTGTCACCATCTTCACAGGCAATCTCTCTCTCACCAAGGGAGGGCTAGTTTCGGCTGATACTTTTAGTCAAGGGAATGCGGGTTCAGTGAATATTGCTGCTAGGGAGAACATCATGATTGATGGTGAAGATTCAGATGGTATTCCTAGTGGCGTTACCAGTTTTGTGAATCCAGATGCGGTAGGAAATGCAGGGGGTGTCACCATCTTCACAGGCAATCTCTCTCTCACCAATGGAGGGCGCGTTTCGGCTAGTACATTTGGTCAAGGGAATGCGGGTTCAGTGAATATTGCTGCCAGCGATACCATTACTATTGATGGTGAAGGTTCACGAGGCATTAGTGGTATTACCAGTCGAGTCAATTCGGGAGCAGAAGGAGATGCAGGGGGGGTCACCATTGACACAGGCAGTCTCAATCTCACCAATAGAGGGCGAGTTGATGCCAGTGCTTCTGGTCAAGGGAATGCAGGTCGTTTAACAGTGCAAGCAAATTCAGTTAGTTTAGACGATGCCAGCATTCGTGCTTCGACTCGATCTGGTACGGGTGGCATCATCACCCTCCGCATTGATAATGAATTAACTTTAGACAACAATAGTCTAATTTCCGCTGAAGCATTCAATAATGCCAATGGTGGCAATATCGATATCGATGCTGAATTTATTATTACCTATCTTTCTAGCGGAAATGGTAACGATATCATTGCCAGTGCTGGTGAAGGACGAGGCGGAAATATTAATATTGCAGCGGAGTCTGTTTTTAATCTCCAAGAAGGCGAAGCTATTGATGGTAATGGAACTAACGATATTGATGTGAGTGGCAATCTAGATGATGGGCAAGTAAATATCATCACTCCCACTGTGGATATAATTCAGGGATTAGTAGAAGCTCCCGAAAATGTAGTCGAACCAGAACAAACTGTTGCTCAAGCTTGTCAGAGCGATCGCATTGCTGGAAAAGTCAGTGGATTAGAGATCAAAGGTAAAGGTGGTATTCCACCATTGCCTACAGAACCAATGGATGCCGATGCCATCTTGGTAAATGGGAAAATTGCCACTACCAACCCACAGGCTCAATCTCTAGACATCAAACCCATTCAAACTAGCCAGGGGGATATTTATCCAGCCAGGGGAATCATAGTTACAGAGTCAGGTGAGGTTATCTTAACAGCCTATCCTACAGATGGTATCGATACTCGTACTCCTCAAATTTCTCCTAATTGTAGTTGACCATAAAATCCCCAATAATAGCAATTCACGAAATTAACGCTATACATGAGATAAGTACAGTGTATATAGTTGAGCGGATTTATTCTTAGCAAACTTAAAGTGAATTGGTATTACTATCAAATCAGTTGGCGATCGCGCTCCCCTCACTGGCAGAGAAAATTGCCTTTAATTTGAAAAAACTTGAGTTAAGATGCAGCGGTATATGTAATAGCTATAACTACAGTGTAAGCAATGAATAGACTCAAGTTAGGAACTAAATTTAATGCTTTATTGCTGTTTATTTTTATTGTGGGCAGCGTGCTGGGGGGATTTTTTTTCTCTGCTTTAATGCGCAATCTAGCGGAAGAAACAGTTGCCGCTAAAGCCGAAATTTTAATTGAGGCAATGAATTCAGTCAGAAATTATACCAGCACTCAGATTAAACCGCTGTTGTCAGAGGATTTAACTACCAAGTCTAAGTCGCTCCTAGAAACTGCATTTGCAGATTCGGCGCAGGAAGTATTTGAAAATTTTCTACGACATCCAGATTATCAAAGTTTTTTATACAAAGAAGTAACTTTAAATCCCGTCAATCCCAAAGATAAAGGCAATGAAATGGAGGTGGATTTACTGACTAAATTTGAACAAAATCCGCATTTAAAAGAAAAAACTGGCTATTACCAGGGTGATATGCAGAAATACTTCTACATAGCTCGTCCATTATCAATTAAAAAGCCTATTTGTTCCCAATGTCATTCTCTTCCTCAAGACGATTCCCAGAGTGAAATTAATCCTGATGATTCAAACAATAATTCGGCGGAGGAATTAAATAAAATCATCGCGATTCAAACTATCTACGTACCAGCAAACAAGGTTTTTTCTCAGACAGATCGATATTATCAATATTATCAATTGGCGATCGTTATTTTTATGGGTATTTTTACGTGCCTGATTATCTTGATTAATTTGTTGCTCAATCGAGCAGTCATTCAACCCCTCAAACAATTAACCAAGATCGCTCAAAAATTAAAAGATGTAGCTTTTATTAATAGTTCAGAAACCCAACTACAGTTTCAGATCCTCGCTTTAATTGCCTGTCGTCGCGATGAAATAGGGCAACTAGGACAGGGTTTCCAAGAGATGAATTCAGAACTAATTGCTCGTGAAGAGAAGTTGGCGCGAGCTCAAGCCAAAATAAAGCGTAGCGAAGCCTATTTTCGTTCTTTAATCGAACAGGCTTCTGACGTAATCTTGATTCTCGACTGCCAACAAGTAATTACTTATACTAGTCTCTCCGTATCGCCAATTTTTGGTTACCAACCAGAAACTTTAACTGGAGAAAATTTTCTCGCCTTTGTTGCTCGAGAAGATAAAAATAAAGTTGAGAAATTTCTCAATGGATCTGGTAAAGCTAACCTTAAGTCAAAACTACTAGAATTTCGGTTTCGCCATCAAAATGATACTTGGTTGACGGTTGAAGCGAGTGCCGATAATTTACTTGAAGATCCGATAGTCAATGGCATTGTAATCAACCTGAGAAATATTACCGAACGCCAAAAGGCAGATGAACGACTGAGGTTATTAGAATCAGTAGTCGTAAATTCCAATGATGCAGTCGTCATTACCGAAGCCGAATCCTTAGAAGCACCAGATCATCCCAAGATAGTTTACGTCAACGAAGCTTTCACTTATATAACTGGTTACACTCCTGAAGAGATTATTGGTCAAACTCCCCGCATCCTTCAAGGAAAGAAAACCGATCCCCACACCCTAAAAGAAATTAAGCAATCTCTAACTAAACGAATACCGATTAAAACCGAAGTGATTAACTACGGCAAAAATGGTCGAGAATACTGGGTCGAACTGAATATAATTCCCATTGCCGACCGCACGGGACGCTATACCCATTTTGTCTCGGTAGAAAGAGATATTACCAAGCGCAAACAAGCCGAACAAGAATTACGCGGTCGCGAAGTTGCAATTAGAACTTTATATCAACTTACCGCTAGACAAGATATCAGCTTTTCAATCAGAATCGCCAGTATCTTAAATATGGGTTGTCAGCAATTTAATCTCGATGTGGGAATTTTAAGCAAGATTGAGGGAGATATTTATCGAATCGTTGCGGTTAAAATCCCTGCTGATTCAACCCTAGAAGTAGCGATAGGAGATATATTTAGCGTCGAACAAACCTGCTGCGAGCGCACGATCCAAACCGAATATCCTCTAAGTTTTTACTCTTCGGTAGAAGAAAATCTCGCTCATCCCTGTTATTTAGATAGTTCGCCTCAAGCTTATCTGGGTACTAGGGTAATGGTTGGGGGAGAAGTGTATGGCACCCTTAATTTTTCTAGTCTGACTCCCCTTGCCAACCTTTTAAAACCATCCAAATCGAATTAATTGAATTGATGGCACAGTGGATCGGCGGGGAAATCGAACGTCGTAAATCCCGCTCTAAACTATCACAGGCTCGCGATTCAGCAGAAGCAGCTAACAAAGCTAAAAGTGAGTTTCTGGCAACCATGAGTCACGAAATTCGTACTCCCATGAATGCCGTAATTGGTATGACGGGTTTACTGCTCAACACTAAATTAAATCCCCAACAAAAAGATTTTGTGAAAACAATTCGCAGTAGTGGAGATGCACTTTTAACCTTGATTAATGATATTCTCGATTTTTCTAAAATTGAAGCAGGAAAATTAGAATTGGAAAATCAACCTTTCCAATTAAACTGCTGTATTGAAGAAGCTCTGAATTTAGTGGCATCTAAAGCTGCGGAAAAAAAACTAGAACTCGCTTACTTAATAGAGCCAGAAACCTCAAACTGTATTGTGGGGGACGTAACTCGTCTGCGACAGATTTTAGTCAACCTGTTGAGTAATGCAGTTAAGTTTACCGAAACGGGAGAAGTAATTGTTTATGTCAAAGCTAGTGAAATAGAAAATAATGCGATCGCCGATTCGATGATTTTTTTAACTAACGAGCTTTCTAATTCGGCTAATGTTTGCGAGCTGGAATTTGCAGTTAAGGATACGGGAATTGGGATTCCCAGCGATCGCATGGATCGTTTGTTTAAATCTTTTAGTCAGGTTGATGCTTCTACCACTCGCCAGTATGGAGGGACGGGTTTAGGATTGGCAATCAGTCAAAAACTCTCGGAAATGATGGGGGGCGAAATGTGGGTTGAAAGTGAAGTAGGAGTTGGTTCGACTTTTTACTTTACAATCTCGGCTACTGTCACCGAAGCGATCGCAGAAAAGCCCTCAGAAGAACGATTATTGGGCAAACGGGTGTTGATTGTGGATGATAACGCCACCAATCGTAAGGTTTTGACCTTACAAGCCCAATCTTGGCAGATGTCTAGCTATGCCGTAGAATCGGCAGCAAAAGCCTTGGGGTTGATTTCTCAAGGGGCTAAATTTGACTTGGCAATTTTGGATGTGCAGATGCCTGAGATGGATGGATTAACCTTAGCTAGAGCCATTCACCAGCAAGAAAATTACCAGGATTTACCTTTGATAATGTTAAGCTCTTTGGGCAGACAAGAAATTATTCAACAAGCTCAAGATGTTAAGTTTGCCGCAATTGTTAATAAGCCAATTCAACAATCTCAACTTTATCAAGTCTTAACTCGCGTTTGTGGTGGACAGTTAGTCAAAGTCAAAACCACCGATACTACTTTTCTTCAGACAAATTTAGCCGAACAACTACCCCTTAATATCTTGCTGGCGGAAGATATAGTGGTTAATCAAAAAGTCGCTTTATTGATTTTGCAACAAATGGGCTATCGTGCCGACGTTGCCAGTAATGGAATGGAGGTATTAGAAGCTTTACGCCGTCAGCCCTATGATGTGGTTCTGATGGACGTACATATGCCCGAAATGGACGGTTTAACCGCTACCAAGCTGATTTGTGAAGAATGGAATTCCGAATCCCGTCCCCGAATTATTGCCATGACTGCTAATGCCATGACGGGCGATCGCGAAAAGTGTCTTGCAGTAGGAATGGATGATTACGTCAGCAAACCGATCCGAGTTGATGAGTTAAGAGAGGCTTTGAGCAGATGTCAGCCCGTTGATGGACGGGAAGAGACTGAAAGACTAGAAGATAGGGAAGATGGGGAAAAAATTCAATCTGAAACGAAAACAGCAGCAATTGATTTTTCAGTTTTAGAGTCTCTATGTGAAATGGCGGGAGAAGAGGCTAATTTATTGATAACAGAAATGGTTACTAGCTACCTGGAAGATACCCAACAAAGACTAAAAGCGATCGCTGAAGCCATAACTCAAGCCGATGCTGCAACTATCGAGCAAGCCGCACACAGCATGAAATCTAGCAGTGCTAACCTGGGTGCAACTCATCTGGCACAACTATGCGAACAATTAGAACAATTAGGGCGGACTCAAACTATTGATAATACGAAAGTTTTATTCACTGATGCGCGATCGCAATTTGAACGAGTCGAACAAGAGTTGCGATTGTTTTTGGCAAATCTGTAGGGAATAATTAACGACAATTTATGAATGATTACTACTCTAGCAATCCTAAATCATTCATAAAAAATAATAAACAACAAAGGACTAACATAGCGCGACAATGGACATGACAATTTTCACAACTCAAATAGGATTGCTATATATATGATTTTATTTTGATTAACCTAGACTTTTACAGTAGCGGTTTAAATTTTCTCAGAATAAACTTTAGTGGAAATATATCCCTAGAAACTTAATATTAATAATGTCATTAAGCTTGAATTTCAAGTTATTATTATGCGTTCGACAAAAAGACTGGATGATATTTTTTTGCACCTTGATTATTTGGACATTAGAGATATTTTTACTCAAAGCGATCGCTGCACCAGAAAATTTTAATCCGGAATTAAGTTCATCACCCGAAACAGAAGCCAATGTAGAATCAACCTCGGAATCGTCAACCCCAGTTAACGAAGTAGCTAAAACCCCAGTTAAATCTCAGCCCGAAGCTAATCCTCAAACACCCAAGCCAAAACCAAATTCTACTACATCAGCAGCAAAAACACCCCTGCCATCTCCAACTTTACCCAGGGAATCATCTATAAGCTCTGGCACGTCAGATATCGAGTTAAAAACTAAACCAGATACAGATAAAACCCCAGGCTCATCTAACCTCACTATAGATAATTTGAGTTTCGATTTTAAGCTAGATTTTGATAATTTTGGACAAACAAATCAGCTCATTGAAGAAACTATTGCTTTTAATTTAGACGATCGCCTCAGTTTTGTGCTAAAAACTGGAATTAACTTTTTTGAGCAGGATGAAATTGAAACAGTTGATAATATTCCTTTATATTTGGCTTGGGAGACAAAGCTAAAAAATATCGATTTAACTATAACTGGTGGCGTAGATTTCTTTAATCGCCTAGCTGCCGTACCGACTGTTACCCTTCAAGGGAGTTCGCCTTTGTTTAGTAGCGTTACTGCTGATGGTAAATTAAAATCTTTATTGGTTTTGTCAGGACAAACTCAATATCAGGCATATAAATTTAATGCCGAAACCTTAGAAAATAAAATAGATTTTTGGCGATTTACCCCTAGTGTTTATTGGCAGATTCAGCCCAATCTTAGTTTATTTGCCTTGGGGCAATATGGCATATTTAATGATGGCAATAGAGAGTTTCAATCTTTCAGTCGTTTAGAGCGTAAACTAGGAGTCTTCTCTTTAGCAGCCAACTTATTTACTTGGAGCTTTGAGCAAGATTTGGGTAGTGAAAATGGATACTTTTCGCCTTCAGATTTTCTAGTTTACAATGCAGAACTTGCTTGGCAAGGAAAAATGGTTGATGAAATTTTAGACTGTAAATTGTCAGTAGCTTTTGGCAAACAAAGCGTTAATAATGTGACAGATAATGCTTGGACTTATAAAGCTTTGTGTAGTGGAGAACTGTTACCCAACGTACAATTTAACGTTGGCTATACATTTTCTAATGTACGCGATCGCGATACTCAAGAAAGTAGTTTTACTAATCAATCTTTTAGCAGTCAGCTAAAAATTAAATTTTAAATTGATTAACTAATCATGATTCTTTAGTCAAAACAAATAAATTTCCTTCGTTTCCCCTACCAATTCGCATATCTCGATCTAAATAGGTAATATCCAGCCATCCTTTTTGCTCTCGTCTGTCGATGGTAAAGTCAAGGGGAAGAAATTTTTTACCAGATTCGATTTGTTGAATAAATTTACTGGGACTATTGTAGCCAAAGAAACGTTGTAGGCCGATAATCGATCGCTCGAACATGACGTTAACTCGACGCTCTGAAACGGGTTCAAAGCTAGCCACAACGCTAACTACACCTTCGAGGAAAGGTAAGCCCAAAACCTCAGCGATGTTATAAACTTTGGCTTCAGAAGTGCGAATACATTGGTAAATTTGTCCCAGCTTAAATAAAGGAAAACGGTCTAAACCGAGAATACTTTTACTGGTAGTATAAAGTAAACGCCAATCCCCTTCTAGTAGCTCTTTAGCTTGAATTGGTTTAGGAGTAGGGTTAGAATCTTCTAATTGTTGGATCGCAGCCAGAACTCTAACATTGTCAATTTCATTAGCCAGTAAACCACGATTTTTTCCCGCGATCGCTTCTAATAATTCTGATTTGTTACTCACAAGTTTTTTCTTAGCTAAACTAAGTTTCTCTCTCATATAGCTATTTTATCCTCTTAAAATTCTAGACCACGATCGGCTGATTAATCTAAATATGCCCGCGCCATATAAAAACTAGCAATTGATTTGGCATCTATGGGCTCACCTGCGATAATTGCTGCTTCTAACTCTTGGGCAGTCATCAACACCACTTCTATGTCTTCATCTTCATCTTGTTGTGGTGGTTTTTCTAGCTTTTCTAAATCCTGCGCCAAGAAAGCATAAATATATTCATCAGAATAGCCAGGGGCGAGGGAAAATTTACCGAGAGTTTGCCATTTATGGGCGCGATAACCCGTTTCTTCTTCTATCTCCCGCTTAATTGTTACCGCAGGTGATTCGTGAGTTTCGACAGTACCAGCAGGAAACTCTAATAACCTTCCTTTGACAGTAAAGCGATATTGCTTAACTAATACAAATTTACCTTCCTTGGTAACTGGTACGGCTAAAGCCCCCCCTGGATGGCGAATACATTCCCAATTTCCCTCTACTCCATTGGGTAAACGCAATTTAATAACTTCATAATCAAATTTGCGCCCTTTGTAGAAGAGATGCTGTTCTAAAATTTCTGAGGGTTCATTTCCAACTGACATAGTTGTAGATTTTGATGGTTAATGGTTAGTGGTTAATGGTTAGTGGTTAATAGGTAATAGATGATAGGTAACAGATAGTGGTTAATGGTTAGTATTGGCGAACAACCGTTCGCCCTTACAGTGATTAGTAGTTAAAATTCATCCTTCATCCTTCATCCTTCATCCTTTCTCCTTTTTCCCTTCTCTGTGGTGTGCGACCGTAAAGATAGGTAAGATACCTTAAACGACCGCTAAGTTCTTGGTTAAATGCCGCTTCGCGACAACGCCATTCCCAGTTTCCTGTAGGTTGGGAGGGTGTATTCATTTTGGCATCTGTTCCCAAGCCGAGAATATCCTGAAAAGGAATGACGCAGGTATTAGCAACGGAAGACAGTGCCAGACGAATTAACGCCCAGTGAATGCCATCTTCGCAAAGACAACCGAGATAATCTACTACTCTGGCTTGTGCTTCTGGCGATCGCTCATAAAACCAGCCGACGGTTGTATTATTGTCATGAGTTCCTGTATAGACAATACAGTTGCGGTTAGTAAAATTAAACGGTAAAAAACCATTAGCGCGATCGGAATCAAAGGCAAATTGCAGGATTTTCATGCCAGGAAAACTAAATTTATCCCGTAGTGCTTCGACTTCTGGGGTAATTACTCCCAAATCTTCGGCAACGATCGGTAACTTGCCTAATCTATGGTCGAGAAGGGTGAAAAATTCTTCTCCAGGGGCATCTAACCACTTACCATTGATGGCAGTCTTTTCTCCCTGTTTGACCGCCCAATATGCCTGAAAACCTCGGAAATGATCGATGCGAATAATATCGACATACTCCAGGATTCCTTCAACCCTTCTAATCCACCAATGGAAGTCGGTTTTCTGTAATTCTTTCCAGTTATAAACAGGATTGCCCCATAACTGACCGGTTTCGCTGAAATAATCCGGCGGTACCCCCGCCATTAACGCCGGTTCTCCTGTTTCTTCATCTAAATGGAAGATATTGCGATGAGCCCAAACATCAACGCTATCGTGGGCGACGTAAATGGGAATATCTCCAAAGATGCCGATGCCTTTTTGGTTGGCGTATTTTTTGAGATGTTTCCACTGCGTAAAAAATTCGTACTGCACGAATTTGTGAAAGAAAATCTGGTCGTGCAATTTAGTCGCCCAATCCGTCATGGCTTCGGGTTGGCGGGTGGCAATTTCTTTGTCCCATTGATGCCAGCTACTGCCATTGTGCGCTTCTTTCAGTGCCATAAACAGGGCATAATCATCTAGCCAGTCATTATGGCGGTTGCTAAAGTGTTTGAATTCATCTAGCTGTTTGGATGTCGCCTGGTTTTTAAAACGATCTGCTGCCTTTTTTAAGAGAGGCATTTTGGTGGCGATTACCAGATCGAAATCCACTTTGTCCAGGGGAAAATCTGGTATGTTGTTTATTTCTTCTGCTGTCAGTAATCCTTGTTCTTGTAGCTTATCGGGACTAATTAGCAATGGATTTCCCGCCAAAGCTGAATAAGATAAATAAGGAGAATTACCAAAACCCGTAGGTCCAATGGGCAGAATTTGCCATAATTGTTGGTGACTGTCAGCTAAAAAATCGACAAATTGATAAGCACTATTGCCTAAATCTCCAATACCAAAACGACTGGGTAATGAAGTTGGATGTAGCAGAATACCGCAAGTTCTAAAATCTAACATTATGTTTAGTAAGACTTATCCCAATATCCAGAGAAACCATAACTTTCTACTGGCTTGCTACGACTCGCGATCTCCAGAGTGTCTTGCGGACTGGGGATCGCGCTATTGTTGGTTCACAACCAAGAGCGATCGCAGGAAACCAAAGGAGATCCCTCGTCAATATGCCCAGTTTACAAAACTTTCAAGCTAATTAGTCACTACCAAAAGAAATATTTTTCTCAGATGTAGTCAATTTTTTGGTAGCGTAATATTCAGGAAAAAAATAACCAAATTAAAACTTTATTTAACGATTTGCCCATAATTTATTTTTTGGCAGTCGAAGGAGAATCAAACCATGACTATTCTATTTCAATTGGCATTAACGGTATTAGTTTTATTTTCTTTTGTGATGGTGATCGGAGTTCCAGTAGCTTACGCCTCTCCCCAAAACTGGGAACAGTCTTTAAGCTTATTCTACCTTGGTTCCGGTGTTTGGGCGATTTTTGTGGTATTAGTTGGCTTTTTAAACTTTTTTGTGATCTAACCATTACCAAAACCTTAAAATTTAGAGCGATCGCCTTTTTAAAAC